>Ga0247807_10000151_pt1 | contig 51545 bp, 50 predicted proteins | sample UWRJL074202C1_FD_179931 | JGI IMG/M metagenome (GOLD analysis project Ga0247807, IMG submission 179931) | Plant litter microbial communities from Arlington Agricultural Research Station in Wisconsin, United States - UWRJ-L074-202C-1 | ecosystem: Environmental > Terrestrial > Plant litter >...
GAGCGTCAGCTGCACGTCGTCTTGTCCGGGTCGGGCGAGGAGTGCGAGGTCGTGCTCCCACGCATCCGGGTCAACGGTCGTTGGGTCCGGCACGCCGTGGGTGTACTGCCATTCGACCGCTTCCCGGCCGAGGGCGGGACGGAGCGCGTCACGCGTCTCGGTGGTCCGTTCGGCGGCGTCGGCCCAGATCGCGTCCCAGAAGCTCGGCACGAAGCCCTCTTCGTAGGCGTTGCCGTTCTGAGAAATGACCCCGACGACGGCAGCGGGATCGTTGAGCGCGAGGCGCCAGCCGACCGGCGCACCGTAATCCTGCACATAGATCGTGTACTGCGCCACGCCAATGGTCGACAGGAACCGGGCGGTCACCTGTGCGAGGGCCGCGAAGGTGTACTCGAACTCGTCTACCGAGGGCGCAGAGGAGCGTCCGAAGCCGATGTGGTCCGGAGCGATGACGCGGTAATCCTCGGCCAGTTTCGGGATGAGGTGGCGGAACATGTGGGAGCTGGTCGGGTATCCGTGCAGAAGCAGGAGCACCGGTGCGTCGACTGGCCCGGCCTCACGGTAAAAAACGTCGAGCCCGTCTACAGAGACGGTGTGGTGATGGACGGCAACCATTGCTAACCCCTTTGGCTTGTTTTACTGGTTAGCAAGACGCTAGCATGGATTCATTGCACTGGACGGTGCGAGAGAGCGGGGAGAGATGCTGAGCGACGAGGAGCTGCTGCTGAACCTGCTGAACAGCGCGCCTGTCATTGAGGGCGCGCCAACAGACCGTCTCGAGGGCGCGGCCGGACGAGAGCTCGCTCGCAGCTGGGGCGGCACAGGATCCGCAGACGAGTTGGCGCGCATTAGGCGGGCGCGACAGGCGCTACAGACCGTCGTTCGCGAAAATGATGAAGTCGCCGTGACAGCGCTCGCGGGCATCCTCAACAATGTGGTGCGGACACCGCGCATAACCCCGGATGGCATTGCCTGGGACCTTCACGTTCCCGACGACGACCGCCTTGCCGCAGGGGCCGTGCTGGCCTGGTCGAGCGTGATCACAGAGTTCCCCGGTCGCCTCCGTGCGTGCGCGAATGATGAATGCACCCAGTTTCTCGTCGATCACAGTCGCCCCGGCACCGCCAAATGGTGTTCCATGGCGGTCTGCGGCAACAGGATGAAGGCGCGCACGCACGCGCGCCGCGCTAAGAGCTGAGCAACGCCGCGTCGATCAACGCGGCGTCGATTAATGTCTCAGCCGCCGCTCGAGCGTGGGCGGCGGCATCCGGGATCCCGCTGATCGCCGCGGTCGTTTGTGCACCCTCGGCCAGCAAGGCGAGCTGCGACGAGAGAACCGGCGACGCCCCGAGCTCCGCAACGAGGGTCGCGACGTAACGTTGGAACGCGGCCTTTTGTTCACGGGCGACCTCCGCGACGCCGGGAGAGGATGCTCCGAGCTCACCAAACGCATTGATGAAGCCGCATCCACGAAAGTCGTCTGTGCGAAACCAGCCGTCGAGAAAGTCGTAAATCGCCAGCAGCTTTTCCCGAGGAGTCATGGCCGCCTCGGCCGCACCGGCGATTCCCGCATCCCAGATCCCGACTCGGTAGCGCATCACCTCGACCATGAGTTCATCCTTCGAAGGGAACGCGGCATAGAGCCGCTTGAGGGGAACGCCCGCGGCTTCGCGCACGGCATCCATCCCTACCGCTTGGATTCCGCGCTGGTAGAACAGCCGCTCCGCAGCCTGGAGGATGCGGGTTCGGTCCGAGTCGATATCGGTCATCAGAAAAGTTCTTTCGGGTTGGACTTGCGCTGAGAACGTTCGTTCTCTAGTGTAGAGCACAGCCGCCGAGAACGATCGTTCTCGACACTCAATCAAGGAGAACATCATGGGCTACATCACCGTTGGTCAGGAAAATTCCACCCCTATCGAGCTCTACTACGAGGACCACGGAACCGGCCAGGCGGTCGTGCTCGTTCACGGCTACCCACTCAACGGCGCATCGTGGGAGCGCCAGGCACGCGAGCTTCGCGCCGCCGGCTACCGAGTCATTACCTATGACCGCCGCGGATTCGGCAAGTCCTCCGCGGTCGAGACCGGCTACGACTACGACACCTTCGCAGGCGACCTCAACACCGTGCTCACGACGCTTGATCTGACCGACGTCATCCTCGTCGGCTTCTCGATGGGCACCGGCGAGCTTGCCCGCTACGCGAAGCTGTTCGGCACCGAGCGTGTAGCCAAGTTCGCGTTCCTCGCCTCCCTCGAGCCCGGAATGCTCGGCCAGGGCGTTCCCCAGGACCTCTTCGACGGCATCGCCGAGAAGGCCCGCGGAGACCGCTTCGCGTGGTTCGGAGAGTTCTACGAGAACTTCTACAACCTCGACGAGAACCTCGGATCCCGCATCTCGCAGGAGGCCGTAAACGGAAGCTGGAACGTTGCGGCGGAGAGCACCCCGGTCGCCGCCTACGCCGTCGTCCCCTCCTGGATCGAGGACTTCACTGCCGATGTCGCGGCCGTGCGCGCGAGCGGCATCCCGACGCTGATCGCCCACGGCACCGCCGACCGCATCCTGCCCATCGACGCGACCGGCCGCCCCTTCCACGAGGCGTTCCCCGAAGCCGAGTACGTCGAGATCGATGGCGCTCCCCACGGGATGCTGTGGACCCACGCGCCCGAGGTCAACGCCGTCTTGCTTCCCTTCGTTCAGAAGTAGTCGACCCGCTCGATCGAGGCCCATCTTCGCCAGTGCCTTGGCGCAGGATGGGCCTCGTCGGGTGAAGCCTCGCTCCTCGAGGGATCCATCCTCTCTGACCGTCTGCAATACATTAAGAGTGACTTGAGCCGCCTGGGCCCGAGTCACCTCGAAGGATCGCGCATGACCAGGTCAACCGCCGAGCAACGCCTCGCCGACCTCGCCATGCTTCGGCGCGTGCGCGACCGCATCGACCGCGAGTACACCGCTCCCCTCGATCTCGATGCGCTGGCTCGAGGCATCAACGTCTCGTCGGGCCACCTCAGCCGCGAGTTCAAGCGCGCCTACGGTGAGTCTCCGTACAGCTACCTCATGACCCGCCGCATCGAGCGCGCCATGACCCTGCTGAGACGCGGCGATCTCAGCGTCACGGAGATCTGCTTTGAGGTCGGTTATTCATCTCTCGGCACGTTCAGCACCCGGTTCACGGAACTCGTGGGGATGCCGCCGAGCGCGTACCGTCGCGAGGCATCCACCGACACCGCCGGAGTGCCCGCCTGCGTGTTCAAGCAGGTGTCCCGACCGATCAGGAATCAAGAAGCGTAAGGTGCCGCGCCGCGAATAGCGTGATGGTCATGACGATCACCATTCACTCAAGTTTTCTGCCCCACACCGACCCGGAAGCGTCGCTGACGTTCTACCGCGACGTGCTCGGCTTCGAGGTGCGCAACGACGTCGGCTACGAGGGGATGCGGTGGATCACCGTCGGGCCGGTCGGTCAGGCGACATCCATCGTGCTGCAGCCCCCGACGGTCGACCCGTCGGTCACCGATGACGAGCGCACCGCAATAGCGGAGATGATGGCGAAGGGCACGTATGCCGGCATCCTGCTCGCAACGGACGATCTGGATGCCGCGTTCGAGAAGGTCGAAGCGAGCGGCGCCGAGATCATCCAGGAGCCCATCGATCAGGACTGGGGTGTGCGCGACTGCGCGTTCCGCGACCCGGCCGGAAACCAGATCCGTCTGCAGCAGCAGGGCTAACGAACAGTCTCGAACCCGGCGTAGCGTGGTGCCATGACGCTTAAGTGGGAACAAGTTGTTGTCGACTGTGGTGACTTTCGCACGCTGGGGCATTGGTGGGCGGATGCGCTCAGCTGGACCATCGTGGATGAAGACGACGAGGGCATTGAGCTGGGCAACCCGGATGGGTCCAGCCCGACGTTGTTGTTCCTCAACGTGCCCGAGGGCAAGACGGTGAAGAACCGCCTCCATCTGGACTTCGTACCCGACGACCAGTCTGCTGAGGTCGAACGGTTGCTAGCGCTCGGCGCAACTCGTGCCGACATCGGACAGGGCGAGCAGACGTGGGTCGTGTTAGTCGACCCCGAGGGAAACGAGTTCTGCATCCTGAGCGCTCGCTAGCGGCATCCACCCCCGTTTGCTCGGAACATTCTGTGTGCGAGTGACATATCGGTTGGGGTGGGATTTACTCGTCGATACAGCAGCAGTTCCGCACGACAAACCCAGAGTGTTCGCACCTTCAACCGTCTCAGAAGGGAGCGCACCAATGACGCTAATCGAGCCAATGCCCGAGATGCGCAAGACACCGATCAGTAGCGCCGCCGTGCTCGTGCAGTGGACCATCGTGCAGGAAGGCCTCTGGGTCGGCAAAGCGAACGGCGAGTTCGCGGGCATGATCGAAACGGCAGTGGATGGCGGCTTCACCGCGATGAGCAAGTTCGCGGGGCCTCTCGGCACTTATTCAACAATTGAGGAGGCCAAGCTCAGCTTTTCCAGCCAGTGAGTTCATGCTCGCCCCGTAGTATCTGGGGCACGGGTGACCAGCCCCCGAGTGAGGACGCACACCATGGGTAAGACAGAGAAGGCCGCCGAAAAAGCAAAGCGCGACGCAAAGAAGCTCGCCAAGGCCGCAAAACAGGATCTCAAGGCCGCCGCCGAGAAGGCAAAGAAAAAGGCCGAGAAGGTCGCGGCCAAGGCTAAGGACGCGCAGAAGAAGCTCAAGGCGAAAGCCAAGGAGGCTGAGAAGAAGGCCGCCGCACAAGCCAAGGCTGTGGAGAAGAAGGCATCGGCGAAGGCCAAGCAGACCGAGAAGAAGGTCTCCTCCCAGGCAAAAGACGTGACCAAGAAGGCCAAGGCTGCAGCCGAGAAAACGGAGCGGAAGCTCACGAAGAAGGCCGACGCGGCCGTATCCGACGCCAAGAAGCTTGTCTCGCGCGCTCCGGATGCCGCCGCCGAGGTTGTCGCGACGGTCGGCGCTGCGATCGCGGCCGCAGCAACCGCAGCGGCTCCGAAGAGGACCCCCGCGAAGCGACCCGCGACACCGCGCAAGTCCGCGGCATCCACCGCTCCCGACGCATCGTGGACCGTCGCTGCCCTGCGCGACCGAGCACGCACCGCCGGGGTCGCGGGATACTCGCGCATGACGAAGGCGACTCTCCTCGACCGCCTCACGAAGTAACGACGAGGGGCGGCGACCCCGTTCGTTTACCTTCCGTTTGCCGCCGTGGGCAATGATCTGCGGATGTCTGCTGCCCGAGAACCTGCACGGGCGGAGCTCGCCGGCATGATGCTGAGTCGAGATCTCGCCCCGGAGCCCCGCACGCTGCTCGACATTTTGCGGGAGACGACGGCACTTCACCCGGACGCGTCAGCGCTGGATGATGGCTCGGGCGCGCTGAGCTACCGCGAACTCATGGCCCGCGTCATCCGCACGGCTGCGCGTCTCGATGCCGCCGGAGTTCGTCGCGGCGACAAGGTCGGCATTCGCATGGCGTCGGGATCTCGCGAGCTGTACATCTCGATCTTGGGCATCATCGCGGCGGGCGCCGCGTACGTGCCGGTGGATGCCGACGACCCCCAAGAACGCGCCGACCTGGTCTTCGGCGAGGCGGCCGTTCGCGGCATCATCACGGGCGACGGCACCTACACACCATCGATCGTCGAGCAGGACCTGAGCCCGGTCTTTAGCGATGCCGAAGGCGCACTGTTCGCTGGCCTTCCGCCTCACCCGAGCACGGCATCCATGCCCATCATTCAACAGCCGACCGTCGACGATGACGCCTGGGTGATCTTCACGTCGGGCTCGACGGGAACGCCGAAGGGCGTCGCGGTGAGCCACCGTTCCGCGGCGGCGTTCGTGGATGCCGAGGCCAGGCTCTTCCTCAGCGCGGAACCGCTGGGTCCCGGCGACCGCGTGCTCGCCGGACTCTCCGTCGCGTTCGACGCCTCCTGCGAAGAGATGTGGCTCGCGTGGCGCAATGGCGCCTGCCTCGTACCGGCGCCGCGAGCGCTCGTGCGCAGTGGCATGGACCTCGGCCCGTGGCTCACGGCTCGCGGCATCACGGTCGTGTCGACGGTCCCCACTCTCGCGGCGCTGTGGCCAGCCGAGTCGCTTGAGAACGTGCGCCTGCTGATCTTTGGCGGGGAAGCATGCCCGCCCGAACTCGGCGCGCGCCTTGCCGTCGATGGACGCGAAGTGTGGAACACCTACGGCCCGACAGAGGCGACCGTCGTGGCGTGTGCCGCTCTTCTGGATGGCAGTGCGCCCGTGCGCATCGGGCTGCCGCTCGATGGGTGGGATCTTGCGGTTGTCGACTCGCGCGGCTTCCCTGTAACCGAAGGCGAGGTGGGCGAGCTCATCATTGGTGGGGTGGGGCTTGCCCGCTACCTCGATGCCGTGAAGGATGCCGAGAAGTACGCGCCGCACGAGCAGCTCGGCTGGGCGCGCGCTTACCGCAGCGGCGACCTCGTGCGTTTCGAGTCCGCGGGGCTCGTGTTCCAGGGCCGAGCGGATGACCAGGTCAAGGTCGGCGGACGTCGCATCGAGCTCGGCGAGATCGAGTCGGCGCTGCAGGACCTCCCCGGTGTCTCCGGTGCGGCTGCTGCCGTGCGCAAGACCGAAGCGGGCAATCAGGTTCTCGTCGGCTACCTCGCTATCGCGAACACCTCAACCTTCGACCGATCAGCCGCCATTGCGCAACTGCGCGAGCAGCTCCCCGGCGCCCTCGTGCCCCTGCTCGCAATCGTCGATGAGCTCCCCGTGCGTGTCTCGGGCAAGGTCGACCGAGCAGCACTCCCCTGGCCGCTCCCCGAGCTCGAGCAGGTGGAGGGCAACCTCGAGCCTCTCGTCGAACGCCTCGCCGGCCGCTGGCAAGCCGTGCTCGGCGTTCCCGTCGCCGAGCTCGACGCGAACTTCTTCGATCTCGGCGGCGGCTCCCTGGCCGCTGCCCAGCTTGTCGCCGCCATCCGCGAAGACGACCCCGAGTTCACCGTCGCGGATATTTACGCCTATCCGAGGCTGGGCTCGATGGCCGACGCTCTCGCGGCACGCACGAGCGGGCCCGCGAACACCGAGTTCCATCGGGTCACGCCGACACCGCGCAGGATGCAGTGGCTACAGACCCTTCTCGGCATCCCCCTCTACATCCTGAGTGGAGTGCGCTGGCTCGTGTACCTCTTCGTCGCGGGCGCGATCGTGAAGCCCCTCGGCGGCTTCGAGTTGCTACCGACGATTCCGCTCGAGTTCCTCATCCCGGCATTCCTCGTGTTCGCGACCCCGCTCGGGCGAATGGCAATCGCGGTTGTGTGCGCTCGCCTGCTACTCGCAGGGGTGAAACCCGGGGACTATCCGCGCGGTGGGACGGTGCACTTGAGGCTCTGGCTCGCCGAGCAGGCCGCACACCTCGTCGGTGCCGTGAGTCTCGCGGGCGCGCCGTGGATCACCTACTACGCCCGCGCACTCGGCGCAAAAATCGACCGCGGCGTCGACCTGCACACGCTCCCGCCCATCACGGGCATGCTGAGGGTCGGGTACGGCGCATCCATCGAGCCCGAGGTCGACCTCTCCGGATACTGGCTCGACGGCGACATCCTGCGCCTCGGCGAGATCCGCATCGGTGCCCACAGTTCGGTCGGCGCTCGAAGCACGCTGCTGCCGGGAACCCACATCGGCAAGCATGCAGAGATCGCTCCGGGCTCGGCGGTGTTCGGACGCGTTCCTGCTCGACAACTCTGGGCAGGATCCCCCGCCCAGCGCGAGGGACGCAGCCACGCGTGGTGGCCCGAAGAACGCCCGCCCGCCGGGCACCAATGGCTGTGGGCGTTCGGGGCATCCTCGCTCGGGCTGTCTCTCATCCCGATCATCGCTCTTGTCGCGGGCGGCATCGTTATCGTGGCCGCACTCCGCGGTGCTGGTACCCCGAGCGACATCGCTCTCGCGATTCTTGCCGCGCTCGTTCCCGCGACTCTGCTCGCGGGCGTAGTACTCGCCGGCCTCACCGTGATCGTCGTGCGCCTGCTCGGCATCGGTCTCACGCCGGGAACTTTCCCCGTTCGCAGCCGCATTGGCTGGCAGGTGTGGAGCACCGAGCGCGTGCTCGATCTCTCCCGCACCCTCTTGTTCCCGCTGTATGCAAGCCTGTTCACCCCCGTTTGGCTGCGGATGCTAGGCGCCAAGGTCGGGCGTGACGTTGAGGCATCCACCGTGCTTCTCGTGCCATCGATGACGACGATTCGCGACGGAGCCTTCCTCGCCGACGACACCATGGTCGGCGGCTACGAGCTCGGCGGTGGATGGCTGAGGCTAGGCCGCACCGAGATCGGCAAGCGCGCGTTCCTCGGCAACTCGGGCATGGCCGCTGGTGGCCACACCGTGCCGAAGGACGGGCTCGTCGCGGTGCTGTCCTCGGCCCCCGCGAAGTCGAAGGCCGGCTCTTCGTGGCTCGGCTCCCCCGCCGTTCGGCTACGACGCACGGTCGCGGCGGTCGACGACGAGCGCACATTCAATCCTCCGAACCGCCTGCGCATCGCGCGCATCCTGTGGGAACTCGGTCGCTTCATCCCTGTCGTCGTGACGTGCGCAATAGGGCTCGGCGTCATGTTCGTTCTGGCGGCGCTCACGGTCACGTACGGGGCGATCGTCTCCGCTCTGCTTTCTGGCGTCGTCATGCTCGTGGCCGGTGGTGTCGCGGCCGGCATCAGCACTGCGGCGAAATGGATCATCGTTGGGCGCATCCCGGTGGGAGAAAAGCCGCTCTGGTCATCCTTCGTCTGGCGCACCGAGGTCGCAGACACCTTCGTCGAAATGGTCGCGGCGCCCTGGTTCGCGCAAGCCGCCGCGGGGACTCCCGCCCTCAACGTGTGGCTACGCAGTCTCGGTGCGAAGATCGGCAAGGGTGTCTGGTGCGACACGTACTGGCTTCCCGAGGCGGATCTCGCTCATTTGGGTGACGGTTCGACCGTCAATCGTGGCTGCGTTGTGCAAACCCACCTGTTCCATGATCGAATCATGAGCATGGATACCGTGACTCTGGATGCCGGTGCGACCCTCGGTCCGCATAGCGTCATCCTGCCAGCAGCCCGAATCGGCGAGCACGGAACCGTGGGGCCAGCGTCGCTCGTCATGCGCGGCGAGCTCGTACCGGTGGGCAGCCGCTGGAGCGGCAACCCGATCGGCCCGTGGCGCGAGGTCACGACCGCGGACTATTTCGCGAAGACCTCCTAGTGCCCCAGAAGACGGGAGTCGATGCCTACACCAAGGGCAACGGCAACCCGGGATACCGCGTTTCGTCTTACGCGCTCGACCTGCGCTACCGGGTCGCGACGAATCGTCTCGAGGGGTCTGCGACCATCACGGCGACGACGCTGACTGACCTCTCCAAGCTCACCTTCGACCTCTCCAAGCTCAGAGTGTCGAAGATCAGGATGCGCGGCGCTCGCGCTCCCAAGTTCACCCAGACCACAACCAAACTCACGATCTCGCTCCCCCAGACGGTGGCTGCCGGAGTCGAGCTCGAGTTCACGATCGACTACGCGGGAGCTCCCGGTCCGCGCTCAAGCCAGTGGGGCGCGGTCGGATGGGAGGAACTCGACGACGGGATCCTTGTCGCGGCTCAGCCCACCGGAGCATCCACCTGGTTCCCCTGCAACGACACCGTTGCCCACAAGGCGACATTCGACATCCGCTTCTCCGCCGAACAGGCGTACACGGTCGTATGCAACGGCGTGCTCGTCGAGCAGCGGATCGCTGCCGGACGCGGGCACTGGCACTATGTGCAGGCCGAACCCACCTCGACGTATCTGGCGACGGTGCAGATCGGACGGTACGAGCGCACGCCCGTCGACCTCGGAGGCGTGCGGGGCATACTCGCGTATCCGCGCGCGCTACAGCCGGGAGTCGCGGCGGACTTTGCACTACTACCGCAGATGATGATTTTCTTCGAGCAGACCTTCGGGCCGTACCCATTCAGCTACTACACCGTTGTCGTGACCGACGACGAGCTCGAGATCCCGCTCGAGTCGCAAGGACTCGCGACGTTTGGCGCGAATCACGCGGACGGCCGCGGACTGTCAGAGCGGCTCATCGCTCACGAGCTCGCTCACCAGTGGTTTGGCAATAGCGTTGGGCTCACGGTGTGGAAAGACATCTGGCTCAACGAGGGCTTCGCGTGTTACTCCGAGTGGATGTGGTCGGAGCAGCGCGGTGGGCCGACGGCCGACGCGCACGCCCGACGCTTCCACGGGCTGCTTGCCGCGCTGCCGCAGGACCTGGTGCTCGGCGACCCCGGCGCGACCTTTATGTTCGACGACCGGGTCTACAAGCGAGGTGCGCTCACGCTGCACGCCCTGCGACTGGCGATGGGCGAAGACGCGTTCCTCGCTCTGTTGCCCGCGTGGACATCCACTCACCGGCACTCGACCGCGACGACCGCCGACCTGCGTGCGCTTGCCGCATCCCTCACCGACGTCGATCTCGAGCCGATCTTCGACGCCTGGCTCAACGCGACCCCGCTGCCTCCGCTTTTCAGGAGATAACCCCACCCCATCGGCAATACGCACGAGGCAGGTCAGCTTCTCCTGAAAAGGGAAGCAACGGTGACCTGGATGCCTGGGGCGACGTCGATCTCGCTCAGCTGGTAGCGCTCCGGGGCATCGTCGATCCAGGCGACATCGGCATTGAACACGACTCGCTTCGGGTCGACTCGCAGGCCTCGACCATCAGCTTTGAGTACAGCTTCGACGCGGGTCCAGCGGGTTATGGATGCCTCCCCCGCAACCGCGCCGATAGCGGCGAGCGCCTCGGGCGAAGGTTCGCCCTCCACGTCGATGCCGATCGGCACGCCGGCGACGGCGACCACGACGACCTCAGCCGAGTGCGAGATGCTCACATGGAGGTCTGTGCCCGGTGCGGTCACCCGACCATGTTGCTTGCCGCAGTCGGGGCAGGTCGCATCCAGAATCACCTCGTTCGCCGCGGTGCCGGTGATGTCGGTGAGTAGGTTCCTGAGCAGCAGCCGCCCGGCGAGGAAACTTTCTGTGGGGCCTGCGGTGTACCTCTGCTGTTCGGCCGGCGAGAGCACGGCGAGTGCCTCGGCCCGCTCATCCGCGGACAACGGAAGTCGTACGAAGCGCAGCTCGAGGGTCACGGTGACAGTGTCGCATCCGGTGTCGGGTGTTAGTGGCAAAGTTCACCGGGACTTCATTTGCGCAGCGGTGAGTCGCCAGCGGGATCGCCGCAGAATTGCTGCATCGACGCTGGAGGACGACATGGGTCAGTTCGAGCACTTCTACCTCATCGAGCAGGGTCACGGCCGCTGGGCTGTGAGGCACCAGATCACGGACGAGCTCGCAGGCAGCATCCTGCGAACGGCGCAGGGCTACCGCCTGCGCAACGAGCACTCCCGCACGCTCGGCAACTTCGCGTCGATCGAGGATGCGATCCAGGGCCTTTACGCCCTGGTGTGAGTGCGCACTGCTTGCTCAGTAGGTCTCGCTAGGCTCGCACCATGATCGACACTCTCAGAGACGAAATACTCCGCGCAGGCCTCATAGTTGACCCGCAAGTGAATAACGGAGTCATCTTTGGCCGCGCACGGATTGCGGCGATTGATGCCGAGGTGTGGTTCAACGTTGATCCAGAGCTCGATGAGGAAAACGCACCGGACGTTGAGGCGCTGCTTCACGCGATCGAGGGAGTGCTGGCGCTCAACTCGGAACAGTGGCAGGTGATCCTCAGCGAGGTTGTCACGGACATCGAGGATGCCGTCGGCGACGAACCCGTCGAGGAAACGACTCCCCTTCGCGACGACCTGGCGCTCAACTCGGTTGTCGTGTTCGCGGATGCAACGCTGCTGCGATTCGAGGCGCCGCACCAGTTCCCCGACAGCTGGGTGCAGGTTCAGCTCGACGACGACTTTATGCTCGAGGATCTCGCGATCGAGAAGAAGGACGACGAGTCCCCCGAGCAGTTCGCGTCACTCGATGACCTGCTGGATCACCTGACCAAGAGCGACTGAGCGCGGCGAGCTCCCTACGCGCGCGACGTGAACCCGCGCAGCCGCAAGCTGTTGCCCACAACGAAGACGCTCGAGAATGCCATCGCGGCACCCGCAAGCATGGGGTTGAGCAGCCCGAGAGCCGCGAGCGGGATCGCCGCGACGTTGTACGCGAAGGCCCAGAACAGGTTGACCTTGATCGTGCCGAGCGTGGCGCGGGATAGCCGGATCGCATCCGCCGCCGAACGCAGATCGCCGCGCACGAGCGTCACATCGGACGCTTCGATCGCGACGTCCGACCCCGTGCCCATCGCGAGACCGAGATCCGCCTGAGCGAGAGCAGCGGCATCGTTGACCCCGTCGCCAACCATGGCGACGACACGGCCCTCTGCCTGAAGCGCGGCGATGACATCCACTTTTCCCTGAGGGAGAACTTCGGCAATGACGCGATCGATGCCCACGTCCGCCGCGACCCGCCCGGCGACCGTGGCGTTGTCGCCCGTGAGCAGCACGGGGGTAAGGCCGAGGGCCTTGAACTGTGCCACGGCCTCGGCGCTGGTGGGCTTGATCGTGTCCGCGACGACAAGCACGCCGCGCGCGACGCCGTCCCACGCGACGAGCACTGCGGTGTTTCCGGATGCCTCCGCCCGACTCTTCGCCTCAGCGAGCGGGGCGGGCAGCTCGATTGCCCACTCCTCGAGAAGTGAAGCACGTCCGACGAGAACGAGGTGGCCATCCACCACTCCCTGTACGCCCTTGCCCTCGATGTTCGCGAAGGACTCCCGCGGCGCGAGCTGACCGACGCGCTGCGTCGCACCCGTGGCGATGGCCCTTGCTACGGGATGCTCGGAGGCATCCTCCACAGCACCAGCGACTCGCAGCAGCTCTTGCTCGGTCACGCCGTCAACGATGACCTCGACGAGCGACATCTTGCCGGCCGTCACCGTCCCCGTCTTGTCGAGCACGATCGTGTCGACCTTGCGCGTGGACTCGAGAACCTCGGGCCCCTTGATGAGGATGCCCAGCTGAGCTCCGCGTCCGGTACCGACGAGCAGCGCCGTCGGAGTCGCGAGACCGAGAGCACACGGGCACGCGATGATGAGCACCGCGACGGCCGCGGTGAGCGCTGCGGAGATGGGGAACCCACCGCCGAGCCAGGCGCCGAGCGTCGCGACGGCCAGGGCAATCACGATCGGCACGAAGATGCCGGAGATGCGGTCCGCGAGGCGTTGCACGTCCGCCTTGCCGGACTGCGCATCCTCGACCAAGCGCGCCATCTGTGCGAGCTGGGTGTCCGTACCGATTCGGGTGGCGCGCACGAGGAGGCGTCCGCCCGCGTTGACGGTGGCGCCCACAACTGCGTCGCCGACAGCGACCTCGACGGGCACTGACTCGCCCGTGAGCATCGAGGCGTCGATGGCGGAAGAGCCATCGACGATGACGCCGTCCGTCGCGATCTTCTGGCCTGGGCGCACGACGAACTCGTCGCCAACCGCAAGCTGGTCGATCGGGATGAGAGTCTCAGCGCCGTTTCGCATCACGGCGACATCTTTCGCGCCGAGTTCGAGTAGTGCTCGCAGCGCCGCGCTCGCTTGACGCTTGGATCGCTTTTCGAAGTAGCGCCCGGCGAGCACGAACATCGTGACACCGGCGGCAACCTCGAGGTAGATGTTGGCCGCGCCATCGGACGGCGCGATCGTGAACTCGAAGGCGTGCGTCATCCCCGGCACCCCGGCGGTGCCGAAGAAGAGGGCGTACACGGACCAGAGGAACGCCGCGGTTGTGCCGAGCGAGATGAGAGTGTCCATCGTCGCGGCGCCGTGGCGAAGGTTGAGCCACGCGGCGCGATGGAACGGCCAAGCACCCCACACGATCACGGGAGCGGCGAGGGCGAGGGAGGCCCACTGCCAGTAAGTGAACTGAAGCGCGGGCACCATGGCCAGGATGATTACGGGTACCGACAGCACGATGCTGCCGATGAGGCGATGGCGCAGGCTGGTGAGTTCGTCGGTCCCTGAGCTTGTCGAAGGGTCGCTCTCCGCATCCCCGGTCCCTGAGCTTGTCGAAGGGGGCGCCGGCAACACCGCGGTGTATCCGGTCTTCTCGACCTCAGCGATGAGATCCTGCGCATCGAAGCCTTCGGGCACGGTCACGCGCGCCTTCTCCGTCGCGTAGTTGACGGATGCCTCGACGCCGTCGAGCTTGTTGAGCTTCTTCTCGATGCGCATGGCGCACGACGCACACGTCATGCCGCCGATCTCGAGTTCGACTGCGGTCACTTTTCTGCACCTTCGTGATTGCTCGCGGGACCACCGTCATGGTCAGACGGGGAGGGATGAGTGGGCTGCTCGATCTGGCTGATCCAGCCCTCGGAAAACTCGGCGGGGATGACGGCAGCACCGACCGCGAAACTTGCGGCGAACACGGCAGCGAGTCCAACCCCATAGAGTCCGAGCGTGACGGGCGCCTTCATGTCAGGACCGCACGGCGGAGTAGCCCGCCTCATCCACGGCGGCGAACACGGCGGCGTCATCGAGCGCGGCGTCGCTCGTGATCACGAGACGGCCGGTGGATGCCGAGACGGCGACATCCTGAACGCCATCGAGCTCGCTGACCTCTTCCTTCACTGACATCTCGCAGTGCGCACACGTCATGCCGGTCACGGTGTATTCGGTTGTCGTCATCTCTGCTCCTGAGTTCTAGATACCCCAAGGGGGTAGTGGTTCTCTCAAGAACAGAATACCCCCTGGGGGTATTCCCGCAACCCACAAGATCCTCCCCAATCGCCGGGGATTATTTGCGAAATGCAGGGGAAGCGCGCTCTCACGCAAAATCGACCGGTGAGTTCTCGCGGCACAGCGCTGAGGCATCCTGCATTTCGTAAATAATCGAGGGGATGCCGCCACCAGCGTGAGGAGGACCGCAGAAACACGAAAGCCCCGAACTTCCTTAGAGGAAACTCGGGGCGCTTGTAGCTGAGGCGGGGCACGATCCCGCGACCTCACGATTATGAGTCGTGCGCTCTAACCAACTGAGCTACTCAGCCTCGGCACCCGATTCACAACCGGATGTCGAGCCCCCTGTGGGAATCGGACCCACTACCTCTTCCTTACCAAGGAAGTGCTCTACCAATGAGCTAAGGGGGCGCGCAAAAGGGGTCAAACCCCTTGTGGCACCGTAAGAGACTAGCACCCAGAACGCACCAGTTTTAACGCGAGCCGCTATGAGCGCGACGGATACGCGTAACAAGAGTGTGAACATCGGCATACCGGATGGCACGCAAGCGCTTGCAGCATCAGCTGATTGCCGTATCGTGAAGGCATGACCCCAGTTGAAGAACCGGAATCCGCCGCGCTCAAAATCGAGCCAACGGGCAACGAATGGTGGCGCAGCGCAGTCATCTACCAGATCTACCCGCGATCGTTCGCCGACTCGACTGGCGACGGAATCGGCGACCTCAAGGGAATCACAGACCGACTTCCCGCCCTCGCGGAGCTGGGAATCGACGCCGTCTGGCTCTCCCCCTTCTTCCGTTCGCCGCAAAAGGATGCCGGATACGACGTCTCCGACTACTGCGACGTTGATCCCATCTTCGGAACCCTCGACGATTTCGACCGCCTGCTCGCCCGCGCTCACGAGCTCGGCCTTCGTGTCATCGCCGACATGGTTCCGAACCACACCTCAGACCAGCACCGCTGGTTTCAGGAAGCGCTCGCCGCACCCGAGGGATCGCCTGAGCGCGACCGCTACATGTTCCGCGACGGCAAGGGACCGAACGGCGACCAGGAGCCCAACAACTGGCAGTCAGTCTTCGGCGGCTCCATGTGGGAACGCGTCACGAACCCCGACGGCACTCCGGGCCAGTGGTACCTGCACATCTTTGACAAGTCCCAGCCCGACCTGAACTGGGAGAACCGCTGGGTTCGCGATCAGTTCCACGACGTGCTGCGCTTCTGGCTCGACCGCGGCGTTGACGGCTTCCGAGTGGATGTCGCACACGGCATGATCAAGGAAGCGGGCCTCCCCGACTACACCCCGCCAGCCGACGGCGCCAGCATGGGTGGCTCCACGACCGACTCGACCGCTCTGGTTCCCGGCATCGTTGACCACGTACCCGACCCGCCCTACTGGGGTCAGCCTGGCGTGCACGAGATCTGGCGCGAGTGGCACAGCGTTCTCGCCGAGTACGAGGGCGACCGCGTGCTGTGTGCAGAAGCATGGGTCGATCCACTCGAGAAGGTGGCCCTGTGGGTGCGCCCCGACGAGATGAGCCAGGCCTTCAACTTCGGTTACATGTTCACCGACTGGAAAGCCAAGAAGCTCCGCAAGATCATCGACGAGTCGATCAAAGCCTTCTCCGAGGTCGGTGCTCCCAGCACCTGGGTGCTCTCGAACCACGACGTGATCCGTCACGCATCCCGTCTCGCGCTCACCAAAAACAGCAATCAGGGTGACGGCATCGGCCCGCTGTCGAAGGGCAAGCCCGACCCGGTTGTCGGTCTGCGCCGAGCGCGCGCCGCGACATCCCTCATGCTCGCGCTGCCCGGTAGCGCCTACGTGTACCAGGGCGAAGAACTCGGCCTTCCCGAAGACATCGAACTGCCCGACGAGGCACGCCAAGACCCGACCTGGTTCCGCACCAAGGGCGAGCGCTATGGGCGAGATGGATGCCGAGTGCCGATCCCGTGGGAAGCCGGCAAGCCCTCGTACGGGTTCGGTCCGGGCGAGAAGAGTTGGCTGCCCCAGCCCACTGACTGGGATGTGTTCGCTCGCGACTCGCAGGCCGGGGTCGAGGGAAGCACTCTCGAGATGTACCGCACTGCGCTGTCCCTTCGCCGCGCTCACCAGTTGGGAAGTGGCACGCTCGAATGGCTCGACGGATTCCGTCGCGGTGTTGTTGCGTTCCGCAACGGCGACGTGATGGTGCTCGCCAACACAGGCAAGAAATCGATCAAGATCCCCGAAGATGCGACGATCCTGCTCTCGAGTGAGGTCATCGTCGACGGCATCCTGCCGCGCGACACGACAGTCTGGCTGCGCTCCGTCTAGGCGAACCTGCCGAAGCAAGCCGAACCGCCCTTCCCGCGCAAGCGGAAGGGCGGTTTCGCTTACCTCGGCAGGGAGAAGCTAGATGGGGGCGGGACGCATTTCGACAGGCTTAATGAACCTGAGCACGCGGTGCCCGGTCCCCTAGGAGGCGGCGAGGGACGCGCTAGTTGGCGTTTGTGGAAAGCCAGGCGAAAGGGTCAACCTGGATGCCGTCGAGACGGATCTCCAAGTGGAGGTGCGCGCCATAAGAGTTGCCCGTGTTGCCCACGAGGCCGATGAAGTCGCCCACCTTGATCGGGTCGCCGGGCTTGAGCGGGCTAGATCCGGTGATCATGTGAGCGTAGAGGCTGTCGACGCGCTGTCCATTGATGTTGTGGGACAGGATGACGTGGTTGCCATAGCTGGAGTTGTCGTCGATGTGCTCCGTGACGAGCCCATCCGCTACTGCGTAGATCGGTGTTGCCTCGCCAGGAGTGAAGTCCACACCCATGTGCGAGCCACCGCGCGCTCCGAATCCGTCGGTGTAGGGCGAGACGAACGGGAATGGCCACCGTACGCTTCCGCTGGTCACCGCGTAAACAAAGTTGCTGCTCGAGTACAGCGCCTTGAGCTGCTCGGCGTACGAGATCACCTCGTACGTGTCCTTGGCAGTGGCTTCCGTTGCGGCCTCGGCCGGCACACTGATCGACTGCGCGGGAAGCTTGGCGGTAGCCACCTCTTCTGGCGCAAAAGTAATGGGGTCAGACATGAACGCGTTGGCGGGAACGGTCATCCCGACAAGTAGCGCGCCGGCGCCGAGCAGCGCACCGACGGAGAGAAGCTTCTTGGATACACGGGCAGCGAGAGAAGGGCGACGCACGGTCGGTGCAGCAGTTGCGACCGGTGAACGTCGAGCGTGCGCCTTCGGCTGCGAGGGAGTGAAACGAGGCGCACTTTCGCCGGCAGCGCTCGCGTCGGTGACGGGGAAAATGGATGCCTTGGCAGCGGCAGCTGCTTCGAGTTCGCGAGCCTCTCGGCGAGTCATAGGAACGCTGGCCTTTGGGGTCTCCGCGCTCTCAAGCTCTCGCTGGGGCATCGGTTCTCCTCTAAAAGGCGACCTGACATAGGGGTAGTCAGATCCAATTCTTCGGGTATCGCGTAGCCGTGAGGTATCACCTGAGACGAACTACGGAATACTCCAGGGTAACCGCTACGCCCCCGACACGCCAGTGTCGGAGATCAAACGCCGAGCGAGACCAAGACCGCTTCGAGTTCGGCTACCGCGTCAGGATGCGCTGCGACGATGAATTCGCGGCTTGGCGCAGTGTCCCCGAAACCCTTTACGATGGCTCCCGCTTCTCGCGCGATTAGGGCTCCAGCGGCGTGATCCCAGGGGCTGAGCGTGCGCTCGAAGTAGGCGTTATAGCGTCCAGCGGCAACGAAACAGAGGTCGAGGGATGCCGTCCCCTGGCGCCGAATATCACGCACGAGTGGCAGCAACCCGGCGACAACCGCTCCCTGCCGTCCGCGCATCGCCGCGTCGTACGCGAAGCCCGTGGCGACAAGGCTCTGGTCGAGAGGCGCTCGTTCGGCGATGTGAATTTCCGTGTCACCGAGGCGAGCTCCCCCGCCTCGCGCGGCAGTGAACAGCTCCGCAGAGACAGGGTTGACGACGGCTCCAGCTAGCGCAGTCCACGTGAGCGGATCCGGGTCACCCTCCACCACGGCGATGCTCACGGCGTAGTGCGGGATTCCATAGAGGTAATTGACGGTTCCATCGATGGGATCGACTATCCAGTGCAGGCCGCTGCTGCCGCTGGATGCGTCGCTCTCCTCCCCGAAGAAGCCGTCATTGGGGCGGGCGTCGGCGAGCAGGGAGCGGATGAGCGCCTCGGTCTCGCGATCCGCTGCCGTAACTATATCGACGGGGGTCGACTTGCTCGCCGCGACCTCGACTCCCTCGGTGCGTCGACGAGCGGCAAGGGCTCCGGCTTGCAGGGCAATGTCACGGGCAATGGCGAGGAGGTCGTCGTGGGGCATGGTTCTACGGTAGCCGGGAAGGGTCTCGATACGACCGCTAGCGCGGCCTACTCGACCACCGGAATAGCTAGAACAGGCGAGATGCCGCAGCCTCGGCGGGCTCCTCGAGCTCGAGCAGCAGTTGCTTACGTTCGAGACCGCCCGCGAAACCCGTGAGCTTGCCCGATGCGCCGACAACGCGGTGGCACGGAATGATGATTGACACCGGGTTATGGCCGACAGCTTGGCCGACGAGCTGGGCGAGGTTCCCGTTGCCGAGCGTGCGAGCGAGTTCGCCGTAGGTCGTCGTTTCACCAAACGGGATGTCGCGCAGCAACGCCCAGACATCCTCCTGAAAAGGGGTTCCCGCGGTGGTCACCGTGAGGTCGAACGCGGTGCGCTCGCCCGCGAAGTACTCGTCAAGTTGCCGGGCCACGTCAACGAAGACGGCGTCGTCCGCTGCATCCACCAGTTCCCCGATGGCCGAGGCCTCGGGCGGATACCAGTGGCGCGGAAAGTAGAGCCCCACCAGCGCATCGCCGGTGGCCACGACAAGCAGATCGCCAATGTGCGTCGGCAGGTACGCGTGTCGGGTATCGCTCACCGAGCCAGCCTACTTCCGTGTCGCTGCCGCATCCCGGCTGCCCGATGGTGACGTCCGATTCCCGCGAAAGGTCAGTTGCTGTCGCCGCTTATGCCGCGCAGTTTCCACATTGACCTGGTCGTGGGCTGAACGCGGCCACGGTGCCAGCAGGTCCCGGCATGAATCGAGCCCGCCGAGATGTCTCGACGGGCTCGATCAGTGAAGTGGACTACCGAGGAGACGTGTCGGCTGTTTCGCTCGGTGTGTCAGCGGCATCCGTCGATCCCACCAATGCACCCTCGTGGCCACCCCGCTGAGCTGCCTCGAGGGCTTCTGCCTCGTCTCCGCCGATTGCTTCGCCCCGAGCCACGAGGCCCGCGACGTCTGATAGCGGAATCTGCTTGAGGAACAGCGACAGCACGAAGGCGATCGCGATGAAGGGAAGCAGGTACCAGAACACGGGCGCAAGGGCATCCGCATAAGCGGCAACAACGCCCTCCCGAATAGCGTCGGGCAGCTGACTGAGGGTTTGCGGGTCGATAGTCGCCGCGGAGGTGGATGCCTCTCCCGCACTCGCGCCGCTACTCGCGAAGACGTCCGTGAGGTTTGCCGTGAGTCGCGTTGTGAAGAGTGTTCCGAAGACGGCAACTCCAAGCGATGCCCCCACCTCGCGGAAGTAGTTGTTGGTGCTCGTTGCTGTGCCGACCTGCGATGCGGGAACAGCATTTTGCGCAACCAGCACGACAACCTGCATGATCGCGCCGAGTCCCGCGCCGAAAACGAACAGGAACACGCAGATGAGCCAGATCGGAGTGGATGCCGTGAGCGTAGTGAACGCGACCATCGCGGCTCCCGTCACGAGGGTTCCGAGGATCGGGAACATCTTGTACTTACCGGTCTTCGTGATCGCGATTCCCGAAGCGATGGACGTTCCAATGAGTCCGACCATCATCGGGATCATCAACAGCCCCGATGCGGCAGCGGACGTACCCGACGACATCTGCAGGAAGGTGGGAACGAACCCGATCGCCGCAAACATCCCGAGCCCGAGAGTCAAGCCGATGAGCGTCGCGTTGATGAAGGCAGGGTTCTTGAACAGAGAAAGCGGGATGATCGGATCCTTCGCCCGAGCCTCGACGATCACAAACAGGATTGCCGCGAGGATCATCCCGATGCCGAACGCCCAGGTCGCCATCGAGGCCCAACCGTAGTCCGCGTCTCCGCCGAAGTCGGTGAAGAAGATGAGGCACGTGGTGAATGCGGAAAGCAGGAGCACACCAAGAATGTCGATCGGTTGTGTTGCCCTCTTGTTCGGCAGTTTGAGAGTGAACCATGCCACGGCGAACGCGGCAATGCCGACGGGGATATTGATGTAGAACGCCCACTGCCACGTGAGGTGGTCAACGAAGAAGCCACCGAGCAGCGGTCCACCGATGGCGGAGAGGCCGAAGACGGCACCGAGCGGGCCGAGGTACTTGCCACGCTCCGAGGCGGGAACGATGTCGGCGATGATCGCCTGCGAGAGAATCATGAGGCCACCGCCACCGAGGCCCTGAACTGCGCGCCACACGATGAGCTGAGTGAAGTCGCCAGCGAAGGCACAGCCGACCGAAGCGATCGTGAAGAGCGCGATCGCGACGAGGAAGAGGTTGCGCCGACCGAGCACGTCACCGAATTTGCCGTACACCGGCATGACGATCGTGGTCGCGAGCAGGTAGGCCGTGGTCAGCCAGACCTGGTGCTCGACGCCGCCCAACTGGCCGACGATGGTGGGCATCGCGGTGGACACGATGGTCTGGTCGAGGCTCGAGAGGAGCATGCCGGAAATGAGGGCGGCGAAAATAATCCAGATTCGCCGTTTGGTGAGCAGCATGGGCTGCTCGGTTGTTGCCGTGGTCATGAGATGTCTTTTCTACGGGGTGAGAACCGCGCGGTGCGCCGCGAGGGTGTTCAGGATGGCGGCGCCAAAGTCAGCGGCGACGTCGGGTTTGGAGAGGCGGCTGGCAGCCGAGCGCATCACGGCGCCGACCACCTCGACCGCGGCGCGAGCGTGCGGGTCCGTGGCGGCGACACCTTCACGCTCGGCAACCATCTGGATGAGTTGCTGTTCGCGCTCGCGCTCCATACCGATGAGCCGCGCGAGAAGTTTCGGTTCGCGCTCGAGGATCGTGTGGAACTCGGCGTGCTCTGCGGCATCCACTCCGGCCGCGCGGATAAAGAGGATCGCGAGATCTATGAGGTCGTCTACGACTGCAGACCAACCGCGAGACTCGCGGGCCCGAAACTGTTCAACGAAGCGCGCCGCCTCGTCCGCTTCGTGGATGCCGAAGACGGCTTCTTCTTTCGACGGAAAGTAGTTGAAGAAGGTGCGCCGGGATACGCCGACCTCGCTGCACACCTCTTCGATCGTGAAGCCATTGAGTCCGCGCTCCACGGTGAGTCTGCGGGACTCCGCCGTGAGACGGCTGGCGGTAGCGAGCTTGCGTTGGGCCGCGCTCGACAGTGTTGCACTTTCATTCACATAGTGCAGTATTGCACTCTAGCTCAGATCGTGCAAGCGACGGAGCGGGTCACACTCCCAGGCGTGAGCGCACGTACTCGTTACCGAACTTGCGTTCCGGATCCCGGCGACCAACGAGCGCGCGGAACTCCGGAAGACGCTCATAGAGCGATTCGATCGTGGCGAGGTCAATCCCATTAACTTTGCCCCAGTGCGGACGAGCGGCGAATGGGGCAAGAGCGGCCTCGATGTGCGGGATAACGGCATTTACTTCGGTCGGGAGGTTCTTCCAGGTGAAGTGGATGCACAAGGAGTCGCGACCGTAGGCGGTCGAGAGCCACAGCTCGTCACCGGCCACTGTCCTGAGCTCCGAGATGAGCAGCGCGGGAGCGATCTGGTCGCCGAGCGCACGCACAGCCACGAGCGCCTCGGCCGCATCTTCCATCGCGACGAGGTATTCGGTCTGGATCTCGTCACCGTTACTCGGAGTCGCGTCGATCCTGAAGTGCGGCAGGCGTTCACTCCAGGGTCCGGGCACGCCGCCTTGCACGGTCATGTTGTCAACACCGTCGAGCACGTTGCGCTGGCTCGTCTCGCGGAGGGCACCGTAAAGGTCATCGAGAACGGACGTGCCAGCATCCATCCGAGTCTTTACCCACAGGTCGGAGACATCACTCACCCAGTCGGTGAAAATGCTGACGCTGTAACCCGCATGGAAGATTGCTCCGACATCGGACAGCAGCGCGTCCCAGGACAGCGCGCGATACGTGTCCTGACGCACGAGGTAAGTCGGCTCGACGGCCAGCGTCACCCGGGAAATCGGCCCCAGTGCACCGAGCGCTACGGCGGCACCAGCAAAGTCGGGATCCCCCTGCGAGATCGTCTGCAGCTCGCCGGACGGGGTAATGAACTCAAGCGCGCGGATGCCCGTGGACAGGTTGCCGAGCGTAGTTCCGGAGCCGTGTGTCGCTGTGGAGGTCGCCCCCGCAATCGAGATGTGCGGAAGAGAGCCCATGTTGTGCAGCGCAAGTCCACGCTCCTGCAGCCAGGACGCGACGACCGCGTACTTAGTGCCACCGGTGACAGTAACCGTGCTTCCGTCGGTGGACAGCTCGGGAGCTACACCGACGAGCGAGAGCAGCTCAACTCCGTCCGCGATGTCATTGAACGAGTGCCTCGTACCCAGGGGGCGGATACGCTCCGTACGCGCGACGATGGCCTGCGCATCCTCGATGGTCGTGGGGTTGTGCACAACCGATGCAGCAAACTCGTGCGTACCGGCCCAGTTCAGTTCAGCCATGATCAATTCCCTTCGGCGACAAGCATCACCTTAACCGTGTCGCCGGCAAGGTCGGCGAGCGCATCGGGCAGGTGCGAGAAAGTGTGGCGGCGAGAAATGAGCCGATCGAACGGGAGCTGCTCGTGACGAGCCAGCAGGGCCATAGCCTCGGAGTAGGACTGGGGAGGATTCGCGGCCACCCCAAGAAGGCGCACGTTCTTCTGGCAGATGTCCTCGGCGGGGTCGATCTGGATGGTCTTACCTTCGCTCACGATGTTTCCCACCTCGACGACAGTTCCAAGCCTGCGGACGAGGCCGAGCGCTTCGCCGAGCGAGGCGGGCTGGTTGGTTGCATCGATCACGAGGTCGGCACCGCGACCGTTCGTGCGGTCCAGCACGTACTGTCGACGCTGCTCCGCATCCAGGTCATGGATGTCGAGAACACTGTCGCCGACAATGTGACCGGCGAGCCCGAGGCGCGAGGCGCGCGAACCACTCACGATCACATCGGTGACCCCCGCGCTCTGCAGCACCATCGCGGCGAGGAGGCCGATCGCGCCTGCTCCGAGCACGACTGCGGTGGAGTCGGGACGGATGACCTCATCCCACGTTCCCGGGGCAGTCTTCATCACATCGACGCTGCGCACGGCGACGGCGAGTGGGTCGAGGAGTGCAGCGATCTCGTGAGGCATCCCTTCCGGCACCCGCCAGAAATAGGTGCCGGACTTGACGACGAGGTGGCGACCGAAGCCTCCACTCAACTCGGGTGCTGCCGACTGGTTGGCGAGAGGAGCAAGCCCCAGGGCCTCCGGGGGAATGCCATAGACGAACGGGTTGGAACAGGTTGTCGCCGACGGACCGAACCGACGACATCCCCAGCACACCAGGCACGGCAGCCACGGGAAAAGCGCGATGGCGTCGCCCTCCACGAGTGGATTGTCGTCGGCATCCATTCGGGGATGCGTCGAGCCGAATGCGACGATGCGCCCGACGATCTCGTGGCCGAGCACGAGCGGTGCACTCGGCGTGGATCCGATGAGGTGAGCGTCGGTGCCGCAGATGCCATTGGCTGTGACCTCGATGAGGAGCCCGTTCGCGGGAATCTCCGGAATCTCGATGCGGCGTTCTTCCACGACGCCGCGGGATACCCAGACGTTCGCGGTCGTTGTTTCGGTCATGTGCCCTCCATTGGACGCGGTTCGCTGGTGCCGTCGGCCCAGGTCAGAAAACGAGCGGGATTGGAGACGAGGATCTCTCCGACGGCATCGACACCGAGGCGCTCCACGAGCCGCGGAACAAACCGGTTGCCGAGGTAGGCGAGTCCCGGCATCCCCCCGTAGGACTCGTAGCGACTCGCTCGGGCGACATCTGCCCCGAGAAGCACGCGGTCGGCGTGACCGGCTTCGACCACACCTGCGAGCGAGTCGACGAGTGTGGAGTCTGGCCAGTTTCGATGACGGCCAGCTCCGTCGTATCCGAGGTACGCGCCGGCCTCCGCGATTGCCGCGTGCAAGCCGGGATCCGGATTGCGATCGACGTGAGCGAGAACGACGTGGTGCGCGGCAACCCCGAGGCTCGAGAGCAGTTCGAGCAGTTCGAAGGCCGCCGTGCACTCCTCGGTGTGCACCATAACGGGTGCCCCAGTCGCACGGTGTGCGGCCGCCACACCCTCAAGCACCCGTCGCTCACTCGGGGTAATCGACCAGTAGTCGATCCCGGCCTTGAGTAGTCCGGCTTTGACCTCGCTGACGGGGACATCCTCGAGCGCCCGGGTGGCGTAGTCGGCATCAGTCTCGGCGATTCCCACCGTGAGCTCGCGAGTCAGGATCGGTGCCCAGTCCGCGACCTCACTGATCCACGGCTGGTCCGAGTAGTGCGCGTCGCGATGACGACCCGTCGTCGCGACGATGGTCACTGAATGCTCGCGCGACAGCCGCGCGAGGGCATCCGGGCGTCGTCCGAGACCCACGGGAGTCGCATCCACCATCGAGTCGAAACCGCTCGCCTTGAGGAGGCCCAGCTCTGCACCACTTCTCGGCTCGTCGTCGAGATCATCGCCGGGAAGTAGCGGAGATCTCTGGAACAGGTGCTCGTGGTAGTTCACGCGACCCAGGGACTCCGGGGTAACGTCGGCGAGCACCGTGCGAACGAATGTCATCGCACTGCTGAGGCGAGTTCTGCGAGCCGCTCGACGCGGGCGGCATCCATCGGGATGTGGAAGACCTCGGCAATGACCTGAGTCCAGCCGTGGATGAAGTACTCCCAGCCGTCGACGACCGTGAGATCGTCGGCCGCCTCGCGGGCCTTCGCCTGCACGAGGAACTCGAGGGAGCCGCGGTAGTTGAACTCCCAGACGATGGATCTCTGGGGAAACACGACCGAGTCGGTGAGGGGCGATCCCGGGCGGTCCTTACCCATACCCGTCGCATTGACGATGATGGACTGCTCTCCCGCCGCGGCCACGACGGCATCCGCCGCCTCCGCGCTCGTGACGAGCCGGTAGTCGAACATGCTCGTGTCGAGGCCGCCGCGCTCGTGAATCTCCCGCGTGTGGTCCAGGGTCTCTTGGCGGCGGCCGGTGATGACCACCGAACTCGGCTTGTCATCGCGGTGCGCGAGGTACCACGACAGCGCAGTCCCGCTGCCGCCGGATCCGAGGCAGACGACGGAGGCACCGGTCGTGGCGAAGTAGTCGTCAGGGATGATCGACTCGAGCGAGAGCCCCACAGTTATCGGATCTTTCGCGTGCCCGAGGAGCTTGCCGTCCTCTTTCGAGATCGACGAGACCTCCTTGCAGGCGAGCGCGAAGGAGTCGAAGCCGTCGAACAGGTCGTTCGCCGTCTCGAAGACCCGCATCTTGTGCGTCGTCACGAGGGCTCCGGCCTGCTCGGGATCATCGCGGATCTCTTCGACGACGCGTCGGTAGGTCTCGGCATCCGCTCCAACGGCAATATCGAAGCCCTTGAGCTCGCGGGACGGAAGACCGAGCTCGTCGGCCCACAACGGGAACACCCGCATGATCGAGGATCCGCCGGTATCGACACCGACGAAGCCCATGCGTCCGCCGGTCATACCGCGCCTTCCGTGAGACGCAGTTCGCGGTATCGCGTCGACATCTCTTCCGCGCGCGACCTGATGAGGTCGAAACGCCCTGCGGCAAGATCCGCCCCCGAGATCAGTTCGCTGCCCGCACCGACCGCGACAACTCCCGTTGCGAGCCAATCGGCGAGATTTGCCGTGGACACCCCGCCGGTGGGCATCATGGCGACATCCGGGAACGGTCCGCGCAGACTCGAGATGAGTTTGGGGCCCGACAGCGCGGCGGGGAAGATCTTGACGACATCGGCGCCGTGCTCCACGGCTGCCATGACCTCAGAGGGGGTGAGAGCGCCGAGCATCGTGGTGAGTCCCGTGCCGGTCATCGCCGCGGCGACCCTGCTCGAAACTCCCGGCGAGACCAGGAACTGAGCACCGGCGGCGGCCGCTTCCTCTGCCTGCTCGGGCCGGACCACCGTTCCCGCCCCCAGCAGGATGGTGTCGCCGAAGCGATCTGAGAGGTGCGAGATGACTCGCGCGGTATCCGGCGTTGAGTACGTGATCTCGATGCCAGTTACCCCGCCGCGGACGAGAGCATCCACGCCCTCGATGGCCGACTCGGCGCTCGGGGCTCGCACGACGGCGATGATGCCGACGCGGCGGAGCTGTTCAGTGGTGATCGTCAACGACGTGCCTTTCGAACGGAGAGAACAGGATTGAGTGGGGCTTCGCCCGAGAGCACGAGCAACACATCGTCGGTAGTGCCCACGCTCATACGGTCGACGGCGTCGATGGTCTGAGCTCCGAGATGAGGGGTTATGGTCACCCGGTCAGCGAGCTCTGGAGCAAGAAGTGGGCTCACGGCATTCGGGTCTTTCTCCGTGTCCAGGGTGTCTGCTGCGTAGGAGGACAGCGATCCGGTCGCGAGCGCTGCGGCGACCGCATCCTCGTCCACGAGATCCCCTCGAGCGGTGTTCACGAGCGCCATCCCCTTTACCCGCGCGAGCCAGGCTGCGGTCACAAGACGCTGACCACCCGGGGCATGGAGTGAGACGGCATCGCACTCGGCGAGCGCGTCGAAGGTATCGACCATCGTCACACCGTCGGCGTGGGAGACGAAGGGGTCGAAAGCGACGACCGACCCTCCGAGAGCAACGACCTTGGCGGCTACAGACCGCCCGATGCGACCGAAGCCCGCGATCCCGATCACGAGAGAGGCGATCTCGCGCCCACGGATGGCACGCCAGTCCCCCGCGCGTACAGCGCGGTCACCAGCAGCAACGGTACGCAGACTCGAGAGCAGGAGCGCGAGCGCGAGATCCGCAACCGACTCCGAGTTGGCGGTGGGGGTATTGGTGACAAGGACGCCGGCTTCCTCTGCCGCTTCAAGGTCGACGGCGTCCGTTCCCACGCCATAGCGCGCGACGACTTTCAGCCGAGGCGCGAGAGAGAGGTGTTGTGCAGACACCTGGCCCGTACCTGCGATCCAAGCCACCGCATCCGGGAGCAGGGTGGCGAGCTCGGACAGATCGTGATGGTGAGCCGCGGACACAACGTCATATCCGGCAGCTCTGAGACGCGAAGCAGTGTCGACGGATCCCTGCGAGAACGACCGGCTAGTTACTAGGACGGTACCGGTCATGACGAGGCCCCAGGGTGCCAAGACTCCAGCCGCAAGTAAGCATCGAGGAAACGTTCGTGGGCCGCACGGTAGCGGGCATGGTTCTCTTCGTTTGGATCGAATGACGCCGTCACGGTGGACAGTTCCCTAGCCACCCCGAAGTCGGAAATGAGGCCTGCGCCCACTCCGGCAGTCACTGCGGCCCCCAGGCTGTTGGCCTCGTCAACGATGTCACGGCGACGCACGGTCACGCCCCAGGTATCCGCCATGATCTGCAGCCACGCATCAGACTTCGCGCCACCACCGATTGCGTCAACCCGGTCGATGACGGCGCCCGACTCACGGAATGCGTCGACACAGGTGCCGAGATTGAAAGCGACGCCTTCGAGCACAGCTCTGGTCAGGTGTTCGGGACCATGGTGCCGGGACAACCCGACGAAGGCTCCGCGAGCATCGGGGTTCCAGTATGGTGAGCGCTCACCGAGTAGGTGGGGCAGGAAAAAGAGTCCTTCACCTGAGGCCTCGACGGTAGCTGCGTTCGCGACGAGCCGGTCAAAGCGCTGGCCATCGGCGCCCGGCTCAAGCACGTCGGCGATCCACTGCAGGGATCCTCCGCCGGACTGCATGGTCGCCGTCGGCACGTATGCACCGGGCACGACGTGGTTGAACGTCATGGTGCGCTTGCCCGGATCGAGCAGCGGCCGGGGGGAGGCAAATGACACCCACGACGACGATCCGAGGTAGGCGTAGGCCCCATCAGCCGCGTCGACAATCCCCGCACCGAGTGCCGCTAGCGGCCCGTCACCGCCACCGATGACCACAGGAGTTCCCACGGCAAGTCCTGTGTACTCGGCCGCGGCACCCGTGACAGTTCCGACGACAGTCGTCGACGGCACGATTTCAGGAAGCACGCTCGCGTCGATGCCCGCGGCCGCAAGGATCTCGGTCGACCAGGTTCCCGTGGCCTGGTCGAAAGCGTTCGTTCCGGATGCGTCGGACGGGTCGGTGACGAGACGTCCGGTAAGCCGCGCGACGATGTAGTCCTTCGCTTGACACACGTGGGCGACCCTTGCGAAAGTCTCCGGATCGTTCTCACGCAGCCACACGATCTTGCTGAGCGAGTAAGTCGGATTGAACTGGTGACCCGTGATCTCATAGCCGCGGTCGAAGCCGACGGTCTGGGAGATTGTGTCACTCTGCAGCGAGCTTCGCGTGTCCGCCCAGATCATCGCGTGGCGAACGAGCGAGAAGTTCGCATCCAGAAACACCGCACCCATCATCTGCCCCGAGAATCCGACTGCCCGCACACTGTCCGCGGGGGTGGAGGTCGTCTCAAGGAGCGAGCGTGTTGCCTTCGCTACGGCGGCCCACCAGGCATCCGGATCTTGCTCGACTACGCCACCGCGACCGTAGTGCGTGTCGTAATGCACGGTGAGTGATGCGACGAGGCGTCCGTCATCCTCGTGCAGGGATGCCTTATCCCCCGTCGTTCCGAGGTCGTGTGCGACGATCATGGCTACTTGACCACCCCGAGCCGTGACCGGTCGATCGTCAGGACGACGGCCGCGATGATGACTGCACCGTAGACGATCTGCTCGAAGCTCGGCGGAACACCGATGGCACTCAGACCCACGCGCAGCACGACGATGATGAGCGCACCAATTACGGTTTTCATCGCTCCACCGACACCGCCAGTGATCGCAGTTCCACCGATGACCACCGCGGCGATAGCCGGTAACTGCAGGGTGTCTGCCAGAGTCGGTCCACCGCTGCGCTGGCTGGCAGCAAGCATGACGGCGGCGAGCCCGGAGAACAGTCCGCACAGGGTGAAGGCGAGGATACGAATGCGGACGGTCGACCCGCCCGACATGAGAACTGCTTGCTCGGCGAGGCCGATGGCATGGAACGACTTTCCCCGAGCGAGCACCTTCATTGCTACGGCGATGACAACCGCGATGAGCACGACAAGAATCGCAGAGAGGGGTAGCCCCGCGATGCGCAGGTCGGTGATCCAGCCGATCGCCTCGTAGCCCTGGCTGATGCGAATGTTGCTCGCACCAGAGATCGCGAGACCGAGACCGCTGTACAGCCCCAGAGCGCCGAGCGTCGCGATGAACGACGGGATCTGCGTCTTAGCGATCACGAAGCCGTTGACGAAACCGATGAGAGTCATCGTGGCGAGAACCGCGACCAGGCCCAGCATCCCGAGATTCGGTAGCCACAGCGCAAGAAGCACCGTCCCGAATGACGCGGTGGCAGCGAAAGACAGGTCGATGCCCCCGGTAAGAATGACAAACGTCTGACCTAAGGCCAGCAGCAGGATGGGAGCCATCGACTCAAGCAGGCCACGCACGCTACCCAGCGCGAGGAAGTTGGGCTGGTTTATCGTGACGACAATGACAAGAAGCACGAGCCCGATGAGGGGTAGCGCGGAGACGAGCCGACCCTTCCAGTCGACCGCGACCCTGGGCTTCGGAGCCGCCAGCGTTGTTGTATCTGACATTTTCTACACCATCTGTTCGACGAGATCGACTGGCTTGGGCTTGTTGCCCGGGGATGCATCGAAGCGACGCTGGATCTGTCCGTCACGCATGACGAAGATCGAGTGGCTCAGGGCAATGGTCTCCTCGAGCGTGTCCGCAAGGAGGATGATCGAGATCCCCTGGCTGCAGAGCTGACGCACGAATGTGTAGACGTCTTCCTTCGCCCCCACGTCGAGCCCTCGGGTGGGGTGGTCGAGAATCAGCACACGCAACCGAGGCGAGTTAAGCCACTTCGCTAGCACCACTTTCTGCTGGTTTCCACCACTGAGATTTGCGACATTCGCGTTGCGGTCGGGCGTGCGGATGCGTAGACGAGTGATCCACTCACTCGCCACAGTGCGCGCCTTTGCCGGTAGCAGGAATGGTCCGACGCTCACGGGCGACGGGTCGGCGAGGAAGATGTTGTCCTGAACGCTCAGTCCCTGGGCGATGCCCTCGATACGGCGTTCTGCGGGGATGTACCCGAAACCCGCGGATACGGCACCGACGGGAGAGGAGAATCGCACCTTCTTGCCGTCGAGGGTGATCGATCCGCCGTCGAAAGGTTCGGCGCCGAAGATCACGCGCGTAAGTTCCTCGCGGCCCGATCCCTGCACGCCGGCGATGCCGAGCACCTCGCCCTTGCGCACCTCGAAGGAAACGTCGCTGAACGCATTGTTTTTGCGCAGTCCGTCGACCTTGAGAACTACTGGAGCGCCATCCACCGCGAGCTGTTCATCCTCGTGATAGAACTCAGCGGAACTCTCGCGACCGACCATCAGTCGGTGCAACTCGTCCACATCAGCGGTGTCCGGGTTACGCTCGGCAACGCTCTTGCCGTCTTTGAGCACGTAGACCCGGTCCGACACACGCAGCACCTCGTCGAGACGATGTGACACAAAGATGACCGAAGCGAACTGGCGCAGTCGTTCGATCTGGGTAAAGAGCACTTCGAGTTCTTCACCCTCAAGCACGCTCGACGGCTCGTCGAGAACGATGACGGGGGCTTCCTTGCTGAACTCTTCCACGCCGAGGGCCTTCGCAAGTTCCACCATCTGGCGCTGCGCGAACGAGAGGTTCTCGACCTTCTCCTTGGGAGAGATCGGCGACTGGATCTTGTCGAGCTGCTTCTGGGCCTTGGCGTTGAGCTTGCCCCAGTTGAAGAACCCTGCGCGCACGGCATCTGTCTCGGAACCGAGCAGGATGTTCTCGGCTACAGAAACGCTCGTCACGAGCGACTGCTCCTGGTGCACCATGCCGATTCCGGCCTTCGCCGAATCCTGCGGGCCGCGGAAGACCGTCTTCACCCCGTTGCGCAACACCTCGCCCGAGTCGGGCTGGTAGATGCCGGAGAGAATCTTGAGCAGCGTTGACTTGCCCGCGCCGTTCTCGCCGATGAGACCGACGACCTCGTGCTTGCGCACCTCGAACGTGATGTTGTCGAGAGCGACGACATTCTTGAACGTCTTGGTGAGATTCTTGACCTCAAGTACCGGAACGCTCATTTGATGACCCGAACCCTTCGACGTAGCGACCAGCCGCTGGCAATGACCGCGATAACGATGACCACACCTTGCACGGCTGTCTGGATGTACGGATCAACTCCGATGAGGATGAGTCCATTGGCGAGCACAACGATGATTCCGACTCCGATGAGGGTTTGGATGACGCCACCGCGGCCACCGACGAGAAGCGTTCCGCCCAGCACAACTGCCGTGATAGCGGTGAACAGCATCCCACCACCGATCGTCGTGTCGCCGACTCCGAGTTGCATCGCTGCCATGACTCCGGCGATACCCGAGGCGGTGCCGGAAACCACGAACGCGGAGATCTTGTACTTGCGGATGTTGATACCGCTGAGCTTGGCGATCGCCTCGTCACCACCGATCGCGTAGCCGTATCGGCCCACGCGGGTGAAGCGTTGCACCACGAAGGCGATGGCGAGAACAAGAATCGCGATGAAGACGAGATTGGAAATTCCGAACGTCGAGCCGACGCCCCAGAAGCGCAGCGTGTCATCCAGAAGGCGCGGCGCGCGGCCACCGAAGAGCACGGTGGCGACGCCGATACCGATGGCCCCGGTTCCCAGCGTCACCATGAAGGACGGGATGCCGAGCCTCACGTGCAATACGCCGTTGATGAGTCCGAAGAGCGATCCGGTGAGGATGCCGGCGATGACGGCGAAAAAGCCGAACTGGAAGTCGTTGCGGTCATTCGTGGCGAGAAGAACGAAGACGAGCGAAGACGAGGCCATGACACCTTCGACCGAGAGGTCGATGCTGCCCAGCAAGATGACGAAGGTCAGTCCGATACCAATGACGAGAAGGATGGAGAGCTGCGTCAGGAGGATGGACAGGTTACCCGGCGTCGAAAAGGTAGGGGACGCGACCGTGAAAAATATCGCGAGAGCGATGAAGGCGATGAGCGGGCCAGCGGTGGTGAGAAACTTCTTCACCTGAGCGCCTCTGTCTGTGGTCACCGGTTCGCCGAGCTTGGGGGCGGTGGTAGTCATAGTGATCTCGATTGTGATCGTGGTGGATGGATGTCGGGCGCAGACGCGCTGCGCCCGACATCCGGGGTGGACTAGTTGATGCCGCCCTGGCTACGCAGGAAGGGGTCATCGAAGTCTGCCTGCAGGTCCTCGAGCGCGGGCGTGGTGAGGAAGTCATCCACGTTGTCCTGCGTCACGATGATTTGCGTTCCGTAGAAGGCGCGCTCGTCGTGGCTGAGGCTGGCGACGTCAATCTCGCCGGTTGCCGCTTTGTATGCGAGGGACAGCGCTGCGCCACCCTGCCAGAAGGCGTCTGAGGAAACCGATGCGACGTACCCCGAGGTTCCGGCCTTGATCTCATCGAGCGCCTGCGGCACTGCGTCGAATCCGACGATCGGGATGGTTCCCTCAAGCCCAGCAGCACGCAGTGCCTCAAGAGCGCCGAGAGCCATCTCATCGTTGGCTGCCCAGATTCCCTTGATCTTGTCGCCGTGCTTGGCGAGCAGAGTTTGGGTGACGGTCAGGGCCTCAGAGCGACTCCAGTTGGCCGTCTGAGTATCGAGCAATTCAATGCCCGAGGCATCCGCAAGGGCGTTCGTCAGACCTTCGTAGCGCTGCTGCGACGCGACGTTGTCGAGGATTCCCTGGATGGCGATGATTCCGCCCTCGCCGCCCATGGCCTCGAAGAGAGCGTTGGAGACCTCGAGACCGCTAACACGACCATCGAAGCTGATGTGCGCCACCCAGTTGTCGCTGACGTCCCACGGGTTCAGGTCATCTGGCTTGTTCCACTGCGTGACGACGTAGCCGCCAGCGTCGGTAACTGCACGCACGATCGCCTCGGTATCGGCCGAGGTGTTCGGGTCGACGTTAAGCGCGTACACCTGGCCGGACCCGGCGAGTGCCTTGATCTGTGCGAGCTGCTTCTGCGAGTCAGCTTCGTCGGAGAGGACGGTGAGCTTGGAGCCGACCGATTCTGCGAACAGCTCGCTGCCTGCCGCCCAGTTGGCGTGGTACGAGTTCGAGAGACTGCGGATCGCCGCTACGAGCTGAACGTCGCCAGCCTCGGCGGTGCCGCCGTCCCCGCCACTCTCCGACGCGGAAGAGCAGCCGACGAGCGCGAGCGACGCAACGGTAAACACCGCTGCTGCTGTGACAAGGCGTCGGCGCAAGCCCGGCCTTCCGTTCGTTGAAAGCTTCATTTGAATGAATCTCCTTCACTTCGTTGTGATTGCAAACTGACTTCTTTGTGGTTTGACGAACGGGGGTGCTGCACCCTCACTCGAGTTCAATTATGTAGCAGGACTACCAATCTTCCAAATGAATTGTCCGTATTGCGGGATTTTTCTCTCTCGGAGGGTGTTTTTCCGTAGTTTGACTACCTGAGTTGACGCCTGAGTCTCTCCAAGGATCCGCTACTTTGCATCCCGAACTACTGGGCTGGGACCCTTAGCGAGCGAGCCAGCCGCCGTCTACAGGCAGAACAATGCCGTTCACGTAGTTAGATGCATCAGAGGCGAGGAACACCGCGGCACCGGTGAGATCTCCCGGCGTCCCCCAGCGGCCAGCGGGGATACGTCCAAGGATCGACTCGCTTCGGTCAGGGTCTGCGCGAAGTGCGGTCGTGTTGTCCGTCGCGATGTATCCGGGAGCGATCGCATTGACGTTGACACCATGAGAAGCCCACTCGTTGGCAAGCGCCCTGGTCAATCCCGCGATCGCGCTCTTGGACGCCGTATAGCCGGGAACAGTTATGCCGCCCTGAAAGCTCAGCATCGATGCGGTGAAAATAATCTTGCCGTGACCCCGTTCAACGAAGCACCTCCCGACCTCTCGGGCGAGCACGAACTGGGAACGCAGGTTTACGTCGATCACGAAGTCCCAGTCCTCGTCGCTGTGGTTCACTGCGGGATGCCGTCTGATAGTTCCCGCGTTGTTGACGATGATGTCAGGATTGCGTTCCCTGAGTTCGGCCGCGAGTCTCGCCACCGCCGACCGATCTGAGAGATCGGCTCCGAGTCCCGCGAACGTTCGCCCGGCATCCTTAACCGCTCGCGCCACTTCACTATCGGCATTGGGGGCCGAAGAGCCGACGCCAATGATTGAGGCTCCCGCCTCCGCCAGCGCGGTGGCTATGGTCAGGCCGATTCCCCGACTAGCTCCCGTGACGACCGCGAGTTTTCCCGCGAGAGAGAACTGATCGAGGGCGTTCATTGACACCTCGCCTTTCGCGTTCAGCGACTTAGAAGTCGTCGATGAAGTCGTTGGGGTGCTGCCCGACGCGCTCACCGCGGTGGATCGCAGCGAGCGCCACCATGTCAGCTTCGGTCAGCTCAAAGTCGAAGATTGCAATGTTCTCGCGGATGCGGCTCTCGGTCGCGGACTTGGGCACGATGATGTTGCCCAGCTGCACCTGCCAGCGCAGGATGACCTGGGCCGGCGTTTTTTCGAGGCGAGAGGCGATCCTTCCGATGACGGGGTCTCCCAGAACCGTGCCCTGACCAAGCGGGCTCCACGACTCGGTCGCGATGCCGAGTTCCTTGTGCAGCTCGAACAGTTCATGCTGCTGCAGGTAGGGGTGAAATTCAATCTGATTGAGCACTGGAACGACGTTCGCAGTGTCGAGCAGCGTACGCAGGTGGTTGGGTTCAAAGTTCGAGACACCGATGGAGCGTACGCGACCGTCGGAGTAGAGCTTTTCGAATGCACGCCAGGTTTCCACATACTTTCCGTGGAAGGGCACTGGCCAATGGATGAGATACAGGTCAAGGTAATCGGTGCCGAGTTTCGCCAGACTGTTGTCGAAGGCGCGGAGCACGCTGTCGTATCCCTGTTCGTTGTTCCACAGCTTGGTCGTGATGAACACGTCTTCACGTTCGAGTTCGGACTGCTCGAGGGCCGCGCCAACCCCACCCTCGTTGGTGTAGATGCGAGCGGTATCCACGGCGCGATAGCCGGCATCGAATGCGGTCAGTACGGCAGCGGTCGCCTGGTCATCCGGGGTGATCTGCCACACGCCGAAGCCCAGCTGGGGCATCTCGACTCCGTTGTTCAGGGTGACGACAGGTACGGTGACGGAAGTACTCATCTGGTAGCGACTCCTTTGTAGCGCTCAGTACGTTTGAGACTGTGGAAGCTGTGCTCGCCAACAGTATTTGGTAGTGATACTACCTAAGTATTAGCTTTCCTGCGCAATTCGTCGCGAATCTGGCAAACTTGGCCGGTCATAAAGTAGTCTTGCTACACAGCTTCCCTTTGAACACAGGAGTTCTCATGTCAACGCCGACCAACACGACCCGCAGGCGGGTCATCATTTCGTCCCCCGACGTGGTGGAGGTGGTGACGGAAGCCGTTCCCGCTGTAGGACCAGACGAGGCACTCGTCTCGATGCTCGTATCCGGCGTGTGCGGTTCAGATACCCACGCCATGCACGGGCACCACCCCGCCATGAAACTCCCTTATTACCCGGGTCACGAAGTTGTCGGAATCGTCGAGGCCGTTGGCAGTAACGTCACGGGCCTCGAGGTCGGCACGCGCGTCACTCCAGAGCCCACGCTTCCCTGCGGGCACTGCAAGATGTGTGCGACCAACCGCGAGAATGTGTGCGAAAACCTGGAATTCTTCGGATGCGGGTTCCGCGAAGGCGGCATGGCCGACCTCTTCACCGTGAGGGCAGACCGCCTCCACGTTGTCCCGGAGGACATGAGCGACCTCGCCGCCGCACTCATCGAGCCCCTCGCAACTCCCGTGCACGCCGTGCGCCTCGCTGGCGACATCGAGGGCAAGACCGTCGCAATCCTCGGATCGGGAACGATCGCCCTCCTCGTGCTCGCGACCGCGAAGTACCGCGGAGCTCGCAAGATAGTCATGACCGATGTGCTCGAGTCGAAGCGGGCGCTCGCCCTGAAACTCGGCGCAGACGCAGTAGTGGATGCCGCGGACCCGAACGTCGCGGAACTCGTCAAAGCCGAGTTCGGCGAGACCGCCGACTTCGTCTTCGACTGCGTTTCCATCCAGCCGACCTTCGACTCCGCCGTCGACATGATCGGCAAAGGCGGAACCATCGTCATCGTCGGCATTCCGCAGAAGCCCATCCTCGTTCCCATGGCCACGCTGCAGGATCGCCAGAACCGCATCCAGGGTGCCGCGACCTACATCGCCGAGGACTACGCCGACGCGACCGAGATCATCCGCTCCGGAGGCGTGTCGGTCGACGACATCATCTCGAGCACTTACCCGATGGCCCAGGCGCAGGACGCCTTCATGGCGTCGGCTGGCGGGCACGAGGTGAAGGTCATCATCACCGCCTAGGCGGCTCTAGCTCGAGTGAGTATGGTCTCGCGTCCGGAAGGATGCGAGGCCATCTTTCATTGCGCGGATCTGCGCCAGGTGCTCGCTGCCCCGACGAGAGGCGACGGAGGTAGCCAGGATGTCCACGATCACCAGGCCCGCGAGGCGGCTGACCGTCGGGGTGTAGATGTCGGTGTCCTCGAAGGTCTTGGCGATGATGTGCACGTCGCTCTCCTCGAGTAGGGGCCCATCGCCCCCGGTGATGGAGATGATCGTCGCGCCGTTCTCTCGCGCCTGGCGGGCGACCTCGATGACGGACTGCGTGCGTCCCGTGTTCGAGATCGCGACGAGTACCGTCTCCGGGCCCGCCATGGCGGCCGAGATGAACTGCTCGTGAGCATCGATCGGCGCAGAGCACGGCACCCCGAACAGGGCGAACTTCTGCGCGGCATCCAGAGCGATGATTCCCGAGGCACCGAAGCCGATGAAGATCACGGACTTCGCCTGGAGGATCTTTTCGACGGCCTCTTCGATCGACTCGGCGCTCAGGTTGCGGCGAGCGCGGTCGAGGCTCGTCAGGGAGTGGTCGAAGATTTTTGTGACGAGCTCAGAAACGGAATCGTTGACATCGATCGCCGAGTGGGTGACAGGGATGCCGAGCGCGAGCGCTCTCGCGAGCCCAATCTTGAACGCCTGGAAGCCATCGAACCCGAGTCCCGTGCAGAAGCGCATGACGGTGGGCTCGCTGACCCCGGCGGCTTCCGCGACCGCCGCCATCGTCGAGTGGGTGAAGAACTCGGGGTTCTCCTGCACCATCTCGGCGACCTTGCGCTCGGACTTACGCAGAGAACCCGCCATCGTCGCGATGCGCTGCAGGAGCGGCTCGTCAGTAGCGCTGGCGCTGTCGGTTATGAGAATTTCTGAATCAGCCACAGTCCAGCCAACTTCCTTAGTCGGAGGAATATTATCCGACCGAAGACGCCTCGGCAGCATATCCCGTGTGTGCAGGGTTCGCGCGAAGTCTCCAGCCGCCGCTTTCCGAGGTCACGACACGCTGCGACATGCCTCCAGCATGCGCGATGACCTCGTAGTCCTGGCCAGCGTCGCTGTTGTAGCAGAACAGGGTCACGAAGGGCTCAGTGCCCACGTTGACGCTGCGGTGGATCCAGTGTCCTGGCACGTGTGCGGCCTGCCCGGGCGTCAACTCGACCGCCGAGGTCTCACCGTCCAAGGTCTCCATGAGCATGATGCCGTGGCCAGAGAGGCAGTAGTACAGTTCGGCGCGGTCCGCAATGGCGTGGATGTGACCGCGAGTGACGGCGTATTCGTCGCCCACGATTCCGGGCAGCAGAGTCGAGGTTCCGACGGTCAACGAGCCAGGGCCGTCGTCATAGGTGTGGGCATCAACCCAATACACAAGCTCGTCCTCCCCGCGCGAGGCCAGCTGCGATTCGTAATCAGCGGCATCCTCATAGATGCCAGCGAGACGTTCGAGACGCACTTCGTAGCGACTGCTTCGACCGGTGATGCCGCCGTTCTCATGTATGGCCAATAGAGCGGGGATACTGTGGGGCGTGAGCGTTGACATCCTTGTCCGGGTCCTATCTGTCGATCCAGTAGGTAGTAATGCTACCGCAGATCGTGATTTTCGTGCCAGTTTCATAGCTGGCGCCCCATAACTAGGAGTTTTCGGTAGTATTACTACCAACACATTGTCGTGAGAATAGGTGCAAAGTAAATGAAAGCCATAGTGTTTCGCGAAGGCTCCCAGTGGGCTGTCGAAGACGTACCAACGCCGACTCCCGGACCGGGTGAAGTTCGACTGCGAATCTTGCGCACTGGGGTGTGCGGCACAGACGAGCACCTCCTCCACGGAGGCTTCATCGCCAAGCTTCCTCTCATCCCTGGTCACGAGATGCTCGGCGAGGTCGAGTCGCTGGGCGACGGCGTCACGAGCCCGGCTATCGGCACGGTCGTCGCCGTAGACAACACCATTCACTGCGGAGAGTGTGAGCCCTGCCTGTCGGGTCGAGCGCTGTTCTGCAAGAACTTCATTTCCCTCGGCTGTAACGCTCCTGGCGGTTTTGCGGAGTACGCGGTCGTGCGCGCGGCCAAGACCTTCCCCACCACCGGCCTCTCGAATGACGTAGCCGTGTTCGCCGAGCCGACATCCTGCGCAATGCACGGCGTTGACATCCTCGGCCTCACCCCAGCGAGCGACGTGCTCATCTTCGGCGCCGGTCCGACCGGCCTCATCTTGAGCCAGCTCGTGCGTATGGCAGGAGCCGCGAGGGTTACCGTCGCAGCCCCCACAGATTCCAAGCTGGCCCTCGCTCGCGAGTACGGCGCAGATAACACCGTGCGAATCGATAGAGAAGACCCGTCTGGCGCTATCGCCGAGCTGAGCGAGATTGCGCCTGATGGCTTCGACGCGGTGATTGAGGCAACGGGAGCCGTGGGCCTGCTTGAGGCAGCACCGTCCCTCACCGCAACCGGAGGAACGATCATGGTTTACGGTGTCGCGGCTGCCGATGCTCTGGCCAAGTTCAGCCCCTACGAGATCTTTAGCCGCGAGTTGACCATCAAGGGGTCGTTCGCACAGGCATTCACGATGGGACGGGCTATCGCGGCCTTGCGATCCGGCCGAATCAGGGTAGATGGCATCACGACCGATGTCGTGGGTTTCGAAGATTTCGGCCGCGCTCTGTCCAACCTGAAGGACTCAGAGCAGGTCAAGACCATGGTCGACCCGACACTGCTCGTTTCCTAATCCCTGACTGGTGTGTCCCGGGCATCGTGGTGGGTGCACGGGGCACACCGAATGCGTGAACGCCCTGTGCGCCGACCCTCTCACTTGAGCAGCGAGGCACCCACCGAATAGGGCTCGTCGTCGATCACGGCAGCCGCGAGCCACTCGGTGAATGGCACGCCATCCTGCACCGTCGTGTAGAACCCAGGCAGCGACGAGAGTGTGTGCGGGGTGAGTCCGGTGTCGGGATTCGCGTCGTCTTCGCTCAGATAGAAGTAGTAGTTCGACACCGACTCACTGAGTCTCGACATCGACGCGCGCATTTCGGCGGACCAGCCCGACGTATCCGGAGCGTGATCGTTGATCTTTGCAGAGAACTGGATGAGAGTGGCATCCGCCGTCGTATTCGAGTCGAGGAACACGACGTTGTCGCCCAGCCGTTCGCGGTTGGCGACAACCGCGGTCTCGTAGAGGTTGGGTCCCGGTTCGTAGCCAAAGGTGTCTGCCCAGTCGGCGTGCCACAGTTCATCAACCGCGGTCGGCCACTTCTCGCTCGCCAGCTGGTTGCCCTCCGAGAAGCTGTAGACCGTGCTGTCCGCGTAGGCCTCCGCGAGCGTCGGCGTCCAGAACGTCGCGCCAAAACCACCAGCACTGCCACCCGCGATGAGCACCTTCTCCGGGTTCACGGGCATGGTCGAGTAGATCCACTCGAACGCCAGTTGCACGTTTTCCTGCCCGTTGTACCTCATGTTTTCGGTGGACCCATTGCCCGTGTGGAAGTCGCCCGTGGCGTACGGGATCACCACAACGTTCCAGTCGTTGAACGGATTCGCCGGATTGTTCGCTTCGAGAATCCCACCAAGCGTCGTCGGGAAGAACGAGGGGATGCTGCGGAAGTAGTTGCCGGGATCGTCACCGAACAGGTAGCTGGCCGCGGTGATGGGGTATTCAGTTGACTTCTCATCCCAGGTCACGCCCCCGCCACCGAAGAAAACGATGAGGTTGTCGCTCGACCCCGTCTTCACGTAGAGGCGGTAATCGCTGCCGTCGGAGGCCATCGCCTTGTCGCCCAGATCGTGCTGGTACCAGCGGTTACTGTCGTGGGAACCATCGGTCGGCCAAGTGGGCGAGGGTGCGGTGACGATGAGCACGCCGACGCCCACGAGCAGGCCCAGCGTCGCCAGCAGAACTCCGCCCGCGACGATCCATTTTCTTCCCGCGCTCATCTTTTTCCGTGTCACTCGATCACAGTGACAGGGCGACGCAGAAGTCGCGTCCTCCTTTGGTACCGCCTTGCGGGAGCCTAGCGGGCGGAGTTGCGGGCGGCGCGCTCGGCTTCGCGCTTGCGGTCACGCAATGCGTCAGCTTCGGCGGCCTCCTCGGGAGTCGGCGCGCTTCCGCCCAGTGCGCGTGGCTGCCACCACTGCCCGCTTCCATTGACGGGATAGTCCGACTGGAGCTCGGCGAGCAGGTTTTCCATCCTGCTCTTGAGCAGCGCAGTGGTCTCGGCGGCATCGTCCTCGGGCGTCACGATGATGGGCTCCCCGAAGGAGAAGAGCACCGGGATGCCCATGCGCTCCCGCAGGGTGATCTTGCGGTTCTTGGTCATGAGTCGCTGCCCACCCCAGACCGCGACGGGGATGATCGGCACGCCGGCCTGAGCCGCGAGCCGCACGGCGCCGGTCTTGAAGTCCCGGATCGTGAAGGATGCGCTCACGCCCGCCTCGGGGAAGACCCCGAGGAGCTCCCCCGCGCGAAGCGCAACGGCAGCCGCGGCGAAGGCATCCGCTCCCGCCTTCATGTTGACCGGGATGTGCCGCATACTGCGCATGAGCCAACCCACGACGGGCTTCTCGAACACGCTCTGCTTTGCCATGAACCGGATGCGGCGGCGATTGTGCAGATAGGTCGCCCACTCGACGAGAGCGAACTCGAGGTAGCCGAAGTGAGTCATCGCGATGACGGCTCCGCCGGCATCCGGGATGTTCTCCGCTCCACGGACGACGCGGCGCACTCGGAGGGCCCCGAACATTGCTCGACCGACACCGATGGCGGAGGTGTAGACGGGCTCGCGGCTCATGAGGGTCTCCCTGGGCGGTGAATGGGGAACCTCAGTTTATGGCGGCCACCTGTGCGACAGGCGTGGGTTGCGGTTAGGAAACGGGACGGATATAGCCCGCGGATTCGAGGTCCGTCCAGAGCGCATCCGGGATCGCCACGTCGGCGCGTGAAAGCCCACCATTGGCCTGGGCTCCATCGCGAGCGCCGATGACTGTAGACACGACCGCGGGATGCCGCAAAGGGAACTGCACGGCGGCATCCGGGAGGGATACGCCGTGGTCCTCGCAGAGCCGCGCGATGGCCCGCGCCCGTTCAATGACCTCGCGCGGAGCGGGCCGGTAGTGGAAGTAGGAGTCGTCGCTCACGGTCGCCTTGCTCAGCAGACCTGAGTTGTAGATGCCCGCCGCTACCACGCCAACACCCTGCGTCACGGCGAGCGGAAGCAGGTCATCCAGTGCCGATTGGTCCATGAGCGTGTAGCGACCGGCAAGCATCACGAGGTCGACCGAGCCACTGCGAACGAAGTCGGCAAGCATGGCCGACTGATTCATCCCGGCGCCTATCGCGCCGACAACGCCCTGCTCACGCAGTTCGACGAGCGTGTCGATGCCGGTGGTGGATGCCTCGGACCAGTGGTCGTCCGGGTCGTGAAGAAAGACGATATCGACCCGGTCGAGGCCGAGTCGTTCGAGGCTCTGCTCGAGGGAGCGCAGGATGCCATCTCGGCTGAAGTCCCACTCGCGACGGAAGGCGGCGGGCACAACGAAGCCATCGTCATCCAATTTCGCCACGTTTTCCGGTGTCGGAACGAGTGCTCGCCCGACCTTGGTCGACACCATGTACTCGTCTCGCGGCAGTCCGGCAAGCGCCCTACCGAGTCGTTGTTCGGCCAGTCCCAACCCGTAGTGGGGAGCTGAGTCGAAGTAGCGAACGCCGCCATCCCACGATGCGGCAACCGCGTCGAGACTCGCCTGTTCGGTGGTTTCGCGGAACAGGTTACCCAGAGGAGAGGTGCCCAGCCCAATTTCGGTGAGCTCTGGACTGCGACCGTGTTGGCGCTTGAGAATGGTGAAACCTCCCGGTGACGATTAGGATTCATCGTACATCACATGACTTTCATAGGAGCAACATGCGAACAGCGGTGTACGTCGGCGACCGAACAGTCCAGGAGACGGAGGCGACAGCGCTTCCCCCGGCAGCAGGAGAGGTTCAGATCGCGGTCGCATATACCGGGCTCTGCGGCACCGATCTCCACATCATCCATGGATCAATGGATGCCAGGGTCGAGCGACCACTCGCCTTCGGTCACGAGATGAGCGGCACCATTGCCGCCCTCGGCGAGGGCGTCACGGGATGGGCTGTGGGCGACGCCGTCACGGTGATGCCCCTCAAGTGGGACGGCACCTGCCCGGCCTGCCTCGCTGGCCACCAGCACATCTGCCAGAACCTTGTCTTCGTGGGCATCGACTCCCCCGGCTCGCTTCAGGAGCTGTGGAGCGTTCCCGCCGAATTGCTCGTCGCGCTTCCCGCGGACCTGTCGCTCGAGACTGCCGCGCTCGCGGAACCCGTCGCCGTCGCCGTTCATGACGTGCGCCGTTCGGAGCTCACGAAGGGCGACCGAGTTGTCGTGATCGGCGGAGGCCCGATCGGTGTGCTCATCGCCACCGTCGCCCGTCACTTCGGAGGTGAAGTCGCCGTGATCGAGCTTGACCCCGCTCGTCGCGCACAAGTGTCGAACCTCGGATTCGAGACGGTCGACCCGCGCGAAACCGACCAAGTTGCCTGGGTTACCGAGTGGACCGGCGGCGCGGGCGCCGACGTGGTCTTCGAGGTCTCCGGCGCTGCCGCCGCGGTGTTGGGAGCAACGGCACTCGCGAAGGTTCGTGGAACGCTTGTTGTTGTCGCCATCCACCCCACCCCTCGCGAGATCGACCTGCAGCGCGTCTTCTGGCGTGAGCTACGCATCCTCGGTGCCCGTGTATACGAGCGGGCGGACTTCGAGACGGCGGTCGAACTCCTGAGCGCTGGCGTGATCCCCTCAGAGGAACTCATCAGCAAGATCGTGCCGCTCGGCGGCATCCCCGATGCGATCACTGATCTCGAGAACGGACGCGCACTCAAGGTGCTCGTGGATGTGGCAGGCACCCGATGACGGGGCCGTTCGACCTCACGGGGCAGCTCGCCGTCGTTACGGGCGCGAGTCGAGGTATCGGCTTCGCGATGGCTGAGGCACTCGCGAAAGCGGGAGCGGACATCATCGGAGTGAGCACGAACCTCGCTCCGGGCAGCGACATCGAGGAGGCCGTGCGAGCCACGGGCCGCTCGTTCGAGGCCCTCAGCTGCGACTTCTCGGATGAGGACTCGGTCACCGCCCTCTCGGCCGAACTGTCGACGCGCCCCATCGATGTGCTCGTCAACAACGCGGGAACCATCAAGCGAGCGCCAGCCGTTGAACATCCCCTCGAGTGGTGGGATGAGGTGCTGCGCGTCGACCTGACGAGCCAGTTCGTGCTCACTCAGGCCGTAGCAGCCGGGATGCTTAAGCGCGGACACGGGAAGGTGATCTTCACCGCATCCCTGCTCTCCTTCCAGGGCGGCGTGAACGTGCCCGGATATGCCGCGGCCAAATCGGGCATCGCAGGACTCACCCGTGCGCTCGCAAACGAGTGGACAAAGGACGGCGTCACGGTCAACGCGATCGCCCCCGGTTACATCGCGACGGACAACACCCAGGCATTGCAGGATGACGCCGACCGTTCGCGGTCCATCCTTGAGCGGATCCCGGCGGGTCGCTGGGGTCGCGCGTCCGACCTCGGTGGCGCGACGGTGTTTCTCGCCTCGAGCGCCTCGGACTACGTATCCGGCGTCGTGCTCCCCGTGGACGGCGGCTGGCTCGGTCGCTGAGTCTCAGGCGGGCCCGGGATGCGTTTGTCCCGGGCCCGACTTCATCTCGAAAGAAATCGTCGTACGTCGAACGTGTGATGTATGCTGTTTGGTGCGACTGCTCGTCGTATTGCTGAAAATCAAGGGCGATTATGAAGATCACCGGCTACCGCTGCGTCACTAGCTACCACAACTGGGGACGCCCCATCGGAGATGTCAACGGATTCATCGAGTCCGGCATCACCGAAGTACCGATCGTCATTCTCGAAACGGATGAGGGCGTGACCGGAGTCGGCACGGGCTCCCACCAAGACATCGCCCGCATTTTCCCCGCGCTTGAGGGCCAAGACCCTCGTGCCGTCTCGACCCTCTACGACCGCATGCTCGCCCGTGTCTTCAAGGCCGGGCACGCCGGAGCCACCTTCAGCGGAATCGGCACCCTGGACATGGCCATTTGGGACATCAAGGCCAAGCTTGCGGGTGAACCGCTGTGGCGTCTGCTCGGCGGCGGCGACCGCTTCGTCGCCGGATACGCGTCCGGTCTCGACATCGCCCTCGACGATGACGCCCTCGCGGCGTTCTACGCGACCATGGCCGAGCGAGGCTTCACGAGCGGCAAGCTCAAGGGCGGGCGAGACGTAGCGAACGACATCCGCCGACTGGGCATTATCGAAGATGCTCTACGCGTCAATGCGAAGAATCCCGGCCTCATGCTTGACGCCAACGAATCGTGGAACGTCAAGCAAGCCGTGCGCTACGTCTCGAAGGTCGAGGAAGCCCACGACCTCATCTGGATCGAGGAGCCGCTGCGACGGTGGGATGCGGCCGGGCATGCGCTGCTCTCTCGGAGCATCCGTGCAGCCGTAGCGACGGGCGAGAACCTCTCTGGTCTCGAGCAGTACCTGCCGTTGTTCGATGCGGGCGCCATGAACATCGTGCAGTCGGGAAGTGTCGCCGGCGTCACCCACTTCCTGCGTCTCGCGCAAGCCGCTCACAGCCGCGACCTGCCGATCAGCCCCGTGGGCCTCACCGCGAACGCGGCCGTCGCGCACGCGGCCGCCGCCGTGCCCAACCATCTCTCCGCGGAGGTGCAGGATCTCGGTGCCCCGCTCGGAATCACCATCGACGTCGAGTACGCCGATGGCGGCATCATTCTCGGCGACACCCCCGGAGTCGGCCTGACTCTCGACGAGGACGCCATCACCACCGCGACGTCTGACGAGGGAAATTGGCTCGTGACGAGCGGCCCCCACGTGCGCCCCGGGCGCGCGGGACTCACGCTTGTCCCGAGCGCCCGCACCGACCTACCAGCCTAAGTAACACCTGAGTCGTACACTGATCTACATGACGATCCCCGCCGCAAACACCAGCCCTCTCACGGGTTCGGTGCTCGGCGGATCCGTCGCACGCACACCACCAGCGCGACTCGGTGTCGCCGTCGTCTCCGACCTCGTCGCGGGCATCATCACGGGCGAACTTGCGCCCGGCGATGCCTTGCCGCCCGAAGGCGTGCTCAGCCAGCGATTTGGTGTCAGCCGAACGGTCATCCGCGAGTCGGTTAAGCGTGTGGAAGAGAAGGGTCTCGTGACTGTCGCTCAGGGGCGCGGCACGACGGTGAATCCCCCCATCGCGTGGAACGTTCTCGACCCTGTAGTTCTTTCCGCGCTCGTCGATCACGATGACACCCTGGGTGTTCTCGATGAACTCTCCGTCGTGCGCGGCAGCCTCGAGAGCTCGATGGCGGCAGCGGCAGCCGAACGCCAGACTCCCGAGCGCACGCAAGAACTGCGCGAGGCCTTCGAGCAGACCGAGGCCACGATCAGCGACTTCGAACAGTACAACGATGCGGATGCCCACTTTCACTACGTCGTAATGGAGCAGTCGGGCAACCGTCTCGCGGCGAACATCACGCGCATCCTGTTCGCCCGCGCTCGTGAGAGTGCGCGCTTCACGGGAACTCCGGGCCGCGAGGCGATGGAGCTGACTCTTGAAGAGCACCGCCGCATTCTTGAGGCGATCGTCGGCAATGACCCCGAGGGTGCCGCGCGTGCAATGAGCGAGCACATCTCGCTGGCTTGGATCCGTCGGCGTCCGGCGAACCACCGCCCCCAGTAGAGCCCCGGCTGGCAGGGCTCCACACCGGTCGGACTTAGTCCTGGTGCCAGGCTTCCTCTAGCTCTTGCCAGCGCGTGCCCTCTGGGGCATCCTCGTCGAAACCGATCTGGCACGCGTCGGTGAGTGACCACCACTGACGCATGGTCGGGTCTTCTGCCATTCGCGCTTGATCGGCCTCGTAGTTCTCACCGACGTACTCGTAGTACCCGAACAGCACATCCCCGCGCACGAAGATCGTAAAGTTGCGGATGCCGCACTCCGTGTTCATCGCTTCGACCTCCAGCCACACCTTCGAGTGCAACTCGAGATACTCGGCACGCTTCTCCGGGCGCATGCGGCACGCCATTCCGAACCGACGCGTCATTCTTTCGTACCTCCAGCAGTCATCCCGCTCACGAGGAACCTCTGCGAGAACAGGAAGATGAACAGAACGGGTGCAACACTCACGATCGTCGCGAGGGCCAAGGTGGGCAACGAGATCATCGTGGATGCCACGTTGGTCGGGTTGAACTGCGGCACGTTCGACAGCATCTCGGCGAGGCCCACCTGCACGGGAGCCTTGCGGCCGGGCACCATGACATAGGGCAAGAAATAGTTGTTCCAGTTGGCGACGAAGCTGAAGAACCCCACGAGCGCAACCACGGGCGTCGCGAGAGGCATCGCCACTTGCGCGAACACACGGAACTCCCCGGCGCCGTCGATGCGTGCCGCGTTGAGCAGGTCGCGCGAGATGGTCGTCGAGAAGTAGATGTACGTGAGGTACACCCCGAACGGGAAGAACGAGAACGGCAGGATCACCGACAGGGGCGAACCGATGAGCTTGACGGCCGACAACTCGAGGAAGATCGGCAGCACAAGCGCAGTGCTCGGAATGAGCATCACCACGAGCGTGAGCGAGAGCAGCGCGCGCCTCCCGCGGAACTCGGTGAGCGCCATGGCGTATCCCGCGGGAACGCTGATCACGAGCGTGAGCACGAGAGCGGCGAGCGAATAGAACGCAGAGTTTCCGAGCCACGTCCAGATCAATCCGCCCTGGTAGCTGACAAGGCTGTCCCAGTTCTCGGCGAACTGTTCCCAGCCGCCCACGGCGAAGGGCTGGGAGAGCAGCAGCTCTCGCCCGTCTTTCGTGGGAGCGATCAGCAGCCAAATGATCGGCACGACGAAAAACAAAACAAAGAAGACGATTACGAGACCCGCGATGATCCGCCCGGCCCATGCGCTGGCACGGGACTGCTGCGGGCGACGGCGGTCAGTCGAGCTATTCGCGCTCAAAGAGTCCTCCTCGGAAGACGAAGAATGCGGACAGGCCCAGTGCTACGACGAGCAGCACAAGCGAGATCGCGGCGGATCCATTGAAGTCGCTCTGTTTGAAGGCATAGAGGAATGCCAGTTGGTTGAGCGAGTAGTCGGCCGGAACAACTCCCTTGCTCGCTTGAGACAGCACGCGGGGTTCGACGAAGAGCTGGGTTCCCGCGGCGAGAGACATGATCGACATGTACGAGATCCACTTGCGCAGCAGCGGAATCTGGATGTACCACGCCGTCGCCACGGGACCGGCACCGTCGATGCGGGCGGCCTCCATGACATCCGTGCTGATGTTGTTGAGCGCGCCGTACATGATGACGATCCATCCGCCAGCACCCGTCCAGAAGGCGATGATCGCGAGGACAAACGGCAGCTGGTCGACCCTTACGGTGTCGACAAACGAGTCGTTGCCGAGCGCGTGGAGCAGGAAGGAGACGGGGCTTACCGAGGGATCGAGAACGAAGAGCCAGAGCATGACGCTCGACGCACCGGCGAGTGCACCAGGGATGTAGAACAAGAAGCGCACGCTCGTCGACAGCCAGCGCACGCGCACCGCGTGAACGATGACCGCGAGGAGCACGACGAGGATGATGAGGCTGAAGACCCACACCCCGACGTAGATAGCGACGTGACCGACCGCGGGCAAGAAGCGGAAGTCGGAGAAGATCTTGATGAAGTTGTCGACGCCAGCGAAGGCGTTGTTCTTCGTGAAGGCGAGGTAAACGGCGTAGACCGCGGGGATGATGCCGAAGACCAGGAGGAAAAGCGCGTATCCACTGGAGAAGATCGCTCCAATGCGGGCTTGCGCGCTGTCGGGCTTGCGAGTGCGGCGCCGAGCGCCGGCTGGCTGCCGCACCCCGACGGGTGCGGCAGCCAGCTCAGTGTTGTTACTCATCGATTGATTCTCGTTAGGTGAAGAGGGTTAGCCGACCTTGTAACCGGCGACCTGAGCCTCATTCTCCATCTCGGTCTGCCATTCTTCGGCAACATCCGCGATGCTCTTCCCTGCCGCGAGAGCGGGGACGATGACCTTGGCGTATGCCGTCTCGACGCTGAAGTTGGGGAAGCCCCAGCCATCCCACACGCTGCTGGCAGCGGTCGAGACGGAGCCTTCGAAGTCGCCATCGAAGAAGCCGCTCTCGGCCTGCTTGGCTAGCCAGGCGTCTGCAGCGGATGCGTAGGCCGGAAGACCGCCGGACCCTGCTGCCGCTTCGTCGCTCGTGATGAATTCCATGAACGTCTTCACGGCGTCGAGGTTCTTCGAGTGGCTCGAGGCGAACCAGGTTCCTCCACCGACGTTGCCGGTGACCTTGTCTTCGCCATCCCAGTAGAGAGGAGCGGAGGTGCCCCATTGACCGGGCTGAGCGTTGACGCTCTCCGTGTTCTGGAACAGCGCACCCGCGTACCACGCCGGGCCGGGAATGCCGACGAGCTTGTCGGCGTTGGCCACGAACTCGCCGCTGAAGACGCTGTCCTGGATGAGAGTTCCGTTGTCGACCATGTGGTCGAGTAGCTCGGTGACCTTGACCGAGTTCGGGTCGGTCACATCAGAGCTGAATGTGTCGCCGTCAAGCGTGAAGATGGGTGCCTCGCCCGACCAGTAGTAGACGTAGGTTCCAGCGAACGAGTCACCGACGGAGCCGAGGAAGTAACCGGGGTGCTTGGCGGCGAGCTTGTCGCTGAGCTCCTGGTACTCCTCCCACGTGGTGGGAACGGTGTATCCGAACTCGTCGAGCAGGGGCTTGTTGTACCAGAACAGCACGGGCGCGAGGTCGTTACGCAGTCCGTAGATCGTGCCGTCGACCGTCAGCGGATCGAGCGCACCTGGGGTGAATCCGTCGAGGAAGTCGTCTTCGAGGAAACCCTTGTTGAGCGGTGCGGCGAATGCCTGCACACCGTTGGTTTCTTTGGATGCCCAGGATGCGTCGTTGTTCTGGGTGGAGAACACGACGTCCGGCCATCCTTCGCCCGCCTGGTCGGCGAGTGAGATCTTGGTCTGGAAGGTTGCGGATCCACCCGCGGAGCCATCGTCGACAACAAGCTCGACCTTGATATCGGGGTTCGCGGCCTCGAAGGCCTCGACTGAGGGCTGGCGCGAGGCGTCGGCCCAGACGGTGATCGTGCTGCTGGGGTCTTGCTCGGCGGTGACGAATCCGTAATCGGAGTTCACCTCCGTGGAGCCGCCGGCGCAACCCGCGAGAAGGCCCGCAACCGCAAGGGATGCCGTAGCGGCCAGGAGACGAGTGGTGCGAGTGGGCTGTCGGCGATGCTGTGATGACATGTCGCGTGCCTTTCTTGGTCGACGTCGTTGACGACAATCCCGCAGGGATGCGGTATTGGTATTAGATCATACATGTGATCTATCGGCAATGATGGGATCTTGGAACGCTCTCTAGGTGCTGTCAGGTACATTCAGCCATCTGGTGGATGCGCGACCCAGCTTGCGCACCGATGGCGGTTCTTCGAGCGCGCTAACCCCGATAACAATGGGGTTGTGCCACAACGAGGTGGCCACGACCACTGGAGGTCAGCATGACGACTACCCACCATCCCGCTCCCCCGTTCGACGTCGAGCTCGGAGCAGCTCTCGCCGCACTGGGCGAGATGCTCCCGCCCACCCTCACCCCGGACATGATCGGCCCGCTGCGCCAGGGCGGCTTGCTCGCACCACCGATCGCTGACCTCATCGGCGATCGGCCGATCCGACACGAAGAACGCGTGGTTCCTGGCCCAGCCGGGGCTCCGGACATCACCCTGTCAGTCTTCACCCGAACAGATCACGTGGCTGGCGGGCCGGCGATCTACCACACGCATGGTGGCGGCATGATTATTGGTGATCGCTTCACCGGAGCTGAGGAATTCCTCCGATGGCTCATGGAGTTCGACGCCGTCGTGGTCTCGGTCGAATATCGCCTCGCACCCGAGCACCCCGACCCGGCTCCCGTTGACGACTCGTACGCGGGCCTCGTCTGGACTGCGGCACACGCCGACGAACTCGGCTTCGACCCCAACCGCCTCATCATTGCAGGAGGCAGCGCAGGAGGCGGACTCGCCGCGGGCGTGGCCCTGAGAGCGCGCGATCTCGG
>Ga0247807_10000152_pt1 | contig 51536 bp, 87 predicted proteins | sample UWRJL074202C1_FD_179931 | JGI IMG/M metagenome (GOLD analysis project Ga0247807, IMG submission 179931) | Plant litter microbial communities from Arlington Agricultural Research Station in Wisconsin, United States - UWRJ-L074-202C-1 | ecosystem: Environmental > Terrestrial > Plant litter >...
CCTTTCTTTTAAGCTGTTTAAAACAAAACCCCACGGTTTCACAACGGCGGGGCTTCTCAAACAGAAATACATATTTTGATTGATCTGACGGATTTACTTATTAAACGGGTTGTACTTTCTTCTGATTAATATCAGCATGATTGCCGTGCATAGCATTGCGAATCGATCTGCAAGCCTCCACATGACGATACTGTCTAGTGTAAGATATGGATGAACGATGAATGCTATAATACCGGTATAGGTCGCTATAGCATTGGCGACGAAGAACACCATTGAATTGAACATCTGCATAAAATAGAAGTCTACATCATCAGCGCTTACAGCCTTGTCAATGTCGCTTGCCTTTCGGTATGAAAGATAAATGTTTGAAATCAGCAGGATTAATATTAAAATATTCATCCCCGCGATGATAATTCCTATAGTACTTACGTTATTGTTCATTGTCTCGCTCCCTTTCTATAATCTGCAAAACCCTTTTTGCATTTATTAACCGGAGCAAACCAATCCCCCCTGAACAGAATATAGACAAGATGCCTACAATAATAATTGCCACAAAAAAAAGCGCATAAAAAGTCTCTAAGTGCGCCCTTACGAAAGCCTTTTCGATAACCTCCAATGACAGAATCCAATAGGCAGATAAAGACCCGCAAGCAAATTGAACGCTGTACAATTGAAATCTTTTCCACTTGTCGGAAAGCCCCAATTGCTCCCTTTGTATATCTGTCATTTAACATCCTATATAGAATACCCTAAATCTTTCAGTCTCTTACTAATTCGTCCAACCTGCACTAAAGAAAATACACTAAAGCAAGTTCCTATAAAAAGGACTACGCCGTAAATGATAAAGGGAGTATATAAATACTCCACATTTACAAACCTACCATCGGGTCTTATTACAACTGGAATAGAGCATGACTGCATTATAAGGCTGAAAGAAGCTAGTAACGTTAATATTCCCGCTGGCATTGTCCATATTAAATATTTCACTCTTCTCATGATCTTGTGGCTTTGATTAACTGGTGCTGTACAATAACACTACCAAAAGACGCTAATATAAGAATTGCCATTGTAACCCGTTGATTGTAGACCCAAAATGAATTATGAAAAGAACAGAGTATAAAGAATATCCATGTCCCACATTGCATAATCCTGGCAAAATCAATAAACAGGCGGTCTGATAAAGTTTGCTTATTTAATCCCCACATCGTAGAGAAAAACGCCATACCTTTCTCCATGCTATAATAGAAGTCAGTCCACGCCACCGTGTTTTTCCCAAAGAAGTTATAACCCACTACGCAAAAAACGTAGAGGGTTATAGAGCTTTTAATCCAGTAACGCTTAAACATTACTCAGGTTTAGGAGGTGAAAGTGGGACGGTCGGAGGGTGAGGTAACCCATCGTCGCTAGTTAATCCATCGTATTCAAATTCGTCTCCTACTTTTAATCCGTGTACAGTTTCTAACTCCGGATACTTGTCTAAAAATTCGCGTGTGGCTGTAGTCTTTTGCATAGACCAAATATATAAATTATTTACCTCATTTGTAACGATGTAGTTGCGTATGATTAAACCTATCGTTTTAGTTTGCATATTAGCATAACAAATTGACAATATGGTTAGGGTAGAGTTTTTAGAACAGTATAGAGGGGTAGAGGATGTGGTTTGCCACCACGTAGCTAACGAGGGGCAAAATATAATCCTGCATTTTACAAAAGATATTTTTTGGACAATTTCGTGCGAAAGGGTGAAACGGGTTAGCCCGGTCTCGATCTCCCTTCCAAACGATGAAGAATTTAAATGAAATGAGAAAGCTAATTTTACTAATACTCGTTATCAGTGGACTGATTTATTGGGTTAAGCTCGTGTCGGACAAGGCAGACGAAAGTTTCGCGAAGAACTACAAAACACGAAAACCCTAGTCTTTCGGCTAAGGCTTCATGCAATTATGAAAAAAGTAGATTAAGCGATTTCAGCTTTTATTTTTTCAATTTCCGCGGCAACCAAAACGATTATCTCAGTATCCGCTTCGATCTGATTGAAGGATACGTTTACATTACCCGCGTTAACGGTGTAGCTGAAATTCTGTCCTAATATTTGTTTGCCCTCAGCGTCTAAAGGTGTGCCGTTCACCTGCATACGGGAAAGCGTGCCGGCTGAAACTTCATAATCGAAATTCAGGTTAAATTTAGGGGTAAGTAGGTTATCTACGAACCGAGATGTTTTGAGTGTATTTGTTCTTTTCGGATTGGCCATTATTTTAAGTGTTTAGATTTCAGTTGTATGTATTCGATCAGTGCTTTGTTCATCATTGCACCGAGTAAGGGCGTAGTTTCTACGGCATTTAATAAAACGTCGATTTCTTCTTTGTCCAGCTCTACGATGTTATCTTTCTTAAAGCTGTGGTATAACTTACTTCCCAGCTCAGCTATGGCAATAGAACTGCCCTGTATGTATAATCTGTCACCAAATACTTTGGTCCAATCTGAGGGCATAATAACAGGTGTACCGTCCAGTCCTGTAATTTGCACTTCTTTAAAATCTAAAATTGCTTTTTTCATATTTCAAATATAGGGAAAATTGTAATATTCACATTACAAAGAGATTGATGTTATAAAAAGGCTTAATATTGTGCTATGAAAAAATTAATCGCTTTATTGGCTTTTACAATCGTGCTAGGCACGAGTTGTAAAAAAGAAAACGTAACACCAGAAATTTCTCAATCATCGGAATTGAAAGCTAACAATGCAAAAGCCGGTGTACCGGGGCCAGGTTCAACTGTTCCGCCGCCTGCAACCTACCCAGATGGGCCAGATACATTTCCGCATAACACCGGTTTATGCTATTGCGGCAAATACTCGGTGTGTCATCCCGTTTTGACTGTACCCACAGGTACACATCCTTCACCAGGAACAGGTGGAGATTCCGGTACACCAAGTACACCACCAAGATAACACAAGCACGAATAAAAAAGCCCTGCTATGAGAATAGCGGGGTTTTGAGTTAACTAAGAATCATAAAAATGAAAAAATTAATCGCACTATCAGCAATTGTATTACTAGGTTTTACAGCTTGCAAAAAAGAAGAAGTTAAACTTAGCACTTATGTAACTTACTCAGTGAATTGCAAATCCTGCCAGGTTACCTATAACAACGAATTTGGATTTTCCAAAACACTAAACGTAACCGGCCAATGGGATTTAGTACTTGCTAATTACGAAGCGAAAACCGCCAAACTCGATATTATTAAAATACAAGCGTCGCCGGTTCTCGCCTCAATCTCCCTTAGTGGATATGAAGTGGTTAAGAAATTCGATTTCGGTACCTATGAATATACCGTAAACTAAGGGGATATAATAATCCCATTTCTCACAGTCAGCACTACACCGCCATAGCCAGTTACAAATCCGTTATAACCTAAAGACCCGCCCATTCTTAAATTTCCATTTGGAATGTCTATAGCGATATTTGTCCTGGCATTTTGCGCGTTAGCTAACATGCCTATGTTTACAGACCCGCTCTCTACGTTTGAAAATCTAGCTAGCACCTTTACCCCAGCGGCCGCGCTGACCACATTAGACCCTATCCCTGAAAAAGAGCCTGTAGTGTCGTTTATGAAAGCGATATAACCACCCGAAGGGTTAAGTGCAAATCTGCCTCCAATTGTATCCCCGTTAGTTCCCTGCATGTATCCGCTCGATATGCTAAATCCACCAATAATACCGCTTGTTGCGTTTATATACCCGGAAATGTTAGCGTCAGTGGCTGTTAACACCCCTGTGTTTGTCACGCTGAAAGCCCCGTTACTGGAGGCAATCGAATTGTTGTTAATGCTAATCCCGCCTATCGTTCCGCTTTTTGCTGTCAGCACCCCCGCGCTGGTCACGCTGAAATTATTGTTACTGGAATAAATTGAGTTATTGGAAAGGATGATTCCGCCGATTGTGCCTTGGTAGAAATTAGCCGCTAAACCTTCAATGTAACCTACGTTAATTACGCTCGCCTTTAAATACACCGTATCGATCAGCGTATTTTTCAAATAGCCTCCCTGAATAACCGTAGTCCCTAATTTAGCCGTTTCAACTGTATCGAGATAGGCCAGCGATTTTAACTGGCTTAGGCTGTAGGTCGTAGCAATTCCCTGCGCCTGAGCATACGCATAGGCTTCCGCATCCTGTTGCGCCTGATCGGTGTAGGTTAAGGAGTCAATTGTACTGGTCATATCGTACACCGTAGCGGATGCGATATATAAATTGTCCAATACTCCGCCGATGTAAAAGAAAGCAGTACTGGAAAAAGATCCCGTGGAGCCACATTTTATAGTCCCTATAAATTCCTGCCACCCGCCCGTAAAAACGTTAGATGTATTCCATTGAAACGTCCCCTGGTCACCATAAGCGTTACTGTTGAAATTTATCGTCTGTCCTATGTTTCCTGCGATTACAAAACGCACTTTAAATACCGCGTTTGGTCTTGTTTGTGTTGCAAAATAAAATCCTCCGTAGTTAGGCAACGCGGATGCGCTTGGTTGCAAATAAAGAACATAACCGGAACTATTCGGAGACCCCGATAACGCAGTTCGGTTCAAAACTACCGAACTGTCTCCGCTGTTGTTGTATACAGCTATGCCGTTATATCCTAATAAAAATTCAGGGTCTGTATATAGCATTCTACCCGCGGTATATCCTTGCCCTGCCGCGTAATTTTGAGCGGAAACTAAAACTGAATCTGCATAGCCTGTTACATCCTCAGGTGCAGGTGTCCAGTCGGTCGCTTTGTTCCCTTTTTCAATTTTAAGTTTACGAACATTAAAATACACATAAGGCATTCCGGTAAAGTCTACGAAATTATACACATCAGAACTCCAATTAGTAACATTGACTGTGTGTATGAATCTAGTCCACACATCAGGCCCGTCAAGCGGTTTATAAACACCTCCTTGGTCGCAAATGTCAAAATAAGGATACCACCCAGCGCTGTTGGAAATCATTTCGCCGGATATAGTCCACTCCCCATTTCCTGTAATAACGTCTATTAACCTAACATTACCCGTTCCGCCCGATATTCCAGTCGAGTAAAAACCATCAGGTGAACCGCCTGCCGATGGGTAGCCGTTAACATCATCGTGGCTTAACGCCCCCATCTGAAAACTGTCTAAAGGGGTGGTTTTCTTATAATAATTCCTGCCTCCTACCTCTAAAGCGTCTACCTGCGCCTGTGAACCGGCTATGGTCTGCGCATTACCGCCCGTTACGTTTATCGCACCTGTCAGGTACACGTTTTGCCCGTACAGGCCATAACCAGTCAAAGCGCCGAAAGCAGGGTCAACTATCCCATCTAAACGGCCTAATCGCACTTTAGTTTTACCCGCTAAACTGGCTGAGTTAATCCCGTCCAAAACATCGAGGTAGGGCGAATTGCTATCGCTGGAGGTTAGGTATAAAAGCCCTTGCCTGTTGGTATTTGAAATATGCCCAAACCTTGCTACCGTATCCCCATATTCGGGAATACTAGAGCCCCCCTCTGCTGTTTGGGATAGCGTGAAAGCTTCGCTTTCCACTTTTATAACCCTTCTTACGTAATATTTCACACTTCGACCCGACCACATTTGACAACGTAATAAGTCCCCTATCACAAAAGGTACAGGTATAGTGAACCCTGCACTATCTATGTTGCAATAGTAATCCCCGTTCGTGTCTACAACTACAGAGGTCATTTTAATCGTATCGGTAACCGCTAAAGCTCCATTAGTCCCGCTGATCTTATTTACAATCAGCTCATACACGTTAAAAGCTTTACGCACGGTTAAATTATCGAAAGTGGCTGAGCCGTCCGCCTCAATCTTAAAGCCACTACCGGTAAAACCCGAAACATAGGCAGGGGAAGATAACGACCTATGCCTAACATCGCTGTTTACCTTTACAGGCTGGTCTAAGTAATCGGCAAACTGGTAACCGTCCCATTTATCCGAGTCCTGCGCATAATCAGCGTTATAGGCCCGTTGCGCCAAATCTGCGAAATCAGCATTGTAGGCGCGGGTAGCTAAATCCGCAGTTGCCGCGTTACCAGTAATACTGATCGCCCATGTGCCATAAGCGCCCGTACCGTTATACAGCGGATAGCGCCCGGCATGGTTGCCCCATGAGTAGGCTTCATCCCATAACGTCGGGTGATAACCTGGCGGATTAATATCTGTTCCGATTGGCATGTACCGGCTGTCGGATTCCGGTTTGGTGTAATAGTTTGATAAATCCGTAACAATAGATCGGTTGACCCATTTTTCGCCATTAAAAACTAGACCCTGCCCATTTACCGGCGTTACAATCGCAACGTCCGTCAATGAAGAAAGCATGGTTGCCGACCCCGAATTTAAGAACGCCGCTAAAGCTGATACGCGTACCTTTTTTAAGGTGCCGTTCGGTAAGCTGTGCGGAATTAAACTCTCAGAAGTGAGACCTTCGGTATCTAACTCAGGAACGGTAATCGTTTGAATGTCTGCCCCTAATACATTTTGATATATCCTTAATAAATCTCCATTACCGTCTTCGACAATATCATCCCCGGTAGTGTCTGTGGCTAAAACCTGAACAGTCATTCCTGCAATGTCCGCGGTAAACGGACCGCTTCCAGTGAACGAACAATTCCATGAGGCTTTCGAGTTGACAGAGGCGCTGATTGTTCCGCTGTTCACATAGGCTTTGCCTTCTAGAATAAAAGCCGGCATCAGCGTGTCTTTTACCGCAAATCGGATGATTACTTCTTCCCCTGTCAGGTAAGCAGATAAAACAGTCCCCGCGCTAGCTCCTGCGGCTTGAATTAATAGCCCTGCATTAACCGTCACATTCCATGAACGAACCGCAGGGATAACTTCCTTCCACCTTCCGGCATCAACAGGCGAAGCCCCCTTCATGTCGGCTTCAAAATTAAATTCACAGGAAGTTTCGCAGGAAATGTATTCTCCGTTGATCTGTACCCCTAAAAGGTTGCCGGAAAGTCTATTGTCGCTCATTTTTTAATTACTTAATTCGGTGTTACAAACTTGCCGTAATGCTTCATTGAAATACTGATGTTGTCGTCACGAACCTCGACACAACTCATGTTAACTACATTAGTTTCAGTATTCCAGCTTGCGCTTAAAGGTAGGAAATTTTTACCCGTCAGCGTCTGTATTTGGTATATCTCGCCATACGACCAATTAGAAGCATAGATTGACCCCTCAAAAACCAATGATGATTTATACCTGTTTCTTAAGACCGCATGACTATTTAAAGCGGTCAGTGTCCCTGTGTATTTAGAGTCTGTAAAAAACTTCTCAAACCCAGATTGGCTATATTCGGTCATGTAATTAGAGACGTAAAAACCATTATGCGAACTGCTGATGTTTAAAGAGTATTCCTCTTTTTTGGTGTTATTCCCTTGTGCATAAGTCGCCTCATAAACATCGTTGTTATTGTCTGTATTGATATATATGTCATCAAAAATCACTTTCCTGCCGGTAGGTATTTCAAAACTAACCAATAACGAAGGGTCTCTAGTTCTTCCAATTGGACTTGAATTTGGTAATGGAAGAATAATATTTTGCTTGGCGTTGAAGTCGATCTGAGCAACGTCATTAAGTTTCAGTCCAGGAACAGTAATGCTAATTGAAGTGAAAGACGGTGTCCAAAATCCGTTCTCATTGAGGTAATAGTTAACATTATCCCCACTGCAATACAACACTTGGAATTTAAAGCTAGTCGAAGCCCATACAATAAAGCCGTTTGCGTCTAATGTTGCGCCGTTAACAATGGCAAACTTAAATCCAAAATTGATATAAGTGTAAAGCACGTCGCTGTCTATAGGTAGATTAGGATTGAACAATTGAAATCCGGTCGCGCCGTTTGGTGATGGGTTGGTAATTTGAACCGCACTTCCGGCTGAATCGCTTAAACTGCCGACAGATTCGATATAAGCCCCTGCGCTTGCATTGTATAGCCCCCAATATATCGGCACAGAGAAAGACACAATGTCCATGTTGCCGTTAGGTAATATATTGTCTCGCTGGTCCTGCTCATAGGTGCTTACTACTGTCCTTAGGGCGGGCAACACCGTGATGATTGCATCTTCTTCAACAAAACGGTAGTTATAAGTGTTATCTCCGCCAATGGTGAACAGGTTCGGAGATAACGGTAATGTCGTCACGGAGAACCCTTCTAACGTTGCTGGTATTTCTCTGTACACGCTAGAGCCGGTCACAATATCATTTATCCTTTCAATTTCCCATGCACCATTTGATTGATGCATTCGGCATTGTAGAGACCTTAACATATTTTCTAAAATATAGAGACAAGATTTGTAGTTGCCTATATAATCCGTAAAACCTTCCCCTCTTGGCGCCCATTCTACAGAACCACTAAATATATCAAACTCTCCTGGAAAAGCAGGATTTGTGACGGCGCAGGACCACCTGATCGGTAATGGCATCCCGAGGTTGTTCGTAGCAAACAGAATCTGTCTGAAATAGTTCAAAATACACCTTCCTCCTTGCAGATTGTTATGGGTGTAGTCTAATGTGTCAAGTAATTTCAACCCATCTGTTGCGGTGATATTTAACTCAAAAGGCGCGGATTGAAAAGTTTGCTGAATCCCATCAGGGATAAGAAATCCTTTCCATTTCAATTCTGAATCTACGGAGAATTCGACCACAAAGTCGCGGTCATTTGCCTGTTGCAATTCTAAAATATCTATCGGGTTGCCTTCGGTTTGAAAAACATTAATTGAAGCTTTGCTGTTTATAATCGGCTCATAAGGGTCATCTCCGCAATCATAGCTAATAACGCAAGCCTGACCCTCTACGCCACGCAAAGGAATAATTGCCCCGCTATAAGGAGCGACAGGCGAAATATCAACTCTGCACCTTTGATTAAAGTTATCCCGGTAGTCAACCCTGTATTTTACCGCCATGTTAAGTCCCTCTTTGTCTTGATTTAGCCGCCCGGTCTAAAGTGATGAGTAAATCCTGCCCTGCTATTTTGGTTGTCAGTTGCCCGAACTCGTTGATTTCAACGCCAGTAACGACCCCATTAACCGTATTTCTGCCAATGATAGAAGATGAATAGGCTAATGCGTTGGCACGTTCCTGTAGTGCTGTTTGCTTTTTCTCTTCTGCTAATTGCTGTTTTTGTAATTCCTCCTGTTTTTTAGCTTTGCTTGCTCCAAAAATCCCACCAATTAACCCAGCAACTCCGCCGATAACCGCTCCTGCAACCGTTCCAGCCGGACCACCGACAGCAGTCCCCAGCAAGGCGCCAGTTCCCGCCCCTTTTAAAGCGCCGGCCGTGCCTTGACCTATCGCGCTTGTCTTTTTGGTTATTCCACCAATGATACTACCTAGAACTATTGCCCCTCCAGCTAATGCCTGTTGATTTGCGGATAAACTATCAAAAGCTTTATCTAATAATTTAGTTAATTGATCGCCAAATTTCTTAATAAAGACTTGGTTTAGTGAATCTGTTAAATTGGTAGCCAGTCCTGAGATTACATCTGAAAACGACTTGTCTGCGAATGCGTTTGCTTTAGTCAGCGTCTCAATCAGGTCGTCGCCAAATTTCACTGCGACACCTGACAGTTGGTTGCCAAAATCTGTTTTTGAAGCCGTTGCGGCATCCTGTTTGAGCTTTCCTTTAGCCCCAGCCTCAGAGGCTCCGATTCCTATTAACGCTAAGGGATTATTTTTATTCAGCTCCTTAAGATCGTCGTAAAACTTGGTTACCTTAGTGAGTCTTTCTTTAAGGTCTTTATCTAGCTTAGCCTGAGATTTTTTCGACCCGGTAGAAGAATCAAACCCTTTATCTAAAACGTCAGCAATTTTTTCTTGTATATTCTGCTCGGCTTCAAGCCTTTTTTGCCTGTATTTATTTCGTATATTTTCCTCTTCCTGTGCTTTTGCATCAACAAGAACCGCTAATATTGCCGCGTTTCCTTCATATTGCCTGGTTAAATCTGCATAATGAGCGGCGTTTTGCTGTATTTCTTGTTCCTGAGAGACAATACGAGTGATTCCCGCCTCTTGTTCGATACCCGCAATGATGTCAGCTTGTTTTTTAGCAAACGTTGCGGCGTTCTGAGTCAGTTCATTTTGTTGGTTAGTCGCATTAACCGCGCGCGCAGAAGCCGTTAACGCGTCAAATTGCTCGCGCTCTTTGGAACCAGCTTTATATTTTTGGTTATACTCTTTTTGAAGCTTATTAAGATTGTCGTTTAAGGCTTTATATTTCTGAGTGGTCTTTTCATTAGTTTTATCGAGCCCCTCTAAACCCACCAAAGCATCGTAATTCTCAGCCTTAGACATTTCACTTAAAATAAGTGACTTAAAGTCTTTGGGTATAGCAGGAGCCTTAGGTACAGCTCCATTAGCTAAAGCAAGCTCTTTCTTGAAGCCAATTATTTGCTTAACATAGTCTTTATATTGTTTTGAAGCAGTGTCTAAAGGTTTTTTTAACTCAGTAACACGCTTAATATCTGCCTTAATGTCATCAATTGTTCTCGCATCATCCTCTTTTGTTTGGTCGACTAAAGAACCGTCTCCGTACACCTCTCCGCCATTAGGAAGTTTAGACCTGAGCCGTTTAACGACTGCATTTTGCCTTCTCGCATCCGCACGCAACTTGTTGATGTTTTGAGATACTGGAGCAACTTGAGCCTGTGTATTTTTTGGGTCTGATACAAATTTTAAAGCGTTCGCTAGTCTGTTTCTTGCGATAACCTCTCGGTTGACTTCGGCGGTCAATTGTTTTCTAATTTCAACCTCGCTTTTTCCGCGGGCTAATTGGTCTGCCTTAGCAAATCCCTGGTCTGCGATGTTGTTATTTAAAGCGTCAGTACCTCGCTGTTTTCTCCGTGCGATCGCATCTTTAAACTCCTGAGAATTTGTGCCAACGTCCCCACCAAAAAGATACCCACCTACGCGTCCTTTTAAGGAAGTGCTTTTCCGTATTAAGGAATCATCCTCCTGTTGCTGTGTTTTATCTAGCGCCGCTTGTAGCTCTGATATAGCTCTAATTGAATAGGTTGCGCCGTCTATAATTCCTTTGAAAAACTTACCTACCGAACCATTGGGGTTTGTGGTCAGATTAACAAAAGAGTTACTTAATTTATCTACAGAGGCGGCTAACGTATTATTCCTAATTTCAAAGTTATGTGCAACTTTGTCATGTTCTACATAATCTTTAGTTCCGGACTGTATACGGCTGTTTAACTTATCTTGGTTTTCCGCTAAAATCTTAACCGCATTACTTACCTTTCCAGTCTTAATGCCGACAGATGCAAGTCTGTCGTTTAATTCATTTACGGTAGGATTTCCGGCTTTTAATCCTTTGAAAAAGGCGGTTAATGCCCCTTGGGTGTCGGTGTTAATTAAGTTATTAAATTTGTCAACCGTCAGTGTAGCGTCTGCGATCTGTGCGATTGCATAGTATTTCCCTCGCTTAACACTTAAATCATTCACAAGCCTTGTAACAGCTAGCGCGGCAGAAGAAGCGATTTGACCGGACTCTCCAAGCACGGCGCCATAAGCACTTACTACTGGAAGCGCTAATTTTGCAGTCGCCGCTGTACCTGCAATACCAAGAGTGAAGTCTTGAAGGTATTTAACTGTAACGGGTCCGGAATGGGCAAGACCTAAAAAATTCGAGCCGATCTTGGTTAAGGCTGTTCCAAAAGAAACTCCCTCTTTTTCGGTTATCTTATATATTGTAACGATTTTACCTAAAGATTCAGCAACAGCTTCCGCACCTCCTGGAAACTCCCTTTTTAGAACGACCCCTAATTCATCGACTTCTTTAATAAAATCTTTTAAATCTTCCTTGGGTACCTTAAGCCTTCCACCGATGAAACCAATATCCAGCAACCCCTTTAAATCAGTTCTTGTATCAAGCCCTTGAAGCTCTTTAGATAACCCATCTACTTCTTTTGCAGACAGTGCGGCAACCCTTTGAACATCTGCTAAATCGTCTGATATTTCAACGTTATGAGAAAAAGAGGCTTTTGCCGTTGCAAGTGCCGCGGTAAGTAGTGCAAGTGGTCCGATCGCCCCCAGTGCATTGGATTTTATGCTATCAAACAAGGTGGGCTGAACACCTCCCTTCGTTTGATCTTGAATCCCTTTTATCTGATCTTTAAGTCCAGAAATTATGCCTGAAAGCCTTGTGCCGGATGCAGATTCTCGTTCTGCTTTTGACAATTGCGCGTAAACCTGCACAAGTCGTATTAACGCCGCTCGCCTTTGCTCTAGTGAGCCTTTGGCGTTAAGCATTTCCCTTGCGTTATTTTTTAGTTCTGCTGTGGCGTTTGCTTGTCTCAATCGCTCTTCTGCAAGAGCCTGAGCAAGTTGCTTTTTGCTTAAAACATTTTGGTTTGTAGCTTGAGTTTGCTGATTGGTCGCTGTGACATTTGCAGAAACTCCAGTATTAAGGGTGTTATTGGCGATAGCTTGCTTTGCCGCCTCGGTATTTAATTGTGCCTTAGCAACTCTTTCCGCATTAAGAGCCGTTGTATAGGATATACTCCCCTGCTTGGCTCTTACATACGCGTCTATTTCAGCTTGTGAGTTAGAAACTTGGGTTGGCTTTCTTTTGTTAGCCTCGTCGTTAGCCGCTCTTTGTGCTTTTTGTTGTTCTTTTATTTCCGCATTTAATGCGGCTTGAGCCTTTCTGTCCGCCTCTTTCTGTTTGGTCAGCTCTAGAGCTTCCTGCTTTATTTTTAATAAGCCCGCTTGGTAGGCAGATAACGGTTTAGCATCAATACCAAGATTAGAAAAGTCTTTAAGAGAAGCTTTTGTTTCTTTGAGAACTTGCTTTAAGTTTTCGTTGTTCCCTACAATTTGAATTTCTAATCTTGCCATTACTTAAAGGATGCTAATAGTTTCAATGCCTCGGCAACATTGCGTATAGGCAAAATAATATTATCGTTGTCGATCAACGGCAAGGGCATTAAGTCTTGAGGGGATACGTGTTTTTTAACCCCCATGCCGCCAAAATTAATAATGTCCGAACGAATGGTTCTCAAAAAGTCCTGCTTTTCACAACGAATTTCAAACTGCCCTGTTTCCATCATTGCATACTCCTTGAGAGTCAGCGCACGAACTTCTTTAGGTTTTAATCCCCACTTATAGGCATTGCTGATGATTTCTCCGAGCGTGTGGATTTTTTTTTTGTATTAACACGGGTCTCTTCCGGTTCGCTAGCTAATAATTTAGCGATCATTTCATCGTAGCGCTGTTGCATGGTTACCCCTTGAATTTTAGACCGCATAAAATCAACCATAATTTCATCACCAGTTCCTTGAGGCTCGTTGTCCAGCCAATTCAAAAAATATTTATAATTAAAATCAAGAGAATCGTCGTTGATTTCTGCCCCATTACGCAGTGCGGCGTAAGTAAGCTTGCTCACCATTACGGTTTCATTGCTGGCGATCTCTAGCTCCAATTGTTGCAATGTGATTCCTAATTCGTCGCACAGGTCTTCGAATGCTCCCAGCCCCCAACATAACTGCCTAGGCTTTTCTTTGATTGTTAATTGCATCTAATATTTTTTTTTCGCTTGGTTTGCTTTTTTGGTTGATAGTAATGCTAAATCGCTCATCACGGCACATGCAAGGATGGGGCGCGGTATACGATACATACCACTCCCCTTCCTTTAGCTTGTTTATTTGCCTGATCGTAATCATTACGGAGTTACTGTAGCCTCCGCATAGGTTAACGCTCCATTACCAGTGATTTCTAAATCATAAGTACTTTCGCCGTCAATCGGTGCGTTGTGAGTAAATGAAGTCAACGTTCCTGTCCCTTCATAAATGAAGGTTTTAGCGAAATCGTAATCCGTTGTTTTGATGGTCTGGAACGTCATTTCAATAGACGGGTCGCCCGTAATCATCAATGCTGCAATATCGCTGTTGTCCAGTACGCCAGTTACCTGGTCGGCAAAAGCTTTAGCGGTTACAGATACCGTCCACCCTTTTGTTGACACGGTGTGTGTTGTCCAAGAGGCGCCATTGGTAGTATCTGCCTCGGTTGGCTTACATGGGTCGTCATCAGTAGTATTTACTGTGATCGCTAATGTTGCATCCGTCTGACAACGGATTGAAGTGCCATTGACTTTAACGCCAATTAACTTCCCTGGTAATACTCCTGCCATTTTTCTATTTCTTTAATTATTGTTTCAAAATCATTTGAGGTTTCGCCTGTTATTTCAATACGGGTTCTTCCTTGTATTTTTCCAGTAAAAGCAACCTTGCTCCCTGCGTCTAATTTAAATACGCCCATCACCTCTCCTTCTGGTTTTCCTACGCAATCAAAAAGACCCTTCATACTAACAATGAGCGTTCTTTTTGCGGTTTTGTCTGGTCTTATATCAAACTCCATCCCCATAACAGCCTCTTTACAAGCAGACCACCCTTGCGAATGGGATATAAGTAAAGAACCTGTTCCGATCATAAAGGTAAAGATAGATAAATATAATGTAACAACAATAATACTTAAACACGTAATTATTGCACAATATCGCGCTGAGACAGCCAAGACTCGAACTTAATCACCCTGCGTTCAATGGATTGCGTTGAGGTGTCGTCGTTCAATGACATCGACTCAAGAATGCGCGTATTCTTGTTTGAAAACCCGTTTACAGGAACGCCGTACCGAATGACATTCATCACTTTTTCTTCTACGTCATCTAGTTCTTTGGTGTGGCTATACCCTTTTTTACCTACATAGTAGATGCTTACATCAATCGTGGTTAACCATTCGAAATAATCTCTTTTAGCATTAACTGTTTCCTGCTTCGTTTGTCCATCGAGTAAAATGTACATTGCCGGAGCAACCTCATTCAGCGGAACACGAATATCCCAAACCGAAAGACCAGTCGCAGGTTTCAATACCGTGATGTACGATTCCCTGATGTGTTTAGAAGGATTTTGTAAAGGCATCTAATTTAAGTGTTAGTTCATCAACAATTTTATCTCTTCGCGAAAGGAAGGCTGGGAACAAGAACGGTTTCGGTCTTGTTGTTCCGCTCCCATCCACATAAAATTCCCTAGCATAAGCTTCGTACCCTGTGGGTATTTCTGTAAATGGCCCTGCGCCGAACTCTTGATAAGGCGCGTATGTCGCTGAAAAACCAATGACATACCCTCCCTCTGTTTTTTCTATAAAGGCAGACCCTCTAAGTAGCCCTTTATCTGCCGGCACTCTGCTAATTGCAGAGGTTAATATCTCGTTTGCAATCCTTTTTATTTCAGAATCAACATCTTTTTCGATTTGCTTTCCCGCTTTATTAAGCGCCTGTTGCAATTCCTTCATTCCGTTGATCTTGAATTTCATGAGGTAAAGATAAGTTATTCTAAAGTGAAGCGCCTACTCCTGAGATTTTAGATTTGAAAGTCGTCAAATCCGTTACCGATTCCTGCCAAGTAGGGAAATATTTATTATTAAGGTTTTTGATAAACGTTTGCCCGTAATTGTAATTGATCATTTCAGCTCCGGCAGATAATGGAACATTTTTATTGTCAGACATTTTGTTCATTTCAAAGCCGAGGTTATTGTAATAACTCAGTGTACCTGTGCCTGGGTAATATACATCCACCATTTGCCCTTCCCAGTCCCCGACTGTATTCAAGTGCCCCGCTGTGTTATTAGACACTCTCGCGTCTGTGTAATTTGCTACAGCTGGGTACTTAGAAATAAAGTCCTGTATGTCCGGGGTAGCCTGTAATTCGAAAGCAGAATATTTAGACGAAGAGTAGGCAACGTTGTTGTAGATCAAAACAGAATCTTTCTTAGCCTTATTGCCAAAAGTCATCCCCCAAGCTCGGATTACATTCCCCTGAAAACGAGTCACTTTGTTATCGTGCAGAGAACCGTTACCCTGCATTGCAAATACCCCATTATGCGGACCATTTGGCGCATTCGGGCTAAGCGTAGTGCTGTAATTGTAGTTCACATGGTCAATATCATTATAGGCGATCTCGTAATTTTCAGCCGCACCAGTCCACACTACATTTCCCACATTTGGAGATTCCCTGACCGTATTATATGTAAATTTGAAATTCTTAATTAAACCGTTAATTTTACCGGTTTCAATATTTGGTCCGCTTCTCAATCCTACAATATTTCCGCAGGCAGTAAACTTACATTTGCTAATTGTGATGTTCATATTTGCCGTAGCGTCTGTACCGTCCCACGGCAAATCGTTTTCTGTTGAAATTACGATATTCTGTATGTTGGTAAAACTCGCATCGTGGATATGTAAGGTTTGTACCAAACCCCTAATATTCATGCCTCTATAATACCCGTTGGTCATCGAGAAACCGTACAGTTCTAAATTCTTAGGGTCTTGTATATCGATGGAATGTGGCGCAGTTTGCGTGCTATTATTCACCGTAACGCCGGTCATATCTATTTTCACATTAACCGGGTAGCCGATACTGATGTAGTCGTAGTTACCTGGCTTTACTTTTAGGTTTACATTTTTCTGATTATCTAAAGTTAGATTACCTGAGCCCGTACCTACGTTTACCCATACGGTAGCCGGTGGCGTCACCACTGGAGGCACCACAACTACAGGCGGTTTAACCGGGATGGTGGCATGTTTATACACCTTCGCATAATCCACGTCGCTCAGCGCAACTGTGGCAATTTTTCCATTTGAGAAAGTCACTTTTCCGCTGGCATCCTGTGCTACAGTGTAGGTGATTCTTTTTTTAGTCGCGGGGTCAACCACATAAGGTAGTGTTTGCGCGCTGACCGTGAAAACGGTAAATAGTGCGCCGAATAATAGTAATTTTTTCATTGTTATGTTTGTTTTAAGAATACTCTTCAAAATAAAAAGCGTTCATACATGAATAACCGCCACTAGCATCAGGTGTGAATGTAAGGTCCGCTATACCACTGGTCGGGTTAACTATATTAACGGTAGCTTTGTAAACGACATTTGCTAAATCAGGGCCATTTAACGGGGAAATTACGCCGTTCACGTTAGCGCTGGTTTTGTCCCCCGCATCGGTGTAACTTTGCACAGCCGCGAAATGGAATCTGTATTTCTTAGTAGGGCTTAACCCTGTTAGCTGCATAGTTATTGCAGAGTTACCACGGTTTAGCATATATTGCAATACGGATGAAGGGAATATTCCCTCAGGATCAGTTTGTACCCCCTCGTCCTCTGCCTCTACCCCTCCATCTGCGGGCACAATCAAGTTAAACCCGGTGCCAACACCTACGGAATTCAAAAGGTTGCTTGTGGTGTTCCCTTTTACGCCCATATTCCATGTCGCGGTAATATTACGGTAAGCGCTATCTAAATTTATCCTAACCGTTTGCAGCAAAACACTGCCCCCGATAGGCGGAGTACTGACGGACTGGAAAATTAGCCCTCCTGATTTCAATATTTTGCTGTTACCGAGTATCATGTTCCTTCGACTCTAAAAACAACGGTAGTACCTGCATTCGCTTTTTGTAAACCAGTAATTACCGCGCCTAATAAGGCCGTTAATGTGCCCCCTAAAGTGGTATTGTTCCCTTTAAAAAACAAATGGGTAAGTTGCTTTAGATTTGCACTTAAAACTTTTCTACAGCTCGATACCGCATCATTATGGGTAGTCGTGTTTATGGTGGCTTTGCTATCATCGAAAAGAACGACGTTAAAAATAGCCGCTCCATCGGTAGTGTTGTCCATTGTTAGATTAACAAGCGCATCGCCTGAGGCAGAGACAACCGCGTTATTCGTGAAAAACTCTTTTTTCCCATTGGCGATAAACAGCGTACCATGTGGTAAATTCAGTACCCTGGTGAATGCGGTAATATACCTGCCTACGCTCATACCTGTAACCTGCACCACATTCCAGTTAGTAGTATCCTCTGCGGTTGTGTTAAGCGAATCCCAAAAATATAATTTACCTTTATTATCACCTGGGGTTAAAAGCCCTAAAGTCATTACTACGTTATCATTTCCGCCGGGCGCATTCTTCAAATCCGCAAGCGTAGGTACGCTCGTCATGTGTACTGCCATAATCTATACTGCTACTGTGGTTAATACTCCTGTTGTACTTACTGTTTCACGCCATTTTTTACCGGTGGAATCTACGATCACATCACCTGATAAAATATAAACCTGGTTATCTGCTATAGCAATATAATATACATTCTGTGTAGGGTTGTAATACATTTGCCCCTGGTAGATCACCTTGCTATTTGCGGGGGTAATCGTGACCAGTTTTGTGGTGGCGAAAGTTGCCCCATTTATCGCCGTAATAATGTCACTATCGGTAATAAATAATAAAGCCAGCTCCTGTAAACCTAAATCACCGGTTGCCCCTGCCGCGGTGACAACACTAGTTGAGGGAGTTCCTTTTAATAAAAAGTTGTTTGTCGAGGTGATTAAATCCGTCGTAATTGCGTTTTTAACCACCCGGATACGGTTATTTGTCGCCTCATACCACAGCATGCCGCTTGCAAGCGTGCCTGTGAAGGCTACCCCTGGAGTAATTAACATGGCAACTTTTGCGGCTGTACTTGCCGCTGTTGTGATGTAAGCCAAGGAATTAGCCGCTATGCCCAAACCTATCCCGCCAAATTGAGGGGTAGCATTTGTGCTGATATTTTGGGGCAACGAAAGCGTGTACGTTACCCCTGACACGTTGACAATGACTTGATTTGCCGTCCCTGATACTACAGGAGCATTACGCCTCGCTACTACTGTTACACTCATTATTTGCGATAAGAAACCCGGATTTTTTCTCCAGCTAACATTACGTTTAGCATGGTTATCGTTGTTCCGGAAATTGTATAATCGTTACCTGACCCACTTTCTTGCAATACCCCGTTTAGGTATAGATGTTCAGACCCTAGTACTGGATTGAACGCTAGCGTATACGTCGTATTCGTGCCGTTTATTGCCCCTGATGGAATCTCTTTATCAACAAAATTTGAGTTTTGAAGACCTGCCGCCGCCCCAACAGCAATAAAAGTAATCGCGGTCGTGCCGATTGTTCCGCCTTGGTTGGCTGTAGATAAATAAATCGTATCGGCATTAACCGTCCCTTCTGTAATTGGAATAGTTGTGCCGGGGATTTCTGCCCAAGTATCGAAATCCGTTGCCCTCGTTAAAGGAGAAGCAGACCCATTAAATACGTAAATACCATTTTGCGATTGTGTCGTTTGGTCTTTCAACAACACACGATCACCATTTGCAAGCGTCACGCCGTCAATCGCAGTCCCTGGCGTTGCAATAGTCACATTTGCAGTAGATGCCGCTCTTGCCGCTTGCTTAGCGGAAAACATCGTGTTTAAATTCTGTAATGCGGTGTTAAACTGCGTAAACTCTACAGCTTGTCCGGATTGAGTAGCTTGAGATAATCCGGTAAGATTATTCCCATTCGCATTTTGCGCGCCGGTCCACCCGGTAGAGCCATCGCGTTTTAAGAATTCCGCACCATCAGCAAGCTTCGAGGTTTCAATCGCCGCCCCAGCTTGTATTTTTTCTTTGGTGATAGCGCCGTCTAAGATTTGTCTTGTCCTAAGTTGTGATTGTGACATTTTATATTAAGCTTTAGTATAATTAATCAATATTAATTCCCCTATCGTGGGGCTAAAAGTTAGTTGTATTTGGTTATTCCCGGACGTCGTAAATTCGTCAATAGGTTTTATTCTTAATCCATTCACTGTTACTACAACAGTTTCAGGAATAAAGCTAAACTCAGAAACGAACGAGGCGTTTGCCCCGTTTACTAAACCGATTGGGGTCTCATTAAAAACCAATTCAAGACCGGTACCTGAACCGCCTGAATTTTTGGCAACTAAGTCAACATCTAAGCTCCCGTTTCTCCACCAATATTCAACTATTCCCGCTGAGGTAGACACCGCAACGGTCTTGCCTGAACGAACAGAAGCAGGCACGGCTAAATTTGCATTGGCCGTGCTGGTATACGGTCCGTACCATTCATCCAAGTTCCCTGGATTCATTAATTTAATACGTTGTGATACCTCGTTCGCCATTATACTATTGTTACTTTATGAATATGATTGTAAGTAAACGGCAAAGCGTTCTCCATTGTGTACACTGCGTATTGCACTCCGTCTATCATTAATAATGCGGGTGTAAAAAGCCACGTAATATCTTCCTCTGAGGTTAAGTCCTCTATTTTCACCACGCGATTTACGGGAACGGCAACGTTGAATATCCGGTTCAAACCGGAACTATAGGTGAATGATTTACTGTCAGAGGTGAATACGTAAGGCAGTAATTTGACATCAGCCTCGGTAACCGGAATGGTTACAGACCCTCCTGCATATATTAATCCGTCAAGTGGAATTGGAGTTTCCGAAGCGACACACAACAACCTTAAAAAGGTGCATGGGTCATCCAACTCTTTTACCGTTTGAACAATGTAGGATTTGCCTAGGTAAAACATAGACATATCTTTCTTCGGTGTGAAAGAAGCCCTTTTTCGGATAACAAAGTACTGATAGGTGTAATATTGCGTCTGTCCTGCGTTTAGTCCATTAATTGTATATTGGCTAACGTCTTCTTTTCCGGCAAACGTAGATAAAACCAAAGTTCCTGACACCACAGACCCGCCATAACCGTCATCGGTTACTACGTCTTGAAGGAATTGCACTTTGTGTCTCAGCCTTCCTGCATCGTAATGGGATTTGTTGTCTTTAGGTTTCATTTTCTAAAACGTTGCCGATCTTTTCATTGGATTCAGTAATAATTGCACATCAAACGGTAAATTCGCTTCGTATACGTCTTTATTTTCAAACAAGTACGTCACAATCTTTAATACCGCTTCAATAAGATTAGATGGAACATCACCGCTAGCATAACCCACGTTAGCGTTAACCGTAGAGCCTGCTTCTGCCAGTATTGCAGAGCTTAATACGTTATGGGTAGTGGTTAGCCCGGAACTAGAGGAGATCACAGCGAAAGGGTAATCGTAAATCTCCAAATACCCCGATGAAGGGATACTGTAAGATTTTTCCCGTTCATAAAGCATGTGATTCGTTACAACTTCAACTAACGCTACCGCCGTTTTGATGTTGCGAGTGATGTCAGCATCCTTGTCAGGGAAATCTACAACCAAATGCTCTTTGGCTACAGCAAGAGAAACGACGTCCAGTGCATCCATTATTTTGCTTTTTTAGGCTTAACCTCTTCTTTGTGCATTTCTTTTTTCACTTTCACCTCTTCCGCAACACCCAAAGTAATCATGTACTTACCGATTCCCTCGGATACAGTTTCGGTTTCTCCTAGAGATTTACCGTTATGCGCTCTTAAGTATTTAACATCCATGCCCGTAAAGATAGCGATTAGGGTTTATATCATCAATGTTACAATTCTTATATTTTTTATTGGTTAGTTTTGAAAGAAAGACTATATATGAATTGGTTTGAAAAGTTATTCAAGAAAAAACAAGAGAAGCCCGAATTACTTCTTGACACGAAGCATCAAGATGTGATGGTTACAACATCTCGTACCCCGAAAAAGAAAGTTGACGAAGAGGTGAAAACAGAGATTGACAAATACGGAGCTATCCCTGGTAATTCTTACGAAAGCAATTGGATTCCGCCAGTGGTTGACGATGGGTTTTCTCCTACGATATATTTCAGCACGTCCGATTCGTCGAGTTCTTCAAGTGAAAGTTCGTCTGACTTCGGGGGCTTTGACGGTGGCGATTTCTCAGGAGCAGGTTCATCTAGCGATTTTTAAGGCATGGCTTTCAACGAAACAAACACCAAGCAAGGCGATATATTCGTAGGGCAGTACGATGACCCTAAAGACTCGAAGTTTCACGGAGAAATCATTACAGTCGAAGGCTGGGGTGTAACAATGAAATGTCCTTGGTTAACGTCAATGCCTGTTTGTTCGTGGGGTTGGTCGGATTTAAACGAATGCTTTAAAAAGCCGAAAAAATTAAACAACAATGGTCACGTGACTAAAGCGAGAATAGGCAAATTAGAAGGGATTTATAACGGAACAGACTTGAAAGGCTACGGGAGTCCAATTGGCACCAAGTATTTCGTAGGTGAAATAAACGTAAATAAAACAATAAACATGAAAAAAATCATTAAAATTACAGAGGACAGAATTGTCAACCTTAACCAAGACGCTGTGGTTCTTCACAGAAGGCTAGAAGAAGTCACTAATCAAATTAGTGCGATAAACCTTGAGATAAACGAAATCTCAGCAGAGCTAAAGGAGTTGCGGGCTCTTGATACGGAAGGGTTTATTACTATTCCCAGCTCAGAATCTGACATTTCATCATAATGCGACTGTTTAATAAATCATTAACATTTCTGCTAATTATAATGGGAATGGCGGGAATTATCATAGGTATAATAGGTGGACTATTTGCTATGCTAGTTCTTGCTATTGTGTTTATAGCGAACTTAACTTAAAATCATGAATCATGAAAAGATTAATTAAAATTATTCTAGAAATAGAGACAGATGCCCACATTAACGATATTCATAATGCGGTCAACATTGGGCTGAACGATGCTTTTCCGGACAACGGAATAACTGATGAAAGGGTTAATGCAGATGTTTTTGAGCTAAAAGTAGAATTATAGCTTCTTTATAAGAAATCCAATGAACGACGACGAGCCTTTGAGCGAAAAGATGTGGAATCCTCGCAAATCAAGTAAAAAGAATAAGCATAAAACCGAATACAGACCGCCAAAAGTAAAGAAGCGTAAACACGTGCCGTCAGAAATGGAGTTTTTAATCAGCATGCATCTTGAATTGTTGGGCGTAGAATATAAAACGGAACATAAGTTAATCGGTCTTGTATCGCCTCATTCCGGTTCTTGGCTAAGCTGTGACTTCTACGTCGGCAAGTATCCACTTATCATTGAGTACGACGGGATGCAACACTTCTTTAGGATGTCAAATGATAGGCATTACGATGATTTAAACAAGCGTAGGCTGAACGATAAAGCGAAAGACCTGTACTGCATTCAGAATAACATTACGATGCTTAGGATTAGCGTCTACCAACGGGCGCATTACAGGGAGATTATTAACGAGTGTATAGATAAATTAGAATGCAACAAGAATTATACTAAAAGCACATAAGGATATTTGCTTATCTTTCTTATCTTTACCACGTAATTGGTAGCATTCGAACTCGAACCGATTTAAAGAAATTTACAGGCGCTAACCTTAGCAAGTACCGAGTTCGAATGCGGGAAAGTTGAGGTTAACGCCTTTTTTATTATATGGCAACAGAAAAAATTTGTGGGATATATATTATTCACTCCCCAACAGATAGAATATATATTGGACAGTCGAGAGATATTATGAGAAGATTTAAGTCTTATTTATGCGGAAGCTCAAAAACCAAAGGACAACCCAAGTTGCATAATTCATTTGTAAAGCATGGGGTTGAAAATCACTTTTTTACCGTATTAGAGGAATGTGAATTGCTTCAATTGAATATCAGGGAACGTTTTTGGCAAGACGAGCATAACGCTATTGGCGACATGGGGTTAAATTGCAGGCTAACAGAAACAGATTTAGTTCCGGCTATAACAAGTGAAGAAACGAGAAAAAAGCTTTCAGAAGCAGCAGCGAAAAGAATGTCCATATTGCTTAACGATCCTGAATACAAAAAGACAATGCGAATTGCTTATGACAAAAGAATAGGGGTTAAATTAAGACCAAAAACAGACGAAGAAAAAGAGTCGATTAGAAAAACAGTTACCGCGTATGGCGGTTGGAAAGGCGAAAAGAACCCCTTCTATGGCAAAGACAGGAGTGGAGAAAAGAACACCATGTACGGTAAAATTCAAAGCGAAGAAGCTCGAGAAAAAATAAGGCAAAAAGCTTTAGGAAGAAAACATACTGATAGCGCAAAATCCTTAATGTCTGCTAAAAGATCGCTAGGTAATAATATACATGCGAAGCTGGTCTTTAACGAGGAAACTGGGATTTTTTATACCTCAGGAAAGGAGGCCTGGATGGCTATAGGTTATGGAGCATACCCTACAATGAAGTCCAAATTAAACGGAGATAATCCGAATAAAACATCATATAGGTATGTATAAAAAAAGCCCTGACATAATACATCAGGGCTTTTTTTGTTTTGTTTATTTATTTCGTACTAAGCAACAACCGGAGGTGTAAGCAACAATTTCTTGAATGCTTCTGGGTAATAGATAGGAAGCGCAATTCTACCTTCAATACGGATTGAAACAGTATTCGTTGCAAAGTTGTCTTTATGTTCAGAACTATAAGCAATATTCATCGCTTTTCGTTGAAATATAGCCGTGCCCCTTGCAAAATCACCTACTAAACCTTCATTTTGAAGAAATGAATTACTCCAATAAATAGGAACTCCGCCAATCCTTAATACATTTTGACTATCTAGTAAGATAGGGTAGGTGTATTCTCCAGAACCAGAGCCTTTATTAATGAACATCTCCATGTAAGCCACAGGAGAAACAAACACAGCAGATGTAGCACGTTTTAATACCCTTACCTCTGTGATTCCAGCTGCAACCTTATCTATAACACTAGATGCTGTCGTAACAGTTCCCAATGGAAGAACTTGATTTGCTGCCTGTTGCCATAATCCGAGCAGATTTTGACCAGTTCCGTTACCTTTGAAAATTTGAGAATCCTCAAAATCCATGTAAACCTTTGGCAATTCGTATGCTAACCATGCACGAAGACCAACTACATCATCTAAGTTTTCGTCGCTCACGTCTAAAATCGCCGCAATTTTACGAACCGTAGCGTCTTTAACAGCCGCAATCCAAGCTAGCTGAGGCTTAACCGCCCCCTCTGCTACAGTTCCAATTCCCGCCTGAGTGGTATCTACAGTATATTGGATGTATTTAATTACATCACTAATAGTTGGGAATACAGGGATCACATCTCGAGCGTGCGTTTCATCATGACCGGGGCCAACAATTCCTACAAACTGAGGAGCAACGCCGCCAACAGGCTTAAGCATTGCTTTTGCTTCCAAATCTACGCTTAGGTCTTTTGCTCCTTGTAAGAATCCTTTAAGCATTTTTTCACCTTCTTCGGTAGATAGTTTTTCAACAATCTCCTCAGACATGGTTTTCATGCGCTCTTTAACTTCGCCAATTTTAGCACGCTGTAATTGCGCCTTAAAAGACTCAATATCACCATCGTACTTTTCTGCAAGTTCTTTTAAAGCTTTTTCGTTTTCGTCTGAAATTTCTTTCAGTTCAGCAACGCGTTCTTTTTTCAGGTCTTCTTTCATTGCTTCAATAGCGGCTTTAACGCTTTCGTCTGCAATCCTTTTCTGCTCTTGTTCCTTGTAGGCTTCGAGCTGAATTTCGTACTTAACCTGTTCCCTTTCTGACAGAGCGTCGTACTGGTCTTTGGATAGTACTTTGAAGTTTTTCAAATCCATTTTCTAGTGAATAAGTGTGTAAAAATTTGATTTTTTGGTTTGTTGACTGCTCTGTAGCGGGTCAATATTTTTCTGTTCGTCTTCGCTGATGCTGATTACCCCCGTAGCCGGATTGCTACCTGCGATAACCAACGAGCTTTCACGAACGTTAGTAGCTTTTTTAACGATAAAAAAGTACGGGATATAGTCAAAGTCTGCACTATTGGCAATCTTTGGAAAATAAGCATCGTACAGTGTTTTTAAATCTTTGTAATCAGGGTCGTTGCTATCCAAAGCAAACTCAATGTCGTCGTACATCATCCTCACAGAGGCTTCGATGTCGTCTTTTGATTCTAACCAGTCTTTAGCAGTTTGATTGATGATCGCGTCTTTTCTGAACTTGTAGATCAATGCTTGGGTATCGCCTCCATAATTCTTTCCGATTGATGCAAAAGGAATTACTGCTACAAATTGCTCGATATAAGCTTTCTTTACAATCACGTTTGCCATTGCTAAGCTATGGTCTGAAACCAAATAGTTTTTGCCTTGCTCAGTAACTACGCTATCATTCCAGCAATTGTCGTCGTGCAAATCTCCATGAGAATCCAGGACAAGGCATGTGTTAACTGCAATGTAGTAATGTTCGTCATCAGTTTCAAAACTCACCTTACCTGTTGAAGTGGCTAATTTTGAAACATCCAGCACACGCAAAGAAACGCCAACACCCTTTTCGCAAGAACGATAAATCTGCGCTTTCTTCAAACGGATGATCTCAGGCAGATTCTTTTTAATCTCCTTAAACATCAGTTCTTTGGTCGTGAAAGACTTGTTAAGCTCTTTGCAGAATATCATCTATTTACAGATTGGCTTGTTTACGTATTCTTGTTTTTGCTTGATAGCTTCTTGAGCTTCTTTAGGCATCGGGCGTTCTTTTAACCTTTCGATTGTTTTTTCTGCCTCTGTTTTTTCCTTTGTCTGCTTCATGATGTGTAAAAGTAGTTAATATCAATGTAACAATGTGAATACACAAAACGTAAAGTTTACCTATATTTGGGTAATGCAATACCATTAGCTATCTTTGAATTCAATTATGACCACAAAAGAAGTCGCAGAAGAGATTAAAAAAGGCGGTAAACACTATCACGGGGTGATGCCTCAAAGTACTTACTACAACACACTATCTAGGATTAAGAAGGGAACGGCTACAGAAAAAAGAATTAGGTCTTTTTTTGAGGCTTTTAACTACACCGTTAAACAAGAAACGCAATGGTCAAAACAATAACGATTATATTTCTGTCTGTAGCACTTGTTATTGAGGTGTACTTGTTCCTTCAAAGGAGGCGAATATCAAAGGCGAAAAATAAAATACACGAACTCTTGTTGCGAGCCGAGAGAAACAAGCAGGTATACGCTTTTAGAATGCGTATTATACATGAGTATCCTATCCATGTCGCAGAGAAAATGCCTAGTTATGAAGCAATGATGTTTTCGGACAAGCCATTGACGGTAAAAGAATGGATTGATGTGGATGAATTCGTAAACTTGAATTAATAAATGGACCATCAAAAATACAGAGTTCTTTCTCTTTTGCCACTAGAACACTTCGGAAACGAAGACTTAATGTCTTTCCTTAGAAAGGAAGCTGATTTAATGGCAAATAAAGAAGCGAATGGATTTAGTTTTTACTCAAAAAAAATATTTATCGATGATGATGCTTTTATTTACGACAGAATAACCGTCATATTCGAATATAGAATGTATTTTAAATAACCAAAATGAAGACTATACAGGAATTGCAACAAGAACTAGCCAAGCATAGAAAGCTATTGCATCGTGCGGTAGGCAATCAGATTCTACCTCACATAAACTATCACCATTACGAATGTGTCAGAATAATAAATGAGATTCAAGACTCAGACATGAAAAGAGACAGGTTTTCCGTAATTGGGGTCTATGAAAAGAACGTCAAATCTTTGGGCGATGATTTCGGGAAAATGTTTAGGGAACATTTCTTAAAATTAGAAGACGAAGCTATATTAAAAGGCAACACTCCTACGCAATAGGAGTTGTTCCGGTTTCACCATCAAAAGACCTTTTCAACGTCGTTAGTCCGGACTCTACAAAATGTTCATTCATGTAGGCTTCGGACTTTTCACCGTAACGGATAGCTGAACGCATTTCGTTGTAAGTCAACACACCTTTTGGTAAAGTGTTGAGGTATGTCGCTACTTCTGTCATGTTCACTGCCATTTCCGGCAGTTGGGTGTAGTCTAACTCGATGACATCAATGTCGTAGCCCCTAGCTAAGAATATAGTCAATGCCTCGCCTACTACATCGCATATAGGCGCTACCGCGTCGTAAATCATTTGCTTAACGGCAGTAGACTGGTTGTTGCTGGTAGATGCTACTTGGTTATGGTACTGCAATGGCATGTGGTAGGCACGGTAAACATCTTCTTCACTGGCAGACACGAGTTCCAAAAGCTTCAAATCACCAATAGGCAATCCAATATTCTGCCACGCCAAAGCAATTGATGAAGGAAATACCCTCGATAATTCATCATTGGAACGCCTGGCTTCAATCATCTTATCCTTGAGCTGTTTCTTTTGGTCGGTAGTAAGATTGTCTTCTTTATCACGAGGGGAAAGCACGCCAAATACACCTCCATTACGAGCTTGCTTACTAGATTGCGTCTTTCCTTCTTTGATTGCCCTGAGCGACTCCAAATAGGCACGCAAAGGGGCAACACCATACAGGTATTCCATTCGCCTGTCAATCGGCGCAGGCGTACCGGTTTTGACATGCTGAATCTCGTCAATTTCAAACTTTGTAGATGAAGTATTTTGCATCGTATACCCTCTGATTGGGTCAAGCAAGTCATCCGGATCAGAATTGATCGTCATATTCGGAAAACACCATAGTTCTTTAGCTTTTCTTTTGCCTACAAAGTTGGCATGTATGTAGGTATTGCCGTTCAAAAGATAAGATAATACGACTGTCCACATGAACTGCGAACCTGTTTGGTAAGGATTAGCTGCGCCACGAGTCAACATATCGCTTAGTCCTGACACATCCACCTCTTCGACCGCCTGCATTTTTAACAGGTAAGATTGAACAGGGTCGGTCTTGAACAAATGTTTGGACTGTTGCAACTTTTTACGATCCTTAATCTTGTAAAATACGAAAGGGCAATTCAATACTTTCTTACAAATTGCATCAGTCACTTCATAAACAGCGCCAATGGTTTTGAATGTTTGGTAGTAATCTCCAGCATCCGGATTAATCGTTGGCAACGAATCGTTAAGGCTCACGTTCAAGGAAGTGATTGCACTGGCAAAGGTAGTAGACTGCTTCTCTGCAATGACTTGGTTTACACGCTTGCTGATTGCGCCGTTAAAGATTGACCCGATTATATCCATATTTCAAAGGTAAAGATTTTGTTACATAAAGTATAAAACAAAATATTGGCTCAAAAACCAATAGATATTATCTATATTTGTAGCGCTACGTTATCAAAAATATCAATACTACACCTCTGCAATCCCGTTGTAGAGGTGTTTTTATATACTTATATTTGTATTATCTGATGTATGGCAGCTTGTTCAGATAGGATGACGTAGCAGAAATCTACACAAAAACAACAGTCGACAAAAACTTTCCGCTTAAAAGAGGTAGCAATGACTTCACGGTGTCAACTATCGACCTGCAAGTTTATAACTAGCGGACTTGCCTATGCACTATGATTACGGGTTTAATCAAAAAGGGATATAGGGTTATTTTGGGGCATGGATACTGAATGCTATTTATATTAAAGTATCAAATCTTTACAGGAGGCTTTACTACTCTTGCAGGGATATAGACCGTGTTGTGTCCAATAAAAAAAGCCCTAACATTTCTGATAGGACTCTTTAGATTTAACGCATCACCGCGGTCGTCCTTCATACATACCATTTAAACCTCGTCATCGGACAAAGCAAGAATTACATATCCATTTTCGAGCCCATAATTTCCACCCTCAAGTATATAAGATATGTATTTATGAACATGGTTCTTATTCTCTCTTTTATTTATATCGTCAACCTGCTCGTCTCCTTCAAACAAGTCTAACCTATCACCAACCTTGAAATTTCTATCATTCTCACGCAATTCAAAGGTTTTTATGCCTTTTACAACTTCATCAAAATAAGGTTGTATTGTTTTTAATTTGTGTATCATTTATTTTTCCTCCAATTTTTTATTAATCAATTCTAACCTATTTGCTAGCGTTACGTCTGCGCTATTGCCCTGATCTAACGCTTTCACAGCGAAATACAACCCCTGCTTCAAGTCTTCACTTTCTTGCTCGCTGAAAGGCAAAGGGCAATCAGCCTCAATCCACAGGTTAAACCTATGATTTATTTCTTTCGGGAACCGCTCTTGCAATGACGCCCATTTGCTAACTCTGCACCTCAGCGAGGGTTTGAAAGTTGTTTCTTTTTTAGGTCTACCCCTTTTTAAGTTCACTGATTTCGTGTTTAAGTTCAATTAATTTGGCTTGCTTCATTAATTCCCAAAGGATAAGACGAAGTTCTCCGTGATGATTGCCTTTTAAATCTCTGATCTCGTCATTGATTAGGTCGGATGGTTGTTTGAAATAGTTAGTCATATTTAATGTTTAAAACGTGGAGGGTTAGCGATTGGACCGAAAGGAGTTCCTGTGCGGAACAATGATAGAATAGATTTGAGTAATTTTTTCATGCTACTAAACTGATTAATATTTGAAATGGAAGCCAAATGAACCAAGCCAGGAAAAGCGTTCTCCTGTAAAGCTTGTTGACGTTCACGTGTCTTTGTTGGTTAGAATAAAAGGTTTTCGATTTTTGCTGAGCGGTAGCCATTAGCTTCAACGTCAAAGTAAATGAACACTGAGTAATTAGGATACTTAACCCCTGTTGATGCAGGGACGTCATTCAATGTGCCGATTGCTTTGCGGATTGAACCGTCAACCTTTTTGAAGGCAAAGGATACAACACCAGCTTTTAGCTTAGCACGAAGACGAATCGTTTTCCATGCCATTTTTAAAGCCTCAGAGAATGAGGCGTAGTTTGCTTTGATTGCGTGTGCGATTTTAAACAGTCTGCTTTTCATATTAATTAGATTTAGCATTACGTAAAACCATCGCGTTAAATTTGATTGTCACCACGTTTAATGATGGAGAGATCTTCAACATAGAAGCTTTCATGTTGATGTTTTTGTGCAGTTGCAATTGTTGAGTTGTCATAATCCAAAACCGGTTTGTTTGTTCCGATGATGTAAAGGTAATCATATTTATTGCACCCACAAGTATTATTGTGATTTATTTTTGAATGTATACTATTTTGTTACAAAACTACCATCCGAAGTCTAAATCTTTAACTATCGCAAACCCCAATTCAAACCCGCCCCAAACCAAAGCGTCAATTCTATTTGGCGATTTATCCCCTGTTTTAGCTTCCCAATTTGTCATCTCGTATTCCAGCATTGTTAATGTTCCGACGTGGTGAACTTTGTTTTGTTCGTACATTGCTGCTATAGGCTCGGCACGAGTGTACTTATCTCTAGTGGCGTGAACACCTCTGTAGGGTATATTTGCATCTACAGTACGTAATAACGCCTCTATTAAATCCCCGCCATTGTTTACTTCTCCAATAACTCGATCAGCCTTCCACTTGTGATATAGGAAAACAGCTTTTTCGCACCATTTTTGAGGCGTATATATGCCAGTTGCATCTTCAAGAACGTACATATGTCCTTCTGCATCTGCTCCGGACACGATCAGACCTGTTTCATCAGAAGTGTCTTTGCTAGTAACCGCCGGGTCAATTGAGACAATGATTCGAACTAATTCAGGGCACTCATACACCCTATTTGAATCGATTACATGTGAAGTCCATAGGGCTTGGTCGCTATCTCCGTCTGACCACTCTCCCTCGACGATATGTAAATACTTTTTAAGGTTTTTTATTTTCAGAGAACGCACCTGATCGATAAAGGATTCGTCAAGGTTTTTTATATTATCCTCATACGTGGTATGTATGTAGGTTACGTTGCCAGATACCCCGGCAAACTTTCCGCTTAACTTTTCTGATTCAAAAAATCTTTTATAAATCCAGTGAGAGGTTTTAGATGGGTTCATTACTAGTATGACTCGGTTTTGAGTGCCCTTTTGACGAACAGACAAATCAATCCGGTCAAATGCGTCTTCGTCCATAACCTCTTCCGCTTCATCGATCACAAGCGTATTTATGCCCTGCAATGACTTTAGATTTGCAGTATTGCTTTTGCTCCCCGACTGAATGCCGCGAAATAGTATTGCGCTATTTGTAGACAAGCAAAGGATTTCAGTTTTTGTTACATGAAATAACGAAGAAAGTCCAAGCATTTCAATTTTTTCTTGAAACTCTGGAATGATCGATATATATGCAGAAGTAAGCGTTTGACGCAAAAAAAGAATCCTTTGGTTAGGTTCCAGCATCAACAAACATAGAATAGTGTTGACTGTAAAAGACTTTCCGGAGCCCCTACCGCCTGTTACCAAGAAATAACGGGTATTGTTTTTAAGTAATGGTTTATACTTGTGGTTTATGATTAACTTCCGCATTCTTCATCGTCGTCAAATTGGACAAGGTCTTTAATGCGAAGATTGCTTACGCTTACTCTGCTGTCTATTTCTTGTTTATCAGCCCAGCCGAGATTTTTTAAAGCGAATATTTGTGCTGTTGGAACTTTCGACCAATTCAACGCTTTTTCATATTCGTGCTCTATTCTTAATCTAGCTTTTTTAATAGCGTAAGAAAACCCTTCTCTCTTTCCGTAGTCATGGAAGCTTTGACGAGACTCAAAACCAAGATAAAGACATAATCCGGTTATAGTAGGGAACTCTGCATCACGACTATATTTCTTAAAGTCTATTTCTTGACCTTCTACGGTTTTACATTGCCAATCAAATTCGCCCTTAATCCACTCAAAGTATGCGTCAACCCTTTCTTCGAGCTCTTCGACTGAATTGAAGTAAGGAGGTCTTCCGCCTATATTGTCATCCATACTCAAATATAAGCATTTTACTTTTTAAAACGTTCGCTAAAGAAAGTGCCTTTTATTGAGTCATGGCAATCTGTGTCCCAACTAAACCAAGCTGAAACCCAGCATCCTTCTATGCGTTCGATTTGATTTGCATACTGCCTAACCAAGTGCGGTTTTGTTTTTTCGTGTCTAGGATTCATAGCTCAACCAACTATTTTAAATTGAACCGACATCGTCCCGTCTTTTTCATACGTAGCAATCGCATCATATAATGGGACGCTATCACCTTCATGAAGCTCCTTAAACATAGGAGACAGGCAATAGTAACTTACAAAAGAATTCATCGGGTTATCCTCAATGTATCTTGGGATTAGAAGCGAGAATAAGCTAAGCACTTCCTTCATTTCTCCGTTTAACATTCTTCTATCTATGTTTATTTTACCTTTTCTATTTTTCATGTTGAAGTTTTTTGTTTAAGAAAAGACAGAGAACTTGCTATCCCTAGCGTTGATATAAAGAACGATGTTAAATTTATACCTTATCAAATACCAAATCAATCAACTGTCCTCTGTTTTTTTAGTTTGCGGAAATGGTTCTGTGTAAGAAGTAAATAGACCAAACTGTTTCTAATCCTTCGTATCCCGACACTAACGTCATCATTTCGAAGTCAACTATACCGTCTACTGCTTTCTTAAAGTTCAAATTAAAAAGCTCAATTCTTACCATTTTCTAATTTTAAATTGGGGGTGTTTTGCTGCTAAATTTTAATTTCAAAATACACACCGCTGTCCGTTTTTTTTTTATTAAGACACTCAAACAGCATTGTGTCAGCTACGAATTTAGCACGCTAGACTTTTAGAATCTTACTCGTCATCGCTCATGATTAAGGCTCATGTATATTTCTACTTTAAAAAATTCAAACACCCCTCTCCGGGTTTGCATGTGGGTATCTACGGAGTCGAACCGTAGTGAGTTATTACAATGTTAGTCAGCACCTTCAAAAGGGATATGCCTTAATATTTTCATTGTTATTACTGGACTGCCTCAACTTACCTGTTATTTACCTGACTTGTCTTACAGTTGAACTCCTTCGCAATCCACTCTATCGGCCCGTTAGGGCTTCCATGCCCAAAAATACCCATATTTCTTATTTAAATGAACAATAGAAAGGGGGCTTATAAAAATGTTCGTCTCCTACTTATCAACAAAGCCCCCGTATCTATATTAACGCTCTCGTACCACAAAGCCCGAATCGGTAGCGAACCAATGTCGGGGCGTTGTAGTTCTAAATTATGTTTCTGTTTTTTCAATACAATGATACGAAATATGCCGATAGTAAAATGCAACAATGTAGTTACAATTAATATATAAATCCCGTTCCAAATCTTTTAATTGATTTCCTATTCACCTGCTTATAATACTATTTTCTTCCCTCCTTAACATAATCATAGAAAATCATATTATCTATACTCTCAGCATACAAACCACCATTTTCATCTATTTTAAGGATGCCTTTAGCTAATTTTTTATAAGTGTACTTGTCCATTTCCCTGCTTTTATATCTTGTGGAAACTTTTTCGTAGTCAAATTCAATTTCTATCTCGTCGCCTATTTTTAGATTATTAATTCTCAAAATTTCATTTCCATAATTTACTAGGAATTCAGTTTGGAGTTTTTTAGTGTCCGGAGTGTTATTTGGCTCATGGCTTCACTCCGTTAATCTTGTCTAAATATTCAACTGTTTTATCAATGGCTTCAAAAGGGGTAAGCCCACCAAAATCTATCAAATCAACATCATCTTTTTCGATGTAAACGTTCGTATTTTCGTCGCCCCAAAATTGAATTGATATTTGGTACTTGTTTGCGTATTGCAATAGCTTATCTAGGTTTCTCATCGCTTTGATACGGGTTTAATAATTTCCTAATTTTCTCGTCACCTACTATTTGAACCCACTTACCTGATTCATTCAACTCGTAAAGCTCTGCCGTAGCATACCTGTTGTATCGCCTCCAAACATCATTACCGTATAACCTTAGCTTTTCTAAGCCGACATATTCACGTTGATTATAAACACTATTACCCCCACTTCTTGCTTTTATCCTAAATGCTCTCATGGCAATTCAATTTCAACATCCAATATAGAATCTTTGTCAACTACGGCAACGGTTGATATATGTCTAACTGTCGCTCGCCTTGCACACTTCTTTCGTGTTTCTGTGGCGACCAACAAAGCATACTTTTTCATCGCACGAACAACAGTAGGAGTTACGTCGGTGTTTAAACTACCCATAAGTTCCGACCATTCCTCTCCGTAAAACTCTGATCTCAAGATTGATTCGGCTGAATTTTTTAATCCTTCCATCCGAACTGAATTTTAAAGTGTTCAACAATTTGTTTAGCCTGAGATTCGTTTATGAAAATATCTTTACTTTCAATAATGTCGGCGTCAAATACTTCGATTTGTATTTCAAAATCATCATCAATATTTGAAAGCCGTAATTGTTCGCTTCTAAGTGTTAGCATTTCGGTGAGGTTATTTTGGTTAGCACTAGTTTAAGATCGAGGGCAGAGCGTTTAAGTGCGCCTGACTGATTGCAGTTTAAACATTCATAAGATTGATGAACAGATCGTCCTTTTATGACATCGTAAGTGCTATAAGTTGCTGATTCAGCGAAAACAATCGCGTCTTCAAGCCTTTTAACGAACCTTTCGTTCTCGGCTTTAATTTCTAAGAGTGTTTCTAGTTTCATAAGTTTATTTTTTTAGTATTTCAAGTTTACCAACTTTCATGTTTTTAGAATCGTATGGCTGGTAATAACCAAATAAAATTCCTTTGTCTGTTCCGAACTGTATAAATTCTTCTATTCTTGCTTGAACTTGCAATCTTGACCAAATTAAGTAGTTCCCCCCATACCCGCCATATCCAGTACAAGGCTTTGTCCCAAAAAAATTATAATCTCCAAATTCTTCTATCAACTCAAATATTGATTTCTTAGTAGGTAATCCTTTTATGTATTTTATCATTATGATTTAAATCTACGTTTTACTTTTCGTTGTTAATGCTTTGCAACCAATTTGTTACCTAGAAAGGCGTGTCGTCATCAGTTTCATTGCTTAAGTAATCTTCGTCAAACAACCTACTTGGTCTTAATAATGCGTTTGGCTTTTGTTCTACAACCTGCCTAGTGAGCCAATTAATATTAGGGTCTGTTCCCGGAATAAAAAACCTTGCGTTTGGCTCATTGTAAATATATTCAACCATTCCGGTTTTGCCTAAATGTTCCCATTTTACCTTTTGAAAGTGAACCTCTGTCATATTGGTGACATTATTACGGTAGATGGTAAACCCGTTTTGAGTCATATTAAAAAAGTGAGCTGAACCTGAAATAGAATAAAGATTAGGTACTAAGAAGTTTGAACCATCTGAATTTTTAGGCATTTTAGTAGGGTGAGCCACAAGAAATACATGCACCCCCGTCGCCTGTGCGAAGGTGATAATCTTAACTAAACACGAGACAATCCATTCTCCATCCTGCATGCCGTTTGGCTTGGTATTTTCAATCCTATTCCAAGGGTCAAGTATCAATCCTTTAATTCCTTTTCGAGCTACTAAAATCTTTGCAGATGACAATATTTCGTCTAATGAATATCCTTTATCCGGCTTAATCAAATGGTATCGGTCACGCACCCAATCCCGTGACTCGTTCAGTTCATCCAATGAAACATTTGCTTTTGAAAACTTTTTCCCTAATAATCTTTTGATAAGCCTAGTGAAATAAAACGACATAGGATGACTTTCGGGCGAACAAACGCCAAAACGCCACGAAGAGTTGATACATAGCCCAATACTGATTTGGTCTAAATAGATTGATTTACCATGCCCCGGAATACCAGTGACCATTGTCAATTCTCCCGGCATACAGCCTAAATGTTCATCAAAATGAGCGTCACCAGTCTTATCTCCGGTAGGCATTCCGTTGTTATAAATATCTAAAATCGATTCCCATTCGTCATCGATACTAAACACGCCTTGTATTGGGTATTCTTTTGCCTCTTTTAGCAGCTCCAACAAACTATCTCCGTTGTGACGGGTAATGTACTCGTTTGAATCTTTGCACTCCTTAAAATCAATCTTATAGCATTTCTCGTAACCAAGCCTTCTTGCGAGTTCATCACGCAGTTCTATTCCGGGCTGGTCGTTATCTGTGGCAATATATATTTTATCTTTAGAGGAAAGGTATTCAAAACAATTATCCAGCCATTCCATTTTTGCGTTCTTGCTTGCTCCGTTAGGTACAGATGTTGCAAATTTATATCCTGCCTCGTGCCAAGACATTGCGTCTATCTCTCCTTCTGTAATTAAACACTCCTTGCTTTCCTTGATGGAATTTAAGTTGTACAAAATCAACTCCGCGTCCTTTACTAGCTTAAAATGTTTGTTGGCAGTCCGGTATTTCACATTGACTAATTTTTCGTCTCTGAAATAATTAAACTGAACAGTATTCATTTTTTTGCTTTCTTGAGGCATGTATTCCTCTCCTTCTGTGATCTTAAAATCAATTAGGGTTTTTTGAGAAATTCCCCGTATGAAAAACCAATCAACCAATTGCTGACTTAATTTCGTGCGGTTATTGTAAATTGGGGTGAAATATTCTTTTTTAGGATTCACGTATTCAGTTTTAATAACAAAAGAACTTTCACAATGCGCACAGTGACCAACGTTTTTATCGTTGTTCCATGAGAAACAGCGCACTGTTTTCTTTTTTCGGGTATGGCTGCATTTCGGACAGACCATTTGTTCCTCCCCAGACGTTCGTTTGTTGTCAATTTCAAAGTCCTGACCTGTGGCTAATTCATGTATAATCATTAGAAGTTGAATTGAGAGGGGAAATATTTACTTCCGAATTTAGTTTTTAGCCCTATGAATATATTTTGAACGCCTAACCTATGGTCGTATGCTATTGAGCCTGTTTTCATTTCACGGATTAATAGTTTCAAATCATCCAATTCAATGTGCGGCAAAATCTCTATAATACTCTGCGACCACTCTATTATCTTCCGGTCGCTAAGGTCAAATGAAGTCAATTGATTGACATGGTAAATAGCTTTTGCAATTTTAATTGCTTCGGCAGAACTAGTCTGCAAAAATTGACTTTGGTTTGTTGTTTCGAGTTCCATCGGTTTTATTTTTGATTTCTTTAAGTTCATGTTCCCAGTTTTTAGACTTCCAAGCTCCGTCTTCAAATTGAAGTGAGGCATCACCCATCAATTTATCGTAAGAATGTACTATTTGCTTTGATAGCTTTTTAAACTCGCAGTAAGCTAAATACTGCTTTATAAAGTCGTCTTGCTGATTTTTAAAAAACAGATTAGTTACGAATGACATTATATAACTTTTCTGCTGTTTATACTTCATTTCAGAAAATCCAAATTGCTCAACAAGAGTATTAATCATGTTTGATTTTTTTTCTTCATCAATTTCAGGGGCAGGATTTTCTTTATATATATCTTCTTTCTTTATTTCATTTACATTAACACTTACACTATCATTTACATTAACACTTACAGTTGATTTTGTTGACGTTTGTTGAACAAAATCAACATGTGTTGGATTTGTTGACTTTTGTTGAGATTCTTTGGCTACTTTCTTAGCTTCCGCACTTGCTTTTCCTGCCTCTGACCTCTTCTCTTTTATGCCTTCCCATCGCTTTAAGTCCCTTTTTAACTGTTGTTTTATAGGTTCAAAAACCAAGTCAACCATTAAATCTTCAACTGTAGGGTTTAAGTCATTTACATATTCCAAAATAGCTAAAAGCAATTCCCCAGCCTTTTCCTTTGGCATTTTTTTAATAGTTGGTAGCAAATCTGCATACAAAACAAATGATCTTTTTGAATCTGCCATTATTTCAATCCCTCCCCATGTTCAAATCTATATTGCTTTGCAATTTTTATTGCAATTTTAGTTTTATCAAGCATAGTCCACTCGGATATAAATTCATCGGAAGAAAAAAATGGGGTAATCTTTTCCTGTGAACTTGTAAATATCACATTAGTGCCAATGTCACCAGAAATTATAGTCCTGTATGAAATAGGCTTTGGTATTCCTTCTAAAAGCAAAACATCTATACTACCGTCAGTTTCCATTCCTAAAGAAAGCTCTTTAACAAGTTTTATTTCATCGTAACTTAACTGGACGGGCTTTACCTCTGCATAGCAGTTCCATTGCCTAAAATAAAAGTCGGGCAAGTACCACTTGCTTGGCAATTGATACCCGTTTTCTTCATATTCATAAACCCATCCCATGCAATCAAAAAAAACAGCCCATCTAGCCTCTAATCTTGACCTAAATCTATTGCCGTTGTATATAGTTGTTATTGCTTTTAGCATATTACTATCTGTAAAAATTTAAAGCCTAAAAATTATTTCACCACTATTAAAGTAGTTCCTTTTACGTTTATAGTTTTCAACTCTTTATCTTTTATAAGCTGATCTATTTTAACGCGGTTGATACCAAAAGTTTTGTGATATTCTGTTTTGGTGTATGTTTTTTGTGGATTAATTATAATTTCTTTTTCCATGTTGCTAATTTACATATTGTAATCTATATAACCAAATAAAAAGAGGAATTTCACCTCTTAATTTTCTACACTATCCCGTACTTCCTCCTTAAAGCCTCTATGTCGTAGCCCGGGCTTGCCATAACTTCCGTCCTTTGGTTGAGCCTGACTTTGATTTTACCTTCGTCGTTGGATTTAACGACAACTACTTTTTCTTGTTTGAACATATCCGGTTTAGGCTTTTTGATTTCCTTTTGTTCTTGCGGGGTACGTTTGATGCTTTGTTGCATTTTGACTGGCTTAGTTGGTTTAACTGTTACTTTCTTTTCTGCGCCAAACCGGAAGTTCTCCGGCTTGGTTTTGTTTTTCTTGCGACTGTAGTTCCTTGATTTTTGTCGGTGGTATTCCCGACGTTCTTCATCGGTCTTTTCTACTTTGATTCTAGGTGGATTTAAAGCCCTGCGTTCTGCTCTAATCTTTTGCGAATACAAACGCATGCGTAATTTCGTTTCTTCGCTTAGATCGACTTTAACTGGTTTAATTCCTGATATTCGATCAGCGTCACGTTTGGATTTTTTCAACACAGCAAAGTGTTTTGATCTTGCTTTGTTCCTGCGTTCAGCTTCTCCGGGTGGTAATTTTTGTCGTGACATAGTTTTTAATTAAAATCCATTAACAATTGTCCGTTAACATCCTGCTGAACGATTGGCGTTTCAGATAAGATGTCGCGAATCCATAGTTCGTATTCAGTCATTTAGGTTTTCGTATTCTTGAATTGCTTTGAATATTCTATATGGTATCTCGGGTACTATTGAATTTCCATACGCTTTTATTTGCTCTCTTCGCCATGCTCCGGAAGAATAGTCGCCCACTCCAAAGGAAAGCCCATCATCCACGCATACAGCCGGTGGTTCACATGCCCAGGCACCGGACCGAAAAGTCTGTACAGATGTTCCGGCAAACTCCCAGGCGATCGGTGATGCCTTCTCGTTAACATAGGAAAAGAAAGTCTGTCCCTGTTGCAATCTGATGCTGTTGGCGTAAGCAACGATATACAGCCTCGCTCTGTGATGCGGGGCACCAACATCTGACGCTCTGCATACTCTCCATTCTGCATTGTACCCCATTCTGGCCAATTCACTGAGGATGATTTTAAAATCAATTCCTGCATTGGTCCTGAGAATATTTTCAACGTTTTCGGCCACCACATATCTTGGTTCTGTTTCGGAAATAGCTCTGCACATTTGATAAAAGAGTCCTGTCCTGCTACCTTGTAACCCTTGTTTACCACCACCGTTTTGTTTGGCGATACTTGCGTCTTGACAGGGAAATCCCCCTGTGAGTACGTCGATTGATCCTCTGTGAATACTGAAATCTGTTGATTTAATATCTCCATAACTTATTGAATTAGGAAAATTTTTATTTAAAATAATTCGTCCAAATTGGTTGATTTCGCAATGAAATTTATTTTCCCATCCCATCCACTCAGCTGCGAGTTCCGGACCTCCTATACCGGAGAATAATGATGCATGCGTCATTATATTTTAGATTTTAAAGTAATAGTAATAGTTGATTCTGATTTTTTTTTAAAGAAAAGCATTGAGGTGTATTTGCTAATAGTTGGTTGTGCAATATTATATTTCTTGGAAAGAACTATTTCCGATTCATTGTTACACCAAAAATCTTCCATGATAATTGGCATTCTTACTAAATCAAACCAAGTTTTCCTGCCATGACCTTTATAAAAGCCTAGTAGCCTCCTATGAAGCCCTATTGTTTGATGGGAAAAATTTAATTCTTTAGCTATCTGCAAATCGCTCATTTTCGAATGATTTTCTATAACAAAAGAAATGTCTTCACTAGATAGTGTCCGTTGCATCATCCAAACGTTTAACCGTTAAAATTCCCTTGCCTAACTTAAGCGACCAACGCATGTGTTCGTACTTTGGATTCTTACCCATGTTGGTGCGCGCCCTTCTGGTTACATCGTAATCACCTGATGCTGTTTCGAAGTATTGACCCGGTGTGATCGTGGTCATTTTGGCTTGATGCTTCCGGTCTAATTCCGACTTGAATTTGATTTTCATTTTACTTTGTTTTTGAATAAATAATTACACCTCACTACAGCAAGTGACAGGTCATTATAAGCGCTATCACATGTAGCGTGAGTAATACCTGGTACCCACACATGGTAATTAGGATTTGATTTTGTACCTTCATTTGACACGTAATAACCGTCCACACTATGAAGTATATTCATTTTAATTTCACAATCCGTTCCGTTGGAGATATAATTTAACATCTTATTTATTTTTTGAACTACGTAAAACCATCGCGTTAAACTTGATCGACTCAGGAGTTACTTTTCCGATCAATTTAACCATTGCTTGTTTGCTGTTAATGTTTTTGTGGATTTGTAAGTTTTTCATAATATTTGTTTTTGTTTGATGATGTAAAGGTAGCCATTTATCCGGATAAAACAATAGGCGAGTGAAAATAATTGCATTTAATTTTGCAACATTGGTGTTACATAAAGAGCCCGTCGTTAAACGGGCTTTAAGGCGGTTAGTATTGGCGGTTCTGCTTGATTTTATGAACCATTTCGTCACGTATTTCAATTCCCTCGGCAGTCCTTTTCTTGAGTAGATCAATAACTATATCGTTTCTTTGAATTACAATCTCATGCCATTTGGGTTCGCCTCGATGGATAATGTAGTTGAAGTAATAAGCTTTCTCTCTTGCTGTAACCCATAGCTGGTGTTGCATTTGATTGTAATACTTTTTATCAATAAAACCATTGTAGACGAGTTTGAAAAATGTATCGTCTTTAGGGCATTTGATTTCTAAAACAGCGTTGTCACTTACAAGACCGTCGGGGCTACCCCCTATGTTATTATTCAACTGGAAGAATCCGCAGTTTGAAACTTCGAGAAACTCTAATGATTTTAATTGTTTAAACTGTTCAAACGCATAAGGCTCATTTTCTATACCTTTTTGCATATCGTAAGACATAAATTGGTTATCCTCGTCTATTCCCTCGGCAATTTCAGTAGCAAGCTTTAGGCAGTAGGATAATCCAGTTTCTCCCAGTCCCCTGATGCCAAGTAAATCATCTGCTTTTGAAGAAGTGAATTTGCCAAGCCTTTGCGCGTACCACTCAGGGCTACGCTGTTGTATTGTCTCTAACATAGTCGCTATATAAAATTTCCATATCTGCACTGATTGAATAAACCTCTTTTACCTTTTCGATGGTAGCTCCGGCTTTGTGAGCTTTTTCAAAGTTAGCCTCAGTAAAAGTCGGTTTAACTTTTTCAGCCGGAGGAATCGGAGAAATGCGGATTCCGTCTTGAACTTTCCCAAAAGCTTTTATATCTCTCAAAACAAAAAACTCAATACGTATTCCACCCCAATTTCCAATGTTCCAACATTCAACTTCGCTAAACCCTTTCTTCCTGGCAAACCCAGCAATTGTCTTTCGGTTTGTAGAGTTCAAAACCATATCCTTTATGTCCTCTACAAATGAACAGAAATAACCGTCCGTTTTCTCGCCTGAGACGTCAACTTTGGTATCATACCAAGCTTCCTTTATGGTGAAGATCAGCGACGTTCTGCCATCTGTAACCATCGCGTCTAGGTCAGCCGACGCGAGGTGCGTCGACTTCCTATATTTCCTGCAATCAATATTAACCTCTTTTGCCATTACAGTAATGTTTTAGAGTCAGAAATAATTAACTTTTTAACCATTAATAAGCTTTCGATAACACGAGCTTGCATAGCTTTACCTTCTGTAGTTGACAGATTAGGAAATTCATTTACTAATGAATCAAACTTGCCAAAGAAAATTTTTACTTTTTCCTTGTCTCCTGCGTTAAGCAATGCTTTTTCTTGGGCTAGTTTTTCCGAGGCAACTCGTTCCTCTTCATTCTTTTTCGCCTTTAGTTCGGCGTTGACCCGGTCATTTTCTGCTTTTAAATTGGCTTGAATTTTAGCGTTTTTGTCGGATTCAATTTTCGATAACCTGTCTTTTTCGTCCTGCTCAATTTTAGCAACTCTATTTTGATCAGCGATCTCAGCCTCTCTTTTCTCTTGCTGAGCCTTTAGTTCGGCGTTTTCTTTTTCTATACGCTCTTTTTCAGCTTTATCTTCTGCTTCTTTTTTAAGCCTATCGTGTTCCGCCTTTTTCTCCGCCGCAATACGATCTTCTTCGGCTTTCTTCTCTTCTTCGAGTCTCTTAGCCTCAGCAAGACGTTCATTTTCTTTACGCGTGTTGAATGCCAGGGCTTCGTTTTGCAAATAACTATCGAAGGTTGCGTCATCCATATTCTTGAGATCAACAAATTTATTTATCTCACCATATGGTGAAAGCAATTCTATTCTTGATTGCTCCAAATCAGAAAGCCGTTGCTCTTCGATCTTCTTTTGGTGATTTTCAATTGCCTCAGCTTTTTGCTCGGACAGTAAAGAACTGTTTTCAACTACCTTGAAATAGCTATCAATAAGACGAGTTTTAATAAGCAATCCAGCTTTCAACTCTTCCTTAGTTGCGCTTAGTCCCTTAGACCCTCGGTTAGATACCAAAGCTAATCGACAAGTCCTGGCTAATTTGGCATCCTCTGCCGTCGGGTTTTCTGAGTTAATTTCAGCGATTTTAACAGCAAAATCGTTAACGACGTTCATGAATGGGGCAAATCGGATTCCGATCTCTTGAGCCTCTGTTAAAACTAGCCCCGACGTTTCAGCTATAACCAATAGCTCAGGGGTAAGTTCTGTTGTTTTCTCTACTACTTGTAATTCTTGATTTTCCATTTTGATTTTAAATAAGCGAACCCAATCGGAGTGAAAATCCGCAAGAACTTTTCACCCCTCATGGGTTCTAATGTTTTCAACAGACTTGCGGCTCTGAGTTATAAATTTACTGATAATACGGGAATGCTTTTGTAACGTTATTGTTGTTTAGACGTGTAAACATGTGCAATATCTTCTATGTCCGATGGATATAATGAAAATACAGTTTTGTCTGCGTCTTTTATTAAAATAATCTCGCCACCATATACATGCGCTTCCATTCCACAAAAAAGTTCTACAGTAGTGAACAGAGGCATGTTCATTTTGTTCACCCAAGCTTCTGCGCTTTCACGGGTGCTGAATGCCTTGTACGTGTCAGGAGTAGTTATCGCAGGAAAGTCTACGTCAGGTTCTATTACGCCCGATGTGTCTGGTAAGACAAAGCACTCCTTTTTTAGGAATAAATCCAACTCCCATTTATTTGAGGTTTTATTTAATTGAACTGCCCACATCTCATCACCTGAATACAAATCAACACCATCTTCTGATTTTAAGATGAATGTTTTTTTCTCTTCTACTTCGGCAGGGACAATTTTAGCCCAAACAGACCCGTTTGATTCTGAATCATAAACACAAAATCCCTGTCCGTCATGAATTTTGTGTTTACCCACCCACTTGTAAGTGCCGTCAACAGTAAGAGGAAAACCGTCTATCCACTTAATTACTGTCCCTTTAGGGTAATTGTCATAAGATATTTTTATTGCTTCGTGTTTTTTCATTTTGTTATTTGCTAAAGGTGAAATAAATCATTGTTGCTATTACTGTTGCCGTTCCGATTGAGATCGCAAACCTCAGGAACGCGGCATATTTTTCACTGGGCTGTCTCATTTGATATTTTTATTAAACGCTCGTTGTTCTTAAGCATTGATTTCAATTTTCTGTGATAGCTTTCCCGTTTGATTATAAAAGCCTCTAAAGCCCTCTCTTTAGTCTCGTAAGCATAACGCTTGCCGGATTGATCTTTTAAAATATTCCTTTTATTTTTCCCGTGATTCACCACGTAGCATTTTGTAGTTTCCTTAACTACGGTTAATTCTTCGTAAATAATTACTATTGTTTGCTCTGAATAGAACTCCGCGTAAGGATTCGTGTTTTTCCAACCACAACGATACAGAATTTTAGCTACCATTTTTCGCCTCCATTTCTTTTTTCATCAAAGGCAACAACACCAAGTAAAAGTACTCAGAGGTAATGCTTTGAAAGTTCTTCGTTAAGCACTCGTTTGCAGGGTATCTTTTAAAGTCATCCTCGCTTACTTGAACGGTATTGAAGCCCATTTCGATGATGTAATTATGAATATCCTCAATCGGGACAGTTATTTCAAATTCACCGTTAAGTCCAAAGCAAAACATAATACTGTCGTCTTTAAATTTAGCATTGATAAAATAATACGTGCTTGAAATGTGCTTAGTTAAAAGCGTAATTACTTGGTCAAGCTTGTAAGTTCCATCAGCAAAAAAAGCCTCAAAATGATAAAGGTAGTCTCGTTTAGGAGTTCCGTCTTCCCGTGGAAAATCATAAACTGATATGTTTTTAACTTCTAAATTCATTGAGATTTTAGCGTTCTGGATAAGCAATCCCAACTTAACGATTTGTAGAACTTTTGCCATTTCTTCGGCTGTCAAGTTGTTTTCCATAACTAAAACCCCCACCATGAAAGATTAGAAACTTGACCCTTTACGAGCATTGCAACAACGACCGAAGCGAACAATGCGCTTAATGTTAAGATTGCCCATGTAGGCAAAATCTGATTTCTTTTTTGAGTTTGCATAATATTTATTTTAAACGTTTGTGAAAGCTTCTAGGTAACCGCCTAGCTCGTTTTTAACATAGTTGCTGTCTACCGATGTGCCCAACACTTGAAAGTAATGATCTCTTATCAAGTAGTCCGCATCAACAGGAATACCGTCCCCGTCCAAGATCGGGTCTTCGCTTCCTGGCGTTGGATATAAGGTCTCTTGGAAATACTCAGCGTTTGGATATTCCGATTTTATTTTCTGTAGTTCTGTTGCCATGATTAATACGTTTTAAATTGAAGTTTGCCTGCAATAAAATGACCGTCAATATCCTTTTTGAAAAAGTGATGCCATTCGCCGTCTTCGTTGACTTCTGCTGTCAACCCTTTAACAAACCCATTGCTAACATACACGTTTTCTTTTTCGTCAGCGATCATGTCGAATACAGAGTTAATGTTAAATCCTTTTTCTTCTAAATAGCTTTCAATTTCAGAAAATTGAATCTTGTTTATTTCTGTTCCACGGATGTTATATTTTTGAAGGTGCATAGTATTTAGTCGTGTTGTTTGCTTGACGACAGGACAATGATACGGACTATATAATTAAGATGCAAATTATTAATACAAATTAATTAAAATAAATTTTATCCTTGTATTATTGATATTAATAATATAGATTTGCTGAATGAAGAAATCAAAGGCAGGACGCCCGGCGTCAACAGAACAGACAAAGCAGATAAACGTAAGGGTAAGGCTTTCTAAGTTGGAAGACCCAAGGTTGCAGAATAAGATTAAATATACTTCTTTCAGTAACTACGTAAATAGTCTAATAGATAATGACCTTATAGGGGTTCCTGAAAAACAACTTTAACATGAGCAACTCGGACGTATGCACCTCGTTATTCATATTCGGAATGATGTGTCTAGCAATTTACGCGCTAATCTGCGCAAGAAATAAACAAAGTAATTAACCTTTAAAATTTAAAACCATGTCAAACGACAGAAAAACAGTAAGCAACGACGATTACGAAATCTCAAATATTGCAATTGAGTTATCTATGCCTCGTTTTGTAATTCACTTAGCGAAAGATAAAGCTAAGACAACAAATAGATTAGCTATCCAGCACTGGATTGAAGATCATAAATTTTTAATCGATTACTTAATGTCCGATGAAATTAAGTAAAGACAAAACTACGCTACTCGTATTCGGAATATGGGTAGCGATGCTGGTCGGGGTAGGCGTATTGGTTGACCATTTAACAAATTACTAATGACAACAGAAGAGAAAAACAGCCTTATCGCAAAGGCGCAAAGGGAATATCCGGAATTTGAGGTTTTTTATTCAGCGATAAGCACTATAAAAAGCGTTTCAACAGGTGAGTTTTATATCAGCGAAAATGGCGACGTATTGACGACCGCTGGACGCGCTGTTTATAACGGCAGAAGTCGGGAATGGGCAGACAAAATTAAAAAAGGAAATTAAAATGAAAAAACTGATAACAAATGCCATCGAAGAAAGAGGCTGGGAAGAATTTAGAGAAACAGGGCTGTTTATGTTTATAAATACTGTTTTGCACGCTTTCGGATGGGCTATAGTTTGCAAAATAAATGCAAACGGAAACATACTCAACGTTTATCCTGCTAGAGTCAAATTTAGAGGATTCGATAACGAAGATCAATCAGAAATGCACACTCGTATAGCTAACTATTTAAAGGATAATGCCCCTAATTTCCCCGAAGAAATAAAGTAAATCTACTTACGAACCCATTTTAACCACGCAAGAACCCCAAGGATAAGTAATCCGAATCCGCCAAGCACAAATAAGCCATTTCGATTAGTCGAAGTGGCTTTTTCCTTGTTAGCGGATTTCACCGAGTTTCGGGTAACAGTCACTATTCTAAGCTTTTCAACATCGTGTAAATAAGCCTCTTTAACAGTTTTATTTTTTTCGGTGCTGTTATCCCTGCTTTTACCGGTTTCGCTTGTTTTCGTGTAGCCTGTAGGCTTGCCTGTGTCTTTATCGTAATTGGTATGTTCCGTGGTTTTGGTGTAAGTGTTTTCTGTGTCAGTTTTGCGCTCCGTTTCACTGCTCGAACTTTGGCCGCTTTTACTTTCTTTACTGCTTTCGGTATTCCCGCTTTGTTCATTTTTAATCTCCGTTTTCTCTGTTTTTAAATTAACTTTCCTTGTCCCACATCCTGGAACTAACGCAATCAGGACCAAAAGCGCCAAAAGGATTAATATGTTAAATAGCTTTTTCATCTTTAGAAGGGTTAATGTTAATGTCGCCTGTGTTTGTTGTAGCAGGGGGGGTTAGATGTGAGCCGGCTAATCGTATCATCTTTAGCTGAGCTACTTTTACTGCCCCCGAAATAAAACGTTGCCGTTAATAAAGCAATATCTAATATCCGGTTGTTTATGCCCTCGGTCAAGTGACCAAACTCAAGTAACGTGCCCACCCCTATCACTACCACGAAGGCTAAAATTGCTTGCGTCTTGGTCGAGTGGATGAAGTCAAGGAATTTCATTATCCGTGAAATTTAGATTTTTGCAAAATAGGCTCTTCGTGCTTGAAATAAATTGGCAGAAACATGTTCATCCCGATACCTAAGCACATTGTATAAAATTTGTTTTTGAAATACTTCGACATTACGCTTCGTTTTTAGAAAGTTCACCTGTTTCTGAAATATAAACTTTACGCACATTTGAGGGTTCTCCAATTTTATAGGCGGGTCTACGTACAGATACACAGCGGTCTTTGGCGATAAATGCAAATCCCACAGCATTTGATTGATTGCCCCCGTATACTAAATAAGCATGACTATTTTCGGCTACATAAAACCCAACATGACCGCCTCCGGTTCTTGAAAACACCAAAACGTCCCAAAGTTTTGCATTTTCTTTAGAAACACCAACACCCCAATTAGCCCATTCTTTAGCCGCTAATAATTTAGCAGAAGAAAACGGATACCCTGCCCTTTTAGCAATCACCCCAACAAATAGCCCACACCAGGGAATATCATCATCAGTATACCAGCCGGATACACCAACCTCTTTAGCCCATTTGGTAATATCTACATTCGAGCCTTTGCCGACATGTTCCATAACTCCGTAATGTTTTAATGCTTCTACAAGCATTTTTGGCGCTCCTTCTTTGGATAGCCAGTTGTATTTAGTTGGTAATGTTGCCATTGCGATGCCTTTTTTAAACTCAAATATACTAAGATTTATGTATATTTATATTGTAATTGGTAGTCTTCGAATTTAAACCGATTTAAAAACATTATTACCCTTATCTCATTGAGTAACGAGTTCGAAGACGTGAAAGGTGGGATAAGGGTTTTTATTTATGATAGGAATTTATAGAATAACGTCTCCGTCAAACAAGGTTTACATAGGGCAAAGCAGCAATATAGAGACAAGATTTAAAACATATAAATACAACGCATGCAAAGGTCAGCCTAGGCTATTCAATTCTTTTAAGAAATACGGATTTGAAACCCACAAACTGGAAGTCATAGAGCGGTGTGCGATTGACAAATTAAATATTAGAGAAAGATATTGGCAAGATTTCCATGACTCTACTAATAAAGGATTAAACTGCATGTCTGTAAAAACAGAATTGATAAATGGGAGTCATTGCAATACGACTAAATTAAAAATAAGCCAAACCAAGATGGGCGTTCCTAGCAAATTAAAAGGCAGAAAAATGCTGAAAAAAGCATATAACCCAAGGATAAACGGACGCCTTGTTCTTAATACTGAAAATGGGATATATTATTCTAGTGTAGTGCAAGCGGCGCATGCGTTTTGCTTAAACAGGACTACTTTAGACGCTATGCTTAGAGGCAGAAGAAGGAACAAAACACAAATGAAACTAGCATAGTCTATTTTGCAACATATTCGATACATCTTAGCAACTTTAAAATATTGCGCTTACATTCGGTCAAAAACAAATTCATGATAAAACATTATTCTTTTGACTTATGGCTGACACTCATAAAGTCAAACAGCGTCTTCAAGGAAGAGCGCGCCAAATATTTTCAAAAAAAGTTCAACCCATTTAGCAGGACGTTAGCCGAAGTAAAAGACATTATTCGAAATGTTGACTTGTCTTGCAATTACACAAACGAAATCGTAGGCAAGAACATCGATGCACTGGAAATGTATTGCATGGTGCTTTATAATTTAGGGGTTGATCTATCGGATATTTCGACAACTAAGATCAACGAAATTTACGCTGAGATTGAGCAAATATTTTTTAATTACACCCCTCAAATGTACGACGAGGATACGGTTTCGACCCTATGGTGTTTACAGGAACATGGTAAAACCCTTTCTATTTTGTCCAATACCGGATTTATCAAAGGGCATACCCTTAAAACTTTCATTCAGAAAAGCGACTTGTCCCAAATTGACTTTAGGTTTATGCTGTTTTCAGATGAACACAGGATGTCTAAGCCTAACCCTTTTTTCTTTAGCAAAATCAATAAATTAACAAATGGCAGGTTAGACAAACACGAAATCTTGCACGTAGGGGACAATCCGAATGCAGACGGCGTAGGCGCTCAATTTGCCGGGATAGGTCATGTAATCATCAACAATATAAATCACTCACCATTTACTATTAAAGACGTGTTAAATGAAGAACTATTCATTACATAAAATATACGCCGAAGACGAAATCCCGTTTTCGGCAATCGACTATTCGAAGTTTAAATTTGGCGACAAAGATATTGCCAGGGATTTTGGTTATGCCTTAGCGGATGGGTTTATTAAAAGAAACGGATTGCGTCACTGTAAATACGAGCAGATAGTAGTGATCTCTTCTCCGTATTGTTTTATTCCTACCGCAACCTTTGCAATGAAAGATTACTTCGTTCAAAGACTCAATGAATTTCTAGTTGAAAGAAACCATAGGGTAGTTGAAGAGGCAAAGATTCATCGTACAATCACCTATAAAGAAGACTACGGCGCATTATCAGCAGAGGATAGAATGAAGTTAATCGGGAACGATGGATTTCATATTGATGCTAATTTTGTGGATAATAAGACATTGTTGTTCTTGGATGACATCATCATCACAGGAAGTCATGAGCGGGTAGTCAAAAGAATGCTGGAAGAGTACAAAATATCTGCTGATTGCAAATTCTTATACTTTGCTGAGCTTGCAAATAAAGACATTCATCCGAAGATCGAAAACGATTTGAATTTTGCTTTTGTGAAAGACCTGTACACCTTAGACAAGGTCATCAAGAATGAATCTTTCCTTTTCAATACACGCGTTGTTAAGTTCATGCTGAATGCTCCAGCTAGCGAGTTTAGTACATTCATTAGATTTCAGAAAGAAGCGTTCTTACAGACGTTTATTCACCTCGCAATCGGGAACTCGTACCACACGATACCGGATTACCATTTCAATTTTACTACGCTTAAGAATTACCTCAAAACTTTTTAAGTATTAACAATGTTACATAAATAGTAAATACGTATATTTGTGTATTGTTTACCTTTGGACGGGCGAACGAAAGAATAAAACAGCTCATAATATTTTAAATGGGTTAGTAGATTTAAAGTAATACCAAAGCCCCGTCCAAAGGAATACAGGTATTATTTAAGTTTGCTAACCCATTTTTAGTTTGGACAATTCTACTTGATATTTATTTCTGACAACGACCTAGACAAAGGCGTTTGTAAAAGTTGCACTTATATCTCTCCGGTATTTGGAACGTGTACATTTAACTATGGTTAAGAATAAAGATTGTTTTTCTAGGGGGAGTCTTTTTCTTTCCTTTCTTCTTTTCCTTATTTTCTTATGGTTGTTTTATTCCTTTTCTTCTTTCCTTTCTTTTAAGCTGTTTAAAACAAAACCCCACGGTTTCACAACGGCGGGGCTTCTCAAACAGAAATACATATTTTGATTGATCTGACGGATTTACTTATTAAACGGGTTGTACTTTCTTCTGATT
>Ga0247807_10000154_pt1 | contig 51080 bp, 36 predicted proteins | sample UWRJL074202C1_FD_179931 | JGI IMG/M metagenome (GOLD analysis project Ga0247807, IMG submission 179931) | Plant litter microbial communities from Arlington Agricultural Research Station in Wisconsin, United States - UWRJ-L074-202C-1 | ecosystem: Environmental > Terrestrial > Plant litter >...
GCCGCTCCCCCAAACCGAGGGTTTCGACGGGAAGGTCTAGGTCCAGACTGCTTCCCACGCGGGCAAGCGCATCGGTGGCGAGCGCCCGACGGTTGATCCCCCGCCGATCGGGCTGGGCGAGCCACAAGTTCTCAAACACCGTGAGGTTGGCCGCGAGCGCGGGCTCCTGGTACAGGATCGTGATGCCTAGCTCCGCGATGTCCCGCGGCGAGCTGCCGCCGTCGATCGTGGTGCCGTCGAGCAGGAACTCCCCGGACGATGCCCGCACGACGCCGGCCAGAACATTGAACAGCGTCGACTTGCCCGCGCCGTTGTGGCCGAGAAGCCCCACCACTTCTCCGGGAGCGATGCTCCCGGAGAAGTGGGACAGTGCCCGCGTGGCCCCGAAGTCGACCGTGACATCGCGGAATTCGAGTCGAGGAGTATCCACGTCAGACACTGTCCTTTGTCTTACTTCTTGTTGACGTAGAAGTCGGCGGCGTTCTCGGGAGTTACCCGGATCGCGTCGATCGTGACGTCGTCCTTGAGGGTGCCATCGGCCGCACCGATGAGCAGCTTGGCGTTGGCCTCGGCGAGCAGCTTGGCGGGGAGGATGTAGCTGATGCGCCAGATCGAATCGGGTACCGTCACGATGTCGAGGATCTCGTCGGTCGCATCCAGTGCTCCCAGAAGGAACTCGGGGTCGTCTTCGGCGATGCCCTGGTCCATCAGGTACTGGTAGCCGCCCTGGAGCGGTTCGGATGCCATGCCGAGCCAGATCTTCGTGTCCGGCTGGGCGGCGAGCTGGCTCTGAGCTGCTGCGTATCCATCATCGAGATTCACGACGGAGATCTCATTGATCGAGACGTCGGCGCCGCTGTTCGCGAGGCCCTCCTTGATGCCCTCGCTACGCTCGCGACCGAGGTCGGTCTCCCAGTAGCCGAACAGGGCGACGGGCTGCGTGCCTGTGGTGTTTTCCTTGATCCACTCTCCGGCCTCCTCACCGAGCTTCACACCGTCTTCGCGGTTGTTCAGCAGCACGGAGTGCGAGGTGCCTTCCCACGCGCCGGCGTAACCAAGAACGGGGATACCCGCGGCTTGGGCCTTCTCCGTGACGGCAACCATCGAGTCAGACTGCACGGGGTACCCCATGATCGCCTTCACGTCGCCGCGCTGAATCCAGGTCTCCCAGTCGCTGACCTGCGTCTGGATGTCCCAGGCCGGGTCATCCGTCACGAACTCGTAGCCCGCCTCGTTGATGATCGGTTCCATGAAAGCCAGCTGGTCTACCCAGATCGGGATGTCGAGACCGGCAAAGCTCATCGCGAGCGCGCCCTTGGATTCGCCCTCGGGTGCTCCTCCGCCCGCATCGCCGGTACTGGAACACGCGGAGAGAAGAAGGGCGCTTGCCAAACCCAGGGCTAGTGCCGAATAGCGAGTGAACTTGTTCATGTGCTGTTGTCCTTTATGTGTGCTGAGGGCCGGAACGGCTGTGGTACATCGGGGATGAGGAGACATTAGAGGCGCGAGCGCGCCCGTCTCTCCGCATTAGTGCGGACAAAGCGCGAGCGGTGTCGAGATCGTAACGCGCGCGAAACATGCTCCAGGAGTGTGATCACTGGATGAGGTGCGCGAGAGATCCTTCTGGATTGGGCTCGGGGCGGAACAGGCCGTTACGGATCGCACTCGCCACCGCCTGCGTGCGGCGCGGGGTGTTGAGCTTCGCGAGGATGCTGGAGATGTGCGTGTGCACAGTGCGCACGCCGATGCCCAGCGAGTGGGCGATCCGCTCGTTCGACGAACACGTGATGAGCCTCGTGACCACACGTATTTCTGTCGGCGTGAGACCCGACGGGCGATCGATGGGCTGCTCGATGATGACGCGCGGATGATGATCGTCTGCGGTTTCGTTGGCCTGGCGAACCGTGACCCGGAACCACTGGCGACCAACGTTCCAGAGAAACGCGACCTCGCTTTGCGGAGCATCAAAGAGCGGCTGGATAGCTTCGAGGAAGTCGGCGTGCTGCACGAGAGTGCACGGTTCACGCCCCGCGAGACTGCTCGTTCTGCCGGACTGGTCGATGACGGTAGCTCTCGCCGTGTGAGGCACGGCCTCAAGGTCTCGCGCCGTGTCGTTGATCGCGTGCCCGAGCAGGGAGGCGAACGCCAGGCTGCGCAGACGCAACTCCGGCGTGTACTGGTTCTCCGTGAACGAGGAGAAATTGGCGAGGCCCACGTAACGGCCCCGATGATTGAGCTCGAGCGTTAGACCATCGCGGAACCCGGCAGGGCCCAGAGAATCCTGGTAAATCGCGGACTGCTGAAAGCTACCAGGCAGGTTCTGTTCGGAACCGATCGTCGGGGGAAGATCATCCCCGCTCTCCACCGGCTGCCACACGGGCCTCGGCCAGTTCTTCGTAAAATCCTCGGCCATCACCCTGGCCACTTCGGGCGGATAGCCGATCTGCGCCATCTGGCGGTGCTCGTCTGCGCTGCGCACGAATACGAGAACCTGGGCGGCGTCATACGGCAAGGCATGGCGTATCGCGGCGAGATGCCGACGCATCAGTTGCGTCGCGCTGAGCGGGATGAACACATCGGAGACCCCGCGCGCAGTTGAACGGATGACGAGAGAACCGCTCATTCTGTTCCTGACTGGTGTGCGTCAGAGCCGCGATACCGAGTGCTCGAAAATATCGTACTCTCATCGAGAATGCCCGCGCGCTGCGCTCGGGCTCACGAACCACGAGGACTCATGGCAACCTATTTCGACAACGGAACCGTGTGGCAAGGTGCCGGCAACGACCCCACAGGAGCTCTGCTCGAGGCCGACGGAATCATCGTTGCGGTCGGCGATGACGCCACCGCCGCCCGCGGGAACGCGCGTCATGTCGACCTTCGCGGCGGGTTTCTTATGCCGTCGTTTGGGGACGGCCACGCGCATCCACTGTTCGGCGGCCTCGAGTCAGAGGGGCCGAACGTTCGCGCATGCACGAGCGTCGAGCAGATCGTCGCGGAGGTGAAGCGGTATGCCCAGGAGAACCCCGACGACGAGTGGATCGTGGGAGCGTCGTACGATGGCAGCCTCGTCGATGGGGGTCTCTTCGACGCCCGATGGCTCGATGACGCCGTCGCAGACCGGCCCGTCATGCTGCGCGCCTGGGACTATCACACGGTGTGGTGCAACTCGAAAGCACTCGAGCTCGCAGGCATCACCCGCGACACCCGAGATCCCGTGCTCGGCTCGATTCCGCGCCGCCCGGACGGAACGCCGCTCGGGACGTTGCGTGAATGGGGAGCAGTCGATCTTGTCACCGCGGTGTGCCCTCCCACGAGTGAAGAGATCCGGCTCCGCTCGCTCGAGACCGCAGGGACGTACTTCCTCGCTCGTGGGGTGACCTGGGTGCAGGATGCCTGGGTTGAGCCCGCAGATGTCGACACCTACATCGAAGCTGCCAGGAGTGACAGACTCACGATTCGCTTCAATCTCGCTTTGTATGCCGATCCGCGCATGTTTGCGGAGCAGCTGCCCGAGATGGTGGTCGCACGTGACCGCATCCGTGCCGAAAATCATCCGCTGCTGACCGCCAACACGGTCAAGTTCTTCGCGGATGGGGTGGTGGAGAACGAGACGGGGTCGCTGCTTGAGCCGTACTGCACGTCGATGCATGACCACGGAATGCGGGTCTGGGAAGGCGACTCCCTAGCCCAGGCCGCGCAGCGGCTGGACGCCGAAGGATTTCAGCTCCACATCCATGCCATCGGGGACGCGGCCGTGCGCCAGGCACTCGACGCGATCGAGTTCGCTATCACCGAGAACGGTCCGCGAGACCGCCGACCGGTCATCGCGCACGCTCAGTTGGTCGATGGTGCCGACCTCGAGCGCTTTGCGCAACTGGGTGTCATCGCCAACATGCAGCCGTTGTGGGCTCAGCTCGATTCGCTCATGACTGTGCTGACAATCCCTCGCCTCGGCACCGAACGAGCAGACCGCCAATATCCGACTCGCACGCTTGCCGACAGCGGGGCCCTCCTGTCGTTCGGCTCGGACTGGCCGGTGTCGTCCGGCGCTCCCCTGGATGGTCTGGCGATCGCTGTCAGCCGCGAGGCCGAGGAGGGCGAGCCCGAGGGATCGTGGATCCCCGAGGAGATTCTCGATATGCCTCGCGCGCTCGACGCCTACTCGATAGCGCTCGCCGTTCAATCATTCGCCGACCACGGAACGCCTCGCGGGCGTATTGCACCGGGTCACGCTGCCGATCTTGTCTGGCTCGATCGAGACCCACGAGAACTGAGCGCTCGTGAGGTCGCTGCCGTCGCTGTGCAAGCGACGTACGTGAACGGTGCCGAGGCTTATAGAAACGTGATCAGTTAGCTGCTGCGCGACCCGCCTCGAAGCCCTCGGCATAAGCCTCGGCCGTTCCCAGACGGAACATGTCCTCGGCTGCTGGGCGCACGAGCGCACGTGCGCCGGGTTCGTCGAGCCCGGCTACGAGATGGCTCATCCCGCGCACGACAGCAACGGGCATGCCGCTGGCCTTGCCTTTGACGAGGTCGGCGGCGCCCGCGATCTCGTCGGCGGATGCGGCCATCGTTACGTCGAGGCGTCGGCCCCCGGCATCCACCGATCCGCGAAGGTCGTCGAGAACCCGAACGCCGGCGGCGCCGATGGCGACGTCGGTCTGACCTTGACGCCAAGGCCGACCGAGAGTGTCGGTGATGATCACTCCGATCGGGATACCGAACCGGTCGCGCAGAGCGGTCGCGATCGCGCGGGCAGAGGAATCTGGATCCTCCGGCAGAAGCAACACTGTGCCGTCGGGCGTATTCGATGAATCGACTCCAGCGGCGGCGAGAACGAGGCCGAGCTTGTTTTCGACGATGCGGGTGACACCGCCGGGGTGAGTACGAGAGGCGACAACACGCACGGTCTCCGCGGTGATCGCATCCTCACGATCATCGGCAACCACCGAGCGCCCCTCGGCCTTGCTCACGATCTTCGAGGTAATAGCAAGGATGTCGCCAGACTCCAGAATCGTGCGAGACCCCGATCCGATAGCCACAGCCTCGGTGATCATCGCGGGAAGATCGTCGCCCGCCACGATTTCGGGGAAGCCACCGAGGGCAAAAACTGAAAGCATCACCGTGACAGCTTAGGCAGCACGTGCTGACCAAACACCTCAAGGAACTCCCGCTGATTGCGGCCGGTGTTGTGCAGGTAGATGCGGTCGAAGCCCAGGTCGAGATAGCTCTGGATGTAGGCGCGGTGCACGTCGGGGTCTGCACTCATCGGCATCCGTCCCTCGAAGTCCTCGGGGCGCACGAGTCGCGCGATCTGCTCGAGTTCGAATGGCGAACGGATGTCACCCTTACCGAACCGCATTCCCCCGTTCGGCCACTCCCGAATGGCCTGCGCCGCGGCAAGTTCGTCGGTCTCGGCCCAGCTCAGATGCAAGCGCAACACACGAGTCATGGACGTGGCATCCCGTCCCCCTTCTCGTGCGCCTTCCGCAAACCTCTGCAGCAACATCGCAACCTTGTCGATGGGCGCGGCCTCGGTGATAAATCCGTCGGCGACGCGTCCCGCGCGGCGGGCCGCGACGGGCCCAGCAGTCGCGACCAGGATCTCGGGGGCGACCTCGGGCATGGTCCAGAGCCTGCTCGATTCGAGACGGTAGTACTGGCCGTCGTGGCGAACGTCTTTGTTTGCGAGGCCCGAGCTAAAGAGCTTCTTGATGATGTCGACGGCCTCGAACATGCGGTTGATGCGTTCGGGCGCCTCGGGCCAATACTGTCCAACGACGTGCTCGTTGAGAGCCTCGCCACTGCCGAGGCCCAGCCAGTGTCGCCCGGGATACATCGCGGCAAGAGTGGCTGACGCTTGCGCGGTGAGCGAGGGATGCGAGCGGAAAGTCGGCGCCGTGACGCCAGTCCCAAGGTCCCCGGTAGTGACCTGGCCGAGGGCACTCAACACGTTCCAGACGAACGACGACTGACCCTGCGACGGAACCCACGGCTGAAAGTGGTCGTTGGCCATGACACCTCGGAAGCCCTGCTGCTCCGCGAACCGGCTGAGCTCGATAGCTTCCGTGGGGTGAAAACGCTCGAGCATCGCGGCGTAGCCGATGTGGGGGCGGGATGCTGCGCTCTGCATTAGTCCATTGTGGTGCCAGTTGAGCGCACTCAAAGTGTACAGTGTGCACATAACAGCGATCGGAGCAGCATGAACGTCACCGCCATCACCCTGTTCGTCGACGACCTAGTGGCGGCGAAGGAGTTCTACTCGCGCGCCTTCGCGTTGCCCGTGCACTACGAGGACGACGCTTCCGCCGTCTTCCAGTTCGAGAACACCCTCATCAACCTGCTGCTCGAGACCGAAGCCGTTGGACTCATCGCTCCGGGCGTCGTCGCGCCCGCCGGCTCGGGCGCCCGCATGCAGCTCACCGTCACCGTGGACGATGTTGATGCCGCCTGCGCTCAGCTTGCCGAGCGTGGAGTCACCCTACTGAATGGTCCGATGGATCGCCCCTGGGGCATCCGCACCGCCGCGTTCCGGGACCCCGCTGGTCATGTGTGGGAGTTCGCGCACTAAACGCGTTACCCATCCGCACCCCGAAGGTCACAGCGAGGTCACAGTGCGTGTCGCGGGTTGCGGCGCTTGGGCGAGCTTCGATACGGTGTTGCCTACGCCACGACGAAAGGAGACCAGCGTGTTTATTTCAGCAATGACGGGAATGCCCCGTACTCGCACCGCCGGCTTCGTCGGCGTTCTCACCGCCTAATTGGGTAGCCCTGTCGCCACCCTCTCAGCGGTGGTGACGCTCTCGAAGCCCGGCCCGGTTCAGCCGCTTCGGACCTAGTTCCTTCTGCGCGCCCGGGCTCGCCACCCACACGACGCACGCACTGTGCTGTCGTTATCCCACTCCCGCCCTCGGGGCGGCTTCCGATGCGCCGCGCGCGTTCTTGCGACGCGCCCGGCTACTCGAACAAGTCAAGGAAACACCATGCAGACAACGTTGACGGCCACACAAAGCCGCCACGATCATCCACCCCAACCCGCGCTCGCGCCGGTCAGACGAGTGGGTCTCATCGACCGGCTCGCCTTGCGTATCGGCATCGCCCTCATCACGTGGGGTCGACGGCCGCGCACGATCGAGACTCGCGAGCGTCGGGCGAACCACATCGAACAGGAGCTCGCTCGTCTCGAACGGGAGCGCCTGAACGAGCGGGTACTGCGGCTCATGATTCCGCCGCGGTAAGCCATGACACATCACGACGATTCCCTACGAGGCCGTCGCCAGAGGTTCGCCTCGGCGGCGGCCTCCGCCGTCAAGCGCCTTAGAGCGCTCGCAAGCGAGGAGCGAGGTCCTTCTCGAAGAGCTCCAGGAAGCGACGCTGGTCCGCCCCTGGCGCGTGGAACACGAGGTGGTTGAGCCCGGCATCCGTGTACTTCTTGATCTCATCGACGACGGCGTCTGGGTCGCTGCCCACGATCCAGCGGGATGCGATCTGCTCGATGGGGAGCGCATCCGCCGCCTTCTCCATCTCGACGGGGTCCGTGATGTCGTGCTTCTGTTCCTTCGACAGCGCGAGCGGAGCCCAGAAGCGCGTGTTCTCGAGGGCCGTGTCGTAGTCGGTGTCGTAGCTGAGCTTGATCTCGATCATGCGGTCGATGTCGTCAAAGCTGCGCTCAGCTTGGCCAGCACCCTCCTTGACCGCGGGGATGAGCTGCTCGGTATAGAGCTCCATGCCCTTGCCCGATGTGCAGATGAAGCCGTCGCCCGAACGCCCCGCGTAGCGAGCGACAACAGGACCGCCCGCCGCGATGTAGACCGGGATCGGGGTCTCGGGGCGGTCATAGATGGAGGCGTCGTGGGTCGAGTAGTACTCGCCCTCGAAGTTGACGCGATCGCCGGTCCACAGCTCGCGCATGAGAGCGACGGCCTCGCGAAGACGCGCGAACCGCTCCTTGAACTCAGGCCAGTCTTGCTCGCCCGCACCGCGGAATCCCGTAGCGATCTCGTTCAGGGCCTCACCCGATCCCACACCGAGGAAGATGCGGTCTGGGTAGAGCACGCCCATGGTCGCGAAAGCCTGGGCGAGCACGGCCGGGTTATAGCGGAAGGTCGGCGTCATGACCGAGGTGCCGATGCGGATGCTCGACGTGCGTTCGCCGACCGCCGCCATCCAAGACAGCGAGAAGGGTGCGTGGCCCCCCTCGTGACGCCAGGGCTGGAAGTGGTCGCTCACCGCGACGCTCTCCATGCCGTGGGCTTCCGCCGCTACGGCGATCTCCACGAGCTCGCGGGGGGTGAACTGCTCAGCCGATGCCTTGTATCCGAGTGTGAGGGTCATCACTCTATTGTCGTCGCTTTTCAGGAGATACTGCGCGCGGAGGCCGTATTGCACCTGGCGGTCTGTGTCTCCTGAAAAAGGGAACTAGTCGGCGGACTGCAGGTAGGTCGCGACGGCCGAGGGGACGTACGGCGAGATGTCGCCTCCCAGCGACGACACCTGGCGCACGAGGGAGCTCGACACGTGGGCGTGTGCTGGATCCGGCAGCAGAAAAACGGTCTCGACTCCGGCGAGATCGCGGTTCACGATCGCCATGGGAGTCTCGTAGGCGACATCCACCTGAGACCGGATGCCCTTCACCAGAACGCTGGCTCCGACATCGGTGCAGTAGTCGACGAGCAGACCCATGCTCCAGCTCGTGACAACGATGTTGCCTGGCATGCCCGCATCCCGAATCGATTCCTCAATGAGCGAAACTCGCTGAGCGATCGGGAGGAGGGCGGTTTTGCCGGGGTTGTGCACCACGAGCACATGCAGCTCGTCGAATATTCCGGCAGCACGCTCGATGACATCGAGGTGGCCCAGGGTGACAGGGTCAAAGGACCCAGGAACGACGGCGATCCTGCTCATGTGTTCACGATAGCCCGTGAGTGTTACCGGCGGGTTAAGTGACGGGAGACTCCGAGGGGTTTCGGGGTTGGCGGGTGTCGACGAGCTCAACCAGCGGAGTAGCCCGACCAGCGGAATGCTGCTCAAACAACGGAGTGCAGCTCGACCAGCGCGAAACCTAGCTCTTCGCCAGGAATGACTCGGTCGTCTCGTCTAGGCGCCGTTCGAGGGCCTCGCGCAGGGCGGGATGCGTGAGCAACGTCGGATCCACAGAGAGCACCTCGGCCGCGAGCTCTCTCGCCGCGGAGATGACCTCGCCGTCTTGTGCGACCCGCAGCAGCCGCAGGCTCGACCTGCCCCCGGACTGGGTACTGCCGAGCACGTCGCCCTCCTGACGCAGCTCAAGATCCTTGTTCGCGAGTTCGAATCCATCGAGGGTGGATGCCACGGCCTCGACTCGTTCGCGGGCTAGCGATCCTTCCTCCGCGGTGGTCACAAAGAGGCAGAGCCCGGGCACCCCACCGCGACCGACGCGACCGCGCAGCTGGTGAAGCTGCGAGACACCGAAGCGGTCGGCATCCAGAACCACCATCGTTGACGCGTTGGGAACGTCGACGCCGACCTCGATCACCGTGGTAGCGACGAGCACATCGATATCGCCCGCGGCGAATGCACGCATAAGGCGATCCTTCTCCTCGCTCGGCAGGCGCCCGTGGAGCGCTTCGATGCGACGACCGGCGAGCGCGGGATTGGCGCGCACCGACTCGACGACCTCGGTGACGTTTGCCGTTGTCGGCAGCAGGGCATCGGGCAGCGAGGCGGGCTCCCCCGCGGCCTTGTCAATCGCCGGACACACGACGAAGGCCTGGCGGCCCTGCGCGAGTTCCTCGGCGACGCGCTCCCAGACCCGCGGCATCCACCCCGGCTTTTCCGCGAGCGGCACGACATGGCTGGAGATGGGCGAACGACCGGCGGGCAGCTCGGCGATGGTCGAGACATCCAGATCGCCGAAAACCGTCATGGCGACCGTGCGCGGAATAGGGGTCGCCGTCAGCACGAGCACGTGCGGTGGCTTAAGACCCTTGCGTCGCAGGGTCTCGCGCTGCTCGACACCGAACCGGTGCTGCTCGTCAACGACGATGAGGCCCAGATCGATGAAGTCGACCTTCTCACCGAGGATCGCGTGAGTGCCGACCACTATCGACGTGGATCCGGAGATGGTCGCGAGAAGCGCCTTCCTGCGCTCGGCCGCCGGGAGTTGCCCGGTGATGAGTGTCGGTCGCAGTTTGGCCGAAAGATCCGGGCCAAGAGTCGCCACGATCGACCGGAAGTGTTGGTGGGCGAGCACCTCGGTGGGCGCGAGCAGCGCGGACTGCCCACCGGACTGCGCGACCGTGAGCATCGCGCGCAGTGCCACGAGGGTCTTGCCTGAGCCCACCTCGCCCTGCACGAGACGGTTCATGGGCACGGACTCGGCGAGGTCGGCGGTGATCTCCTCGCCGACCCGCACCTGGTCCCCCGTGAGCGTGAATGGGAGACGCTCATCAAACCCGTCGAGAATAGCGCCGGCAATGCGAGCGGTCGCCGCGGACTGCCGCAGCTTCTGCCGTTGCTGCAGGAGCGCCGCCTGCAACACGAACGCCTCCTGGAACTTCAACGCCTTTCGGGCGCCGCCCCACTCGGCATCCGTCGTCGGTCGGTGGATGAGTTCGATCGCTTTCGCGAGTGGCATGAGCTTGCGCGCGCCGCGCACGGAGCCAGGTACGGGATCCTCGAGCGGGCCGAGAGTGTCGAGCACAACACCCATCGCCTTCTGAATCTGCCAGCTCGCAATAGTGCTCGTCGCGGGATAGATCGGGATCGGCAGCTCCGCCCAGGCTTTCGCCGTTGCGGCATCCGCCTCGGTCTCGAAGAGTTCGTAATCGGGATGCGCGAGCTGCATCGAGCCCTTGTACTGCCCCACCTTGCCCGCGAAGATCCCCCGAACTCCCGGTCTTAGTTCGTTGGCACGCCAGGCCTGATTGAAGAAGGTGAGGGTCAGGATGCCTTTGCCGTCGCTGATCTTCACCTCAAAGATCGACCCCCGCCGCGCTTGCATCGACCGCGACCGAACCTCGAGAACCTCAGCGACAATCGTCACGTTCTCGTCGAGGGGAAGCTGGCCGAGCGCCGTGAGTTCGCCGCGCCGCGCGTACCGTCTGGGGTAGTGGCTGAGCAGATCACCGACGGTCGTCATCCCGAAGGCTTTCTCGAACGCCTGAGCCGTGCGGCCGCCGAGTGCGTCCGCGAGCTTGGTGTCGAGAGGGGATGCCACGTGATCGAGCGTACCCGTGGCCACCGTCGTGCCAGTATTGCGGGATGACTGCGCAGCACCCCGTCGCGACGCGACGCCCCAGCCCGGTGTTTCTGGGCATCCTCGCCGTATCGGTGTTGTCGGGCGCGGCGCTGTGGTCCGGAGTGGGACCGGCGGGCATAGTCACGTTCCTCTTCGTGCTCTCGACCTGGGTCGTGAGCCTGTGCCTGCACGAGTTCGGACACGCGATCGTCGCTTATCGCAACGGCGACCGCTCGGTGCTGTACCGCGGGTATCTCACGCTCGACCCGCTCAAGTACACGCACGTCGTCTTCAGCCTCGTTCTGCCCCTCGTCTTTCTTGTGCTCGGCGGAATCGGACTTCCCGGTGGCGCGGTTTTCATCGACAGGTCGGCCCTCAAGTCCCGGTTCGCACACAGCGCGGTATCGGCCGCGGGTCCCCTCACCAACGTTGCTGTCGCGATCCTGCTCGCCGTTGCGCTCGCTCTTCGGCAAGACAACGGGCCGTTCTGGGCGGCAATCTCGTTCCTGTTGTTCCTCCAGGTCACGGCAAGCGTGCTCAACCTGCTGCCGGTTCCTGGGCTCGATGGATACGGAGTCATCGAGCCTTACCTTCCCGTGAGCTGGCGTCGGCAAGCCGCCGCGGTAGCCCCATATGCGATCATCGCGCTATTCGCGCTGCTCTGGATTCCGCAACTCAACCAGGCGTTCTTCGGGTTGATCAACGGCATCCTGTCTCTGTTGGGGGTGCCGGGCATCCTCATCGGTTCCGGCTACAACGCGTTCCAGTTCTGGCGCTAATACCCTTGAGACCATGACACGCATCATCGCGGGCTTCGCGGGCTCCCTGCGGCTCACCGTTCCCGGCTCCGGCACGCGACCCACAAGCGATCGGGTGCGCGAAGCGATCTTCTCCGCGCTCGAAGCTCGGGATGCGATCGCCGGCTATCGCGTGCTCGACCTGTACTCGGGGTCAGGTGCGCTCGGGCTCGAGGCAGCGTCGCGGGGAGCGAGTCACGTCACTCTCGTCGACAAGTCGATTGCGGCGAGTAAATCGAACGCAGCGCTGGTGCTGAAGCAAGTGCCCCGAACATCCGCTCCCACCGTGGTCACTACCGGCCAGCCCGTGCAGGCGTTCCTCAACTCGGCAATCCAATACTGGGACCTCGTCTTTATCGACCCGCCGTACGAGCTGGGCTTGACCGAACTCGAGCACAACCTCGCAGCGCTGGCGCCGCGCCTGAATCCCGAGGCGGTCGTCATCGTGGAGCGCAGCAGCCGCACGCCCGCACCCGCGCTCCCCGAAGGCCTTACCCTCGACCGCCGCAAGGATTACGGAGACACCGCCCTCTACTGGCTGTCGTCCCCCGCCGAGTAGCCCGTCCCGCACTTCCTTCGCCGAAGTCGCCACTTCTGCTGGTGTTTGGTACTCAACATCAGCAGAAGTGGCGACTTCGCGGAATCTAGCCGGCGGCGCTGTTCCAGCCGGCGTATGGATCCCAGCCGGATGTCGCGCCGTAGGGGGTTCCGTCTACCAGGACGCCTTCGCCCTCGACCACGGCGCCAATCGGGCGGAAGCCGCCGGGCAAGGTCACGTCGGGAGGGAATGTCGCAAGGAGGGAGTGGTCCTCGCCGCCATCGAGCGCTTCCCGCGAGCCGACTGCTTCGGATGAGAAGTCGATCGCGACGCCGCTGGCCTTCGACACGCGGCGAGCGTCGAGGGCGAGGCCATCGCTCAGGTCGAGCATCGACGTTGCTCCGGCGAGCGCGGCCGCTTTGCCGTCGGCGATCGGGGGTCGCGGCGCGAGCTGAGCGGCGACGAGATCGGGATGCCTGCGCTTGAGATTGGCAGCAGCTTCGGCATCCGGAACTCCCCCGGCAACACCTTCCTCGAACAAGAGCCGCAGACCCGCGGCCGCCTTACCCAGCACGCCCGACACCGCAACGACGTCGCCCACGCGAGCACCGGAGCGCAGCACGGGTGCTCGTCCCTCGAGGTCGCCGAACGCCGTCACGGCAATGGTCAGCGTGCTCGACACCGAGAGGTCTCCCCCGACGACGCCGCAACCTGGAGCTAGCGCAGCACATCCGTCACGCAGCCCATTGGCAAACTCCTCGAGAAAGACGACGTCGGTGTCGGCGGGCGCCGCGAGTGCCATGACGAGCGCCGTAGGGACGGCACCCATTGCCGCGACATCGGAGAGATTGGATGCCGCCGCCTTCCACCCGAGATCGTGGGCAGTCGACCAGGCCAAACGAAAGTCCGGACCGTGAATCATCATGTCTGTCGTGATGACGACCCGTCCGTCTGGCGTCGCGACGACCGCGGCATCGTCGCCGGGACCGAGGAGCGCGGCCTTCGCGTCCGGCAACCGCGGGAAGATACGAGCCAACACGGCGAGCTCGCCGATCGAGCCGAGCGTGTCAGTCGTCATGCGTTTACGTTAGCGCGGGCTGCGTTGGGGCTGAGACGCGGTACGCGGTCGCTGAGCTTGTCGAAGCGCGGGCCCGGCCCTTCGACAGGCTCAGGGACCGAGGAGTGAGCTCAGGGACCGAGGAGTGAGCTCAGGGACCGACAGATGCGCTCGGGGACCGAAGGCACGGGGCAACCTCACCGGCGAGAGGGCTTAGCCTTAACGGGATGTCCAAGATTCCCGCCGCCCTGGCCACTCTCGCCGCAATCGCCTTCCTGGCCGGGTGCGCTCCCGTCGTCTCACTCGAGACCGCCGAGGACTTCAGCAACCCCGCGTGCGCGATGGTCATCGTCTCGCTGCGCGACGTCGACACCATTGGCGACGAGCAGCGACGAGAGACGAACACGCAGTCGACAGCCGCATGGGGCGACCCCGCATCCGTCATCCTGCACTGCGGCGTACCGGTGCCAGACCCGACCTCAACGCTGCCGTGCATCACCTACGACAACATCGACTGGCTGCGCGACGACAGCGACGCCCCCAACTATGTCTTCACAACCTACGGGCGCGACCCGGCGGTGTCCGTGATCGTCGACAACGACAAGATCGCGGGCAACGTCGCACTGAGCGGGGTATCGAGCGCTGTCTCGACACTGCCCGTCGTTAGCGAGTGCACGACGCTCGAGGGTGAGACGCAGGATGCCCCGGCCGAGGGTTCGGACGGCTGACTAGCGCACCGTCTCGAGACCGAGCTCGATGAGCTCGTCGATGAGATCGGGATAGCTGAGTCCGCTCGCTTCCCAACACTTCGGAAACATCGAGATCGGGGTGAAGCCCGGCATCGTGTTGAGCTCGTTCACGATGAACGACGTGCCCGTGAAGAAGAAGTCGACGCGGGCGAGCCCGGATCCGCCGATCGCTTCGAACGCGCGTGCCGCGATGCGCTGCATCTCCGCGAGCTCACCATCCCGCAGGTTCGTCGGGCACACCAGCTCGGCCGCCGAACCATCCAGGTACTTGGCCTCGAAGTCGTAGAAGTCGCGACCGTGCACGATGATCTCGCCGGCAACGCTCACGCGCGTCGCTCCCCCGTTGCGACCGGACAGCACTGCGCACTCGACCTCACGACCGACAATTGCGCTCTCGATGAGCGCCGTCGAGTCCTCGGCGAAAGCGACCTCGAGCGCGGCATCCAGTTCGCTCCAGTCGGACACCTTGGTCACGCCGACCGATGATCCTGCGCGCGCGGGCTTCACGAAGACCGGCAGCCCGAGACTCTGTGCGCGCGATCGCCACAGCTCGTTGTCGTTGGCCCACTTCAGCGGGGAGACAGTGATCCACGGCGCAACCTCGACGCCCGCGGCCACGAGAGCGTTCTTGGTGAAGTGCTTGTTCATACCAAGCGCACTCGCAAGCACACCGTTGCCCACATAGGGAAGTCCCGTGAGCTCGAGCAGCCCCTGAATGGTGCCGTCTTCACCGAAAGGTCCGTGCAGAATCGGGAACACGACATCCACGTCGCCGAGCGAGCGGCGAACGCCCGCGGCATCCACGTAGCTGAGCTCGCGACTGAGAGTCGACTCCGGCCAAAACACCCGAGTTCCGTTGTCGTGAACCTCGGGCATATCGTCGGGGTTCATCACGAACGCGGCAGCGTCGTCGTCCTGGAGGGTGAAGGCGCCTTCGCGCGTGATCCCGATCGGGATGACGCGGTACTTAGCGCGATCGATCGCGCCAAGAACGCCGCCAGCAGTCGCACAGCTGATGGTGTGCTCAGAGGAACGTCCGCCAAAAAGGAGGGCAACGGTCAGCACTACTCTCCCTGGGGGATGTCGTCGGTCGTCAGGTGGGGAGCAATGTCCTTGGGATTCAGCGTACCCGCAAGCACTTCGGCGACCTGACTGACGATGGGCATATCGACGTTCTTCGCGAGCGCGAGCTCGAGGATGGGGGCCACCGAGGACAGGCCTTCCGCCGTCTGGTTCATCTGCTTGATGACCTCGGAGAAGCTGTAGCCCTGACCCAGAAGTCGGCCAGCGGTGTTGTTACGAGAAAGGGATGATTCGCACGTCGCGATGAGGTCACCGAGGCCCGCGAGGCCTGCGAGGGTCTCGGCACGGCCTCCATAGGCGACGGCGAAATCCGTCATCTCGGCGAGCCCGCGAGTAATGATCGAGGCCTTCGTGTTCTCGCCGTAGCCGACGCCATCAACGATGCCGATAGCGACCGCGATGAGGTTCTTAAGCACGCCTCCGAACTCCGTACCGATGACGTCAGTATTCACGAAGGAGCGGAAGTAGCGGTTAGTGGCGGTCATCGCCACGGTCGTCGCCGTCTCGAGGCTCTCGGAAGAGATCACGGCTGCCGTCGGCTGCTCTTTGGCTATCTCGAGCGCGAGATTGGGGCCGGAGGCGACCGCAATGCGATCCGGGGCGAGGTCCAGTTCTTGGCGAATCACCTGGCTCATGCGAGCGCCGGTGCCCTTCTCGACGCCCTTCATGAGCGAGATGACGATGGCGTCAGCAGGGATGAGGTCGCGGACGATGCGCAGGTGCTCTCGCAACGACTGCGCTGGCACGGCGACGAAGACTTGCTCTGCGCCCTCGAGGACTTCGGGAAGGCGAGAGGATGCCCACAGGTTGCGCGGCAGATTGATGCCCGGGAGGTAGTCGCTGTTGCGCTTGGACTGAGAGATCTCGCGAGCGAGTTCTGGCCGCCTGGCCCAGACCGCGACGTTAGATCCCCCGTCGGCCAGGATCTTGGAGAACGTGGTTCCCCACGATCCCGCGCCCAGCACGGCCACCCTGCGGGAGGGAGCGTCTTCGGCCACGAGGCCCGCCTTTCCGGTCAGTTCTTCCTTCAGCGCGAACGACCTCGACCATTCTGTCACCCTCGGTAGCCGAGCTTGTTTCTCCGTTCCCTGAGCTTGTCGAAGGGGGCGGCCCTTCGACAAGCTCAGGGAACGACATGGGGTTCAGGGGACGAGATGGGCTTCAGGAGTCTGCGGGGCGGTCTTTCTCGAAGTTACCGATCTCGCTCTGCCCGTGCCTTGCGGGGTTCCAGCGCTCGGTCGGCGCCTTTTCGCCGCGCAGATCTTCGAGGAGCGCCGTAATCGCATCCATGAGCTTGTCCGTCGCCGCAAAAAGAGTCGCGCCGTCTAGAGGCTTGCCCGCGAACTCGCTCAGATCGACCGGCTTCCCGAACACGACCGTCGCCGTCTTGCGGGGAAAAAGGCTGAGCTTCTTAGAATACCGCGGCAGAATCTGCTCAGCTCCCCAGCTCGCCGCGGGGATGAGCGGCACACCCGACTCGAGCGCGGTGCGCACGGCACCGAACTTGCCCCGCATGGGCCAATAGTTCGGCTCGCGCGTGAGGGTTCCTTCGGGATAGATCACGACCGCAAGACCCTCCTGGGCTATGCGACGCGCCTGAGCGAGCGGATCGGCCGTATTGCGCCCCGCGCGCTCGACGGGAATCTGCCCGGTCTTCCGCAGCAGGTAACCTATGATCGGGATGCGAAACAGCGATGCCTTCGCGAGATAGCGCGGCATCCGCCCAATGTCGTACATCGCCAACGCGATGACGAGCGGGTCGATGTTGCTGTAGTGGTTGGGGGCGAGCACAAAAGCACCGCTCGACGGAATGTTCTCGGCCCCGCGCACGGGGTAGCGTCCAACGAGATGCATGAACGGCAACACCAGAAACGCGCAGAAACGAAAGATCGCTGTCTTTTCGCGTCGGGGCTTTGCCGCTACAGCCACCCGATTACGCCTCGTAGACGAAATCAGCGCCGAGGTCGCTGAGCTTATCGATGAAGTGCTCGTAGCCGCGGCTGATGATGCCGATGTTCGTCACGGTCGACTGGCCTTCGGCCGTCAGCGCCGCGATGAGGTGGCTGAAGCCGCCGCGAAGGTCAGGAATCTCCACATCCGCTCCATGAAGCGGTGTCGGGCCGATAATGACGGCGGCCTGCTCTAGCGGGCGGCGCGGCACGCGACGGGTGACCGACTCAAGGCCGTCCTTGTGCACAACGATGTCCGCGCCCATCTCGATGAGTGCGTCCGTGAATCCGAGACGGTTCTCGTAGACCGTCTCGTGCACCACACTGCGGCCCTCTGCCTGGGTGAGAGCGACGATGAGCGGCTGCTGCCAGTCGGTCATGAACCCGGGGTGCACGTCGGTCTCGACGACGACAGGCTTGAGCGGCGTTCCCGGGTGGTAGAACCGGATACCGTCCTCGTGGATGTCGAACTTGCCACCGACCTTGCGGAAGATGTTGAGGAACGTCATGAGTTCCTGCTGCTTGGCGCCTGCGACGAAGATGTCGCCCTTGGTGGCGAGAGCGGCCGACGCCCAGCTCGCTGCCTCGTTGCGGTCGAAGAGCGCGCGGTGGGTGTAGCCCTCGAGCTTGTCGACACCCTCGATGAAGATCACCCGGTTGGGCTCGACATTGATGATCGCGCCCATCTTCTGCAGGATCGCGATGAGGTCCATAATCTCGGGCTCGATTGCCGCGTTCTTGAGCTCGGTGACGCCCTTAGCGAGTACCGCGGTCAGGAGGACCTGCTCCGTGGCACCCACGCTCGGGTACGGAAGCTCGATGTTTGCGCCGGTAAGACCGTTAGGAGCCGTGAGCCGAATACCCTCGTAGCTCTTGTCGACGATTGCGCCGAACGCACGCAGCGCATCCATGTGGAAGTCGATCGGGCGATCGCCGATGCGGCATCCACCGAGGTCCGGGATAAGCGCCTCGCCCAGACGGTGAAGCAGCGGTCCGCAGAACAGGATCGGGATGCGGCTCGAACCTGCGAGCGCATCGATCTCGTGGAAGTGAGCCTTGAGCACGTTGGACGGGTCGAGAAGCAGCTCGCCCTCGCCGACCTTGGTGACCGTGACGCCGTAGGCGCCGAGCATTCCCGTGACGACACCGACATCGCTGATGTCGGGTACATCGATGAGGTGGCTAGGGGTGTCGGCGAGAAGCGCCGCCACCATTGCCTTGGTTGCGAGGTTCTTGGCCCCGCGGACATCCACTCGACCCTTCAATGGCTTTCCGCCGTTGATGACGATCTTGTCGGATATCAATCCCACTCGTTCTGCCGCCTTCTTCGCGTCTTTGGTGAGTGAACTCATTATTACCTCAGTCTTCGGTTGTGCTCAGTGCCCGCGTGGTAGTTGTGCTACCGAACCGGCAAAGTCTTCGGTCGCCAGGATTCCCGGCGAGCTTCAAATTCCGTGATCTGCGCCTCGTTACGCAATGTCAGTGCGATGTCGTCGAGGCCCTCAAGCAGGCGCCACCTAGTGTAATCATCGATGCTGAAATCGAAGCTGGCACGGCCTACGACGACCTTACGTGCAACGAGATCAACCGACGCTTCTATTCCGGGATGCTCATCGATGATGAGCCAGATGGTCTCGATGTCCTTCTCGTCGAGCTGAGCGGCGAGCAGACCCTGCTTGCCCGAGTTGCCTCGGAAGATGTCACCGAAGCGCGAGCTCAGTACGGCCTGGAATCCGTAGTCACGGAGCGCCCATACGGCGTGCTCGCGGCTCGAGCCCGTGCCGAAGTCGGGTCCGGCGACGAGGATCTTGCCCTGGTCGAACGGCGGACGGTTGAGGATGAAGTCAGGATCCTGGCGCCAACCATAGAACAGCGCATCCTCGAAGCCCGTCTTGGTGACGCGCTTGAGAAACTCGGCCGGGATGATCTGGTCGGTGTCGATATTGGAGCGCTGCATCGGCACCGCGATGCCCGAAACGACGTTGATGGGTTCCATTAGTGGCCTCCGGTGGTTGAGCTTGTCGAAACCAGAACAAGGTCACTAGGACTCGATAGGGTTCCTCGGATCGCCGTCGCCGCGGCGACGAGTGGGGACACGAGATGGGTGCGTCCGCCCTTGCCCTGGCGACCCTCGAAGTTGCGGTTGGAGGTGGATGCGCAGCGCTCACCAGGAGCAAGCTGATCGGGGTTCATTCCTAGGCACATCGAGCAACCGGCAAAACGCCACTCGGCCCCGAACTCCTCGACGATCTTGTCAATGCCTTCGGCTTCGGCCTCGATGCGCACGCGAGCGGATCCGGGCACGACCATCACTCGCACGTTGTCGGCCTTCTTCTGGCCCTTAATGATCGAGGCGAAAGCGCGCAGGTCTTCGATACGGCTATTGGTGCACGAGCCCATGAAGACGGCATCCACCGGGATGTCTTTCATCGGTGTTCCCGCAGTCAAGTCCATGTATTCGAGGGCGCGCTCTGCAGCAGCGCGGTCGTTGGGATCGCTGTAGTCAGTGGGGTTGGGCACGGTGTCGCTGAGCGATACGCCCTGGCCGGGGTTGGTCCCCCACGTGACGAACGGCTCGAGAGTGTCAGCGTCGAGGAAGACCTCGGCGTCGAAGACGGCTCCCTCATCCGTGGGGAGGGTGTCCCAGTAGGCCACCGCGTCATCCCAGTCCTGACCGCTCGGAGCATGCGGACGGCCCTTGAGGTAGTCGTAGGTGGTCTGGTCTGGGGCAACCATTCCCGCGCGCGCACCGGCCTCGATCGACATGTTGCAGATCGTCATTCGGCCATCCATCGACAGCGCACGAATGGCGCTGCCTCGGTACTCGAGCACGTAGCCCTGGCCGCCGCCGGTGCCGATCTTGGCAATCACGGCGAGGATGATGTCTTTGGCGGTGACACCCTCGCGCAGGGTTCCCTCGACGTTGATCGCCATGGTCTTGAAGGGCTTGAGCGGCAGAGTCTGAGTCGCCATGACGTGCTCGACCTCGCTCGTGCCGATACCGAACGCCATCGCGCCGAAAGCACCGTGGGTCGAGGTGTGCGAGTCACCGCACACGACCGTAATGCCCGGCATCGTGAGACCGAGCTGCGGGCCAACGACGTGCACGATTCCCTGGTCGATGTCACCGAGGGAGTGAAGACGCACGCCAAACTCCGCGGCGTTATCGCGCAGCGTCTGGATCTGCAGGCGGCTCGTGAGGTCGGCGATCGGCTTATCGATGGCCAGCGTCGGGGTGTTGTGGTCTTCGGTCGCTATTGTCAGGTCGAGACGGCGCAGTGGGCGACCGGCGAGGCGGAGGCCGTCGAAGGCCTGCGGGCTCGTGACCTCGTGCACGAGATGCAGGTCGATGTAGATGAGGTCGGGATTGCCGTCTTCGCCCTTGACGACGAGGTGGTCATCCCAGACCTTCTCGGCCAAGGTGCGGGGTTTAGCGTGGGCTGGTTGAGTGCTCATGAATGCTGTCCTAAAGTCGCTTCGAGTTCCCGCCGCCTCGCCTCGCTGTTGAAGAGTGGGGCGTTAGCCGCGACGGGCAGGGCAGGTGACTATGCCTCGTCGCGGCGACGAAGGAGAAGTCGATCGAACTGCATCCTTTGAGGGTACCACCGCGACGGGGATGCTCAGCCGTGGCTGACGCGAATGGCGTATTCGCCGAGTTCGATCGTCGAACCTGCCGCAACAGCGAAAGCCTCGCCCGGCTTGAGCGCGACTTCAGAACCGTCGGGCGCGAGCACTCGGCATCCATTTGTCGAATGCAGGTCGGTGAGCCAGAGGCCGCCTTCACGAAGCTCAAGCATGGCGTGAGTCTTCGATACGGACTTGCTGGGGTCATTCACGGCCAGAACGGAAGCATCTGGGTGCTCAGAGTTGGCGCTGGGGTTGCGTCCGAGAAAGAGTGCTCCCCTGACGATAACGGGAGGGGACTCCCCCAGTTCTAGCCGCCATGCGCGCGCTTGCCGGCTGACGTGAACGGTCGAGTCATCGACCTCGACCACGGGCGGAGCGGGCGGAGCCAACTGCACGGGCGGAGCCGGCGGGGCGGACTGCACCGGCGGAGCAGGCGGGGCAAGCTGCACGGGCGGGGGCGGCGGAAGGAGTGGCGCTGCACCCGGAGGCGGGGGCGGAGGCGCCATCGGTGTGGGAGTGGTTGGCGGCGCGGGAGGATCTGCCTGGACGGGCGGGGCTGGCGGTAGCCCCGGGGTAGACGGGAAAAACACCACGTCGGGCGCGGGCGGCGGTGGAGGCGTGCGCTGACGCTCCTGCGGCATACGGAATGTGGCCGAGTCGGCAACTCCGGGGGGAACGGTAATGGGATCAGGCGTGTCGTCAGCTTGCTCTATACGTGGCGTGACGGGAGCTGCCGGGGGAACAAGCCAGGGCGGCGGAACTATGAATCCGTCGTCTGCCATCTCGCCCCCGATCCGCACTGCCTGAGCGGCCAGTCTATCGTTCAGCCTCCCAGACACAGCAGAAGAGGGAGGCGCTGGGCGCCTCCCTCTTCGTAGTGCTTCGCTATGACTAGCTGCCTGCGAGCTTCTCGTCGAGCTCCTGGATGGCCTGCATCATTCCCTTGAGGGCTTCACCCATGTCGCCGATGCCGTCGGTCGCCGTCTTGAGACCGGTCGTCAGCTCGCCGTATCCGTCGCCGAACTTGCCCGACGCGTGCTGCGTCTTGAAGTCGTTGCCGAGCAGGTCGTCGACGGCGCCCTTAAGGTCATCAAGCTGGCCCTGGATGTTGTCACGCGCATCGCTGAGCTTCTTGGACATTGCTTCCATCTCCGCGTAGGAGGCTCCGAAGTCTGCCATTGTTCTACCTTTCTCTCTTGGATTGGCCCGAACAGTGGACCACGTTGTAGTAAAGCTATCCACCCTGTCTGAATGGCTCAATGGGTAGAGGTACCCACCCCCACCACCTTAGGAGGAAAGCGTTGTCTCACGACTCGGCTTACCCTGCTTCGGATAGGGGCCACCACCCAGCAAGGGTTCAACCACCTCGTAGAGCTGAAATTCACCCAAGGCTTTTTTACCCATGCGGAGCGGAACCTTGCCTTGGTAAAGCCCTCTATTAATGAGCACAGCGAGGACTCCATTTCGCTGGTTTCTCAAACGATTCTGGACCTTCGGATCGACCGTGCCCGGCACATCGATCGTCTTCACTGCGTCCTGTATCTGCACGAGGGCCCGCTCGTATCTCGGCATGAGCTCGCCAAGGTAGGCGTTGACGGCGGGTTGCACGTCGGCGAGGTCCGCTTTCAGGGCACGAGCGGCTCCGGCTCGCCTGACGAGCGCCAGAATTCCGAATCCGACAACGATCAGTGCGCTCGCCGAGATTATTGCCATGGGTACCCCGGCGTTGGGATCGAGAACCAGCGACGCAACATAGAGATTCACCACGAGTGTGAGCGCGCTGACCACCGCTGCACCCACGGCCCAATGCGTCATAACTCCGACCCACACGCGATCCCTCAGGGTCGAAAGCACCTTGATAATGCAGAGGGCCGCGGTGATTGCTAGCAACGCTGCGACCGTCGACACGGTGGTCATGTAGTCGTACGAGCCCCGGAGGCTTATGCCCCAGGCGACCGCTGGTAACGCGACAATCACAAACGACACCAACGAGAGCAGGAAGTGCCTTGACTGGCGCACGTCCTGGTTGTGTCTCGCAACCACGGGTGCCATCAATCGACGCCCATCGTGACGTTGCTCGATCTCTCGCGCAACGGGAGCGAACTCCTCTACGACGCGCGTTATAGAGCGCTGAACGTCGGGATAGTCCCTAAACAACTCGGCTTCTAGGCGAGCAAGTCCGTTCACCGTCAGGTCTTCGGCACGAAGGTTCCGCGCCCATTCATCGATTGCCGCCACGGGTCTCCTTACAGAGTTCTGGACCAGAATCGCACTCCGGCGACTCTACCGAGAGACGCGCCCAGGTGCTGCTCCAGAACCGGAGCAGGATTAGTGAACGACAGCGAGTGGCATTTGTAAGGTGGAGCTATGCACAAAGACTCTCGTGGCGTTGCCCCTTCCCTGCTCGGGCAGGCGCGATGAACACGGCGACAACGTCCTCCCCCACCGAGGAGTGGGCATCTCGGGTAAGCGACCGACGTTACCGAAAAGCTCGACACGAGCTCGATGAACTAGTCGTCAGCGCGGTACCGGCTTACGCCGCCTCTGTCGATGAGGAGCTCGATCGCTTCGAACAGGCGGCAATCAAGGCTCGAACGGCGCAGGATTCGGTCTATCAGGCGCAGTGGTCGATCAATCCCGCTGTCGACCGCCTCACCAAGGTGCTTTCCGCGATCGTCATCGCCACTATCGCGATTTCTTTTGGAACGGCGTTCCCTGGGGGCTCACGCATCGGCGTTTCGGTCCCGCTCGAGTGGCGCCCCTTCATGATGACCATGTCCTCCGCTGCCTACGCCATCTCGGTCATCGCGCAGCTCGGGCGCTGGGCACCCTATCTTCGACACGTACCGCCCAAGGACGGCCTGGCCTGGGTCCCCGTCGCTTTCGGCGCCCCGGTAGTGGTGTGGATGTTCTGGCTACAGCAGCAAGACATCGGGATACCCCTGGGAGCCGTCGTTCTCGCCGTGGTCGCGCTGCTGGTGATCAGCATCGCTAGTGTGGCACGCCTCGTACGACGCTTGCGCGATTCACAGTTGACAAAAAAAGTCGATGCCGCCGCGAAGGAACGGACTAAAAAGCTTCGCAAGCAAGTCCTCGCCTTGGCCGACGCGAGCGCGAACCGGTTGGTCGAACGTTTCTCGGCGCTCCCGGAGAATGATCAAGCACGCCTGCGAGACGAGATGAATCGTGCGGCAGCACAGCTGGCGAATCGAGGACTGGCAACGTCTCCGATCGCCGGCGCCCAACGGCGGTCGCCGATAGGCCGTCAGAATAGGCGAGGCATGTTCCCCGGGCTGCTCCTATTGTCTCACCGGGTTAAGACCGTGAACTCGCAGACGGCGGGAGCTGCGCAGTGGTTCGTCGGCGACTACGTCGACGATCCGACAGTAGACCGCTCGCGAAATTAAGACCTGGCCCTTGGTCCCACATTCCACGTGAAACTGCCGACGATTGAGTCGCTGAGCAGCACCATGAGCTCGAAAGTATCCTCGTCTACAGCACTCTCGGCATCCTGCAGGATGGAGGTCGAGAGCAGGAGCGCGCGTCGTCGCCCAGATCCCGGAACTGGGATGGCGTAGTTCAGTTGCTGGTTGATCGCGCCCGGGAACCCCTCGATATTTCGCTGGGTTCTTTGCCACCTCACAATTTTGCGATCTTCTCCGAGAAAGTCCCCGCCAAAGTCCCGGAATATCTCAGCGATACGCGCGTCAAGGTTCTGCCCTGTGGGATCGACGATCTGGGATGCAGTCATCGACATGGGCAGCAGCGCATCGGGCGCGACGTCAAGGGGAAGGTAGATCGCTATCGAGTCGATCGAGCGCAATTGGCGAAACGCACTCTTGAGGCTCGCGGTGAGGGTAAAGTCCAGATCCGGTCGACCCACCTCTTTGGCCCTGGCTCGCAAGCGCGCGAGCACGTCTCGTTCCGATTCCTCGGTAGTCCCGAGCTGTTCCCATCCGGCGGGAAAGAAGAGTCGAAAACTAGGGATCTCGGCCGCAGACACGGTCTTCTGCACGTCAGTCATTGATAGTGATCGATTCGATGATGTCCCACAGACCCTGCGACATCAGTCCGATCATGCGAGGGTCGGCACTGCGAGCAGAAATGACAAGAAGGTACCCGGGGGGATGGAACAGATAAGTGGTTTCGCCGTAACTGGGGAGAGTCTTTTGACCATCACTTTTCCCTGCACGGATACGGGCGAAAGCAACCCCAGCTCCCAGGTTTTTTGTCGCAACGTGCTCCATTGTGAAGTCAAGTTGGCTCGTGAGCCGCCCGACAATCTGTTCGTAGCTCGTCTCTTCCGCGTTCGTGTCATCGGTGAGCGTGATGTGCACATATGCATCCGCAGGAAGTCCTGACGGACAAAACCACAACGCTGCGCTACGGCGCGAATCGATAGCAACGAACTGCTCCGCGAGATACTGCGGGAGAACTGCGTCGAAAGGCGGTGCATCCCATGGCGGCTGTGCCTGGTATCGCAGTGCCACTCTCTGGGACCACTCGGTCAGACTGCTGTCGTCGCCCGCGGGAAACGAATTCGGCAGAAGCACCCACCACTTGCCCTCGTACTTCAGATCAAGCGTTGCAGCCACTGCTCTCCTTGTATGCCCATCACGAGTTGTTCGCCAGCTCCTGCTGCCAGGTGTCCTGATCGCTGGGGCCCTGGCCCGAGATAACAGAACCGATCTCGCCGATCAGGTCGTCCCCGGGCTTGACGACCATATCAATGACGTTGCCGACCTGCTCCCAACCACCTGGCACCAGATCGCCGCCGGAAGCCGGGAAGTAGGTGCGGATATGGTTGCCGACATTCGTTCCATAGTGGCTGAATGCCTCCACAAGATTCGCGTTGAAGCTGCCGGATGTTCCGCCCAGAATATTGTCGAGAACGCCCGCGGGGTTTACTCCGAACCGGCTCAGGTCCGCGATCTCGTCGCCGAGACCTGTGATCGAGCTGATGATGTTCTCGCTCTGGACGAGATTGCCGACCGAATTCACGGGCGGGAAGTTGTTGATGAGCGCGGGCAGCCCTCTCGCATCCGTCAGCGTTCTGAACTGCGTGACGCCGCTGAAGCCGGTCATGTCTCCGAGCATCCCCGTGAGGAAGGGGCCTAGCTTAGCGCCGCCCTTGAATAGTGAGCCGAGACGCCCGAAGGGAATCACACCGACCACTGCGCCAACGATGTCCCAGCCGTTCCCTCGGCCGTTCGCGACCTTCACGATGGTGAAGACGAGGCTCACTAACGCGAGTACCGCGGCGATCGCTGCAAGAACTGCCAGCACCGGGCCCGCAACGAAGAGACAGACAACCGCGAGAATAATCCCGACAACGGTGAGCACTTGGAGGACGACTTCGATCCAGGGGAGCTGGTCGTCCCACCAGGAATCTGTGACACCGTCCTCGTTGACATCTTGAAGACCGGCTACGGCCGTCTCGTATGCCTCGTCCCAGGTGTCGTACTTGTCATCGTATTTTGTCGCTTCCTCAAGCCAAGCCTGGTAGGCGCTCTCCTTGGAGCCGGAGAGCTCGTCTGCAGCGTTCTCACGCTCGGTCTTCTGCTCCGGGGTCTCGTCTGCCGGGATCGACGCGCTGGCGGCGTCGTCCACTGCTCCGGAGGCGTTAACGTAAAGGCCCCACAGGCGCTCGCACTCATCAACGATGGTGTTGACCGGGACCTGCACCGAGTCGAGAGCTTCCCCATAGACGCGGATTACTCGACCGCTGGGCTCGTAGCGCTCCCCCGCGCGGCCGAGATCGACATGCAGTTCGCCTACGCTGTCTTTAATCTTGTCGACCGAGAAGCCCTGGCCCTCCGTGCCGTTCTTGATCTTTTCGAGGATCGATGCGGACTCGCGCATCTGCATGCCGAGGTTTTCCATCTGCCTGCCACGAGCCTCGATGGCAGCGGCTTCGCCAGAGATTTTCGCGATGCAGTGACCGCGGGGTGAGTCTTCCATGTTCAGACCGCCTTCGGGAGATTGCTGGATTCGCCGGGATCGACCGAGAGTTGCGAAGCGGCTTCGGTGTCCCAGTTGACCCAGCCCTTGCCGACTTCTTCTACGTGCTTCTGCACTTCTTCCATGTCCTGTCGGAGAGTTTCGCGCTTGTCATTCCACGCCGACTCGAAGACCCCAGCCTGGGTGCGAAGCCCTGTCCTACCCAGTGGGCTACCAATGGCGGCTTCGAGATCATCTGCCCTCTCGGCAGCATCGGCGAATTCGACCATGATCTGCTTAAGAGACCCGTTCAGTTCGTTCAGCACCTCGTAAGGTATCTGCACCCCGTCACTCACGGTTCATCCTCTCTTCGTGTCCACAACTCCGCGCGTCGTTTCCTTCGCGTTCCCATAGATTATTCGGCGGGCATCAGTGAGCGCGATGGGTAGAGCTACCCACCCCTGCTACTTGCCGTCCGCAAGCGGCATTTGGAGCGTGACTGTTCTACCGCTCTGCACGAAGATTCCGCGCCCCTCGGGGAAGTCGCTGCGCTTGACCTTGGGAAATGGCGTCTTGAATACCGAGTCGCCGTCGTAGGCGTCGGGCTTGAGCGCGATTCCCTTGCGGCCCGCCTTGAAGTCGCCGATGAAGCCGAACCCGCTCGAGAGCTGGGCGACATCCGCGTCCCCGATGAGGAAGTGATCGCTGCGGTTGATGGCTTGGAACAGCTCCTTCATCGCACGCTCAGCATCCGAGTCGGCGAACTGCGGCACGTTCTCCACGACGACCATGATGCGATCGGTGTAGGTCTCGTCCGCGACAACCTCGGCGATCTCCTTGGCCAGCGCCTTGGCGTCGTCGACGTTGGTCGCGCTCTTGATCCACGGTGCCGCCGACGTCAGCTGCGCACGCCTTCCCGCGATATGGAATAGGCGCACATTCGGGTCGAATCTCTGCATGGATTCGATGAGCACCTTCATGGCGTTCGTCTTGCCACTGACGGGCGGTCCTGTGACGCTGAACGTTCCAGTCGGCTCGAATCCACGCGGAGCGAGGGTGTCTTCGGCGACGCCGAGCACAGGCTGATCACCCGCGGACGCCGGCATCGACGACTGGTAGACCTGCGTGGGCAGCGAGCCCACCTCGGGCACGTTGCGAGCACCACGCTTGAGAAGCTCCGCGCTCAGAAGCTCCATGACTCTGGACTGCTCAACGACGTTGGGCGTTCCTCCGAGCACGGCCAGCTGCGTCTCGACGCCCTCGACAATCGCGCGTCCGGGAACGGACTGGTCGTTGAGCACATCTTTCGCGACACCGAGCACCTGGTAGGAGCCCTCATCGGCAAGCCTCAATACGATCCGTCGCGACACGTTGGCGCTGACCGCGGTGGGAACGCTGCCCGAGCGATCGGCCGTGGCGACAACGTGAACACCGAGCGGGCGACCCTCGCCGAGGATGCGCATAAACACGTTGTAGAACGGAGCGCGCTGGCTCGTACCTTCCCACTCGGAACGGAACTGGCCGAAGCCATCCACGAGCAGAATGACCCGCGACTCGTCCCTACCTGTTATTGACCGGTACTCGGTGAGGCTCGAGGCGTTCACTTCGCTGAATCGCTTGCCACGGTCGTCAAGCATGTCGCCGATCATTCGCATGACACGTTGGATGCGCTCGGCGTCATCACTCGAAACGATCGACCCGACGTGAGGAAGCGCTTCGAGCGAGCGCAGCGCTCCGGCGCCGAAGTCGAGTCCGTAGACTTCGGCCTGGCCGAGGTCGGGCCGCATTCCCGCGGCGATTGCTATCGTGCGCAGCGCGACAGACTTTCCCGAGCCGCTCGTGCCGTAGATGAGCATCGCACCATCACGGTCAGGCAGGAAGTACAGAGCCTCCTGAAGTTGCTTCTCCGGGATGTCGGCCTTGCCGAGCAAAATCTTGGAGTCGTTGCCCATGGGAAGAGACAGCAGGTCGACGGTCGCTGCGAGATCGTCGAGCCACGGCCGGCGAGGCGCGGGGATACGCGCCTCCTTCGCAGCCGAGATAAAGCTCTTCACGAGTCGCTTCTGATCGTTGAGACCGAGGTCTGCCTCTTCGGTGTCCGATTCCTGGTCGCCCGGGGCCTCCCACAGCATGAGGGATCCGAAGCGCAACTCGCCCACCTTGACCTCGGCCTTGGCGACGACATTGCTCGTCCATCCACCGGCGTAGGCGGACTGGAAAGACACGAGTCGACCAGGGCCGGTCTTGGCGATACCGCGACCGGGGATGGACGGGTCGAAGGTGCCCGCGATGGGGTCACCGACGACGTCGCGAGAGTCGGACTCGTCCGCCATGCGCAGCGCGACACGCAAGTTGGTGTTTGCTCTCAGGTTGTCCTTGATGACACCGGCCGGCCGCTGAGTCGCCATGATGAGGTGGATGCCGAGGGAGCGTCCACGTTGAGCGACGTCGACGACCCCGTCCACGAACTCCGGGACCTCGCCCGCGAGCGCCGCAAACTCGTCAATGACAAGAACGAGCGCGGGAGGCGTCTCGGGATCGCGGCGCTTCTCAAGTTCGAGAAGGTCCTTAGCTTTCTTGCGGTTGAAGAGATGCTCACGGTAGTGCAACTCCGCGCGAAGGCTCGTCAGCGCCCGGCGCACGAGGTGCGGGCTCAGGTCGGTGACTAGTCCGACCGTGTGCGGAAGGTCGACACAGTCCGCGAAGGCTGATCCACCCTTGTAGTCGACGAAGAGAAAGGAGACGCGGTCGGGGCTGTACTCGGCGGCCATGCCGAGCACCCAGGCCTGAAGGAACTCGGACTTCCCCGCACCGGTCGTTCCGCCAACGAGCGCGTGGGGGCCTTGAGTACGCAGATCGAGCGTCATCGCATCGGGACTCGCCTGGCCCACAAACGCCTTGAGAGTTCCCGCGCGCTTGAGCTGGGGCAGCTTGGCCCCGCTCCTGTCGAGCACCGAGTTGTTTTGCCGCCACCGCTCGACGACGGCATCGGGTGCATCCGCGATCTCGGTTCCCACAAGAGACAACAGGTTGATGCTGCGCGGGATGTCACTCGAGTCGGCCGCGACGGTGCTCGAGTCGACCACCGGGGCAAGGCGCTTCGCGAATACTTCGGCATAGGCGTTTGACACACCCTCTACCTGAACGTTCTCGTGCGTCGAGCCGGAGCGCACGTAGCCCACCCGAGCGTTCTGCAGTCCGTCGGTGACGTCCACGTAGGTGCGGCACGCAGCGGGCAGTGCCTCGACCGTTGACGCGAAGAAGATGGTGTAGATGCCGGAATCCGGTCCTCGCTCGATAACCTGCGTCAATCGAGGGCGGTCGACTGGAGCATCAGCCGAGACGAACAGCACGAGGGTGAGATCACCCTCGACCGTCGCGCGAGTCATGTTGGCCTCCCCCACTCGACTTCCGAGATTCATGGAGCTCTCTTCGGCCTTGAGCGGTCCCATGAGCTTCGAGCGCGAGCCACCGAGAAGCACGGCCTCCTCAAGAGCGTTCAATAGGGCTGTGCCGGTCGACTGGCTGTCAGCGAGCGCGATCTCGGCAAAGGGAGAACGTGCGCTCGTGGTGTGAGGAAGCCATTTCATCCACTCCAACTCGGGAGTCCACGATGAATCGACGAGGGCTGCGGAGATGACCTCGTTAGGCGCGTGCATGCCGAAGAGCTGCACCGCGAGGCCGCGCAGGGTATCCGCGACCGCCTCTCGAGAGCCGGCGATTCCGATTGCTCCCGAACTGGAGAGCAGTTCCAGCACGGGCACGTCGTCCGCGTACTGGAATTTCGAGCGCAGTCGGTCGATCTGTCCCTGATACTTCGGGATGCCCTGCTCATTGGGACTCACCGCGATGGTATTGCGGCTATGAGCCCGGCCTACACCCAGGCGCAGGCCGAGAAAGTTCCAGTGCTCGGGTCGTCTGGTCCAGAGCAGCGGCCCCAGCCGCATGGCCTGCTCGTAGATGTGAGCGACGGGCGGAACTTCGGCGTGGCGCCGCTCTTTCTCGACGGCGACTTGCTGGGTGAGTTCGTCCTCGAGGTTTTCTATCTGCGTCTCGAACGTCTCGATCTCGCGACCGAGCTTCTGGCCGGAGTTGCGCTTCTGCCCGATCACGTTGCCGAGCATCATCATGGGCGTCATCGCCACCATGACGAGCGACAGCGCGCGACCGGTCAGGATGTACATGGTCAGCCCGAGCATGATCGGTGCAACGATCATGGGCCAGGGGAACAGCCGAGGCTGGGCTTCCGTCGGGATAGCGGGCTGGGGATACGCCGTTCCTGGGTACCGCACTTCCACGCGCGGAGACCGGTTGAACATGAGTCCGCCACCGCGCTCGAGAATCGGGTCGACCTCTTCCTCTGTAGCGGAAGTTCGGAGGATCGAGATGTCCGTGTCACCCAAGGTGACTACCGAGCCGGGAACCACCCTCAGTCGCGAGACGAGTCCCCCATCGACGAGCACACCATTGGCCGAGTTGAGGTCGACGAGTTCGAGATACTGCCCGACCTCGAGCCGCGCGTGCCGCTTGGATACGAGCGGGTCCGAGAGAACGACATCGGCATTCGCATCGCGACCGATGGTGCTGTGGCCAAAGGGAAGTCGGTACTCGCGTCCGGCATCCGGCCCCGCGCTGACGCGCAGCACGGCGGCGACTGCCGAGTCGCGAGGTCGAGCGTCGACCGGAGCGAGAGTAGCGACGAAGCCCGATCCAATCGGCGCCTCTCCAATAAGCAGGTCAGGGAGAAGAGGAACAAGCGCGTCGGCCGTAGGCGGGGCCACCGCGAGCGTGAGGGGAACACCGGATGCCGCGCCCCAGGACGACAGAGGGTCCGTCTCGGCGATCGTCCTCGCGATGTCCGCCACGGTAGCCGTCGAGTCGGCCGTGATGACGATGTCCACCATGCGACCGGAATTGCGCTTGAGGGAGAGCTTTATCTTCACGGGGCATCCTTGACTGTAAAGGTTCGATCACCGATCTCGACCACCGCACCTGGGCCGATTCGGTGGGGCTTACCGACTTCCAAAGCGAAGGCGGCACCCGAGCCTATGGTGACGTACGTGCCATTGCTCGACCCGCGGTCCATGATCCAGACTCCGTGAGCGTCGACGCCGAAAGCGAGGTGAGTCTTTGAAAGCTGGCGAGCAGGATCGTCGATGCTGTAGAGGTGTTCTACCCGCTCGCCCGGCTGAGCTTCGGGCGCGCGGCCGAGAAGCCCATTGCCTCGGACGGCGAGAGTAAGCCCGTCATCGAATAAGAGCACCGGGGTGCGGAGCGGAGCTGCTGACCGGGGCTCGGCGGCGGGTGGCGCGGGGGCGACCGGGCGCCGCTCCACCGGCGCTGCCGGAGGCGCGACAGGTGCTGCAATCGGCGGGCTGGGAGGTGCGGCAGGCGCGGCAGGCAATCCGATCACGGGCTCGTCCCACTGAGGCGCAGTCTCCCCTGCCGGCGCGTGCGACACGACGCCGGAGCTAGACCTCGTGGCGGGCACGAATGTGGGACCGGCCCACGCCGTTCCGGTCGCGAGCGAGGGCAGCTCCTGCTCGGCGACGACGATCGGTGCTGTGAGCGCCCGCCGAGCATGCCGCATGGCTTTGACGTCATAAGGGTCGGTGCCGCGCCGCACATCCACGAGCCAGTTCTTGCCGACCTTGTCGAGCCATCCGCGTCCGCGCTTCTGCGGATCCCACAGCGGGGAGAGCAGAAACGGCACGACGCCCAGATAAGGAATGACGACGAACGCAGCACCGAACACGAGGCCGCGCAGCAGTATCCGTCCGACACCCGGCTTGCCCAGCGTGACGACGTTAATGGATCGAACCCCGAGCATCGCCTTGCCCAGGGTGACACCCTGAGCTCCATGCACGAGCAGCTGTACGACCACAAAAATGGTGGAGAGTGCCTCTCCGACGATGAAGAGGATCAGCGCCAGCAGGTAGTCCGGGTGGTTGACGGTAGCGAGCCACACGTTGGCGTACGGCGGTCGATCAGCGTTTATCCCGAGCGCCAGCGGGAGAGCCCCGATAGAGACGGGCAGGCCGAGCACGATGAAGACCGCGAGGTCAATTGCGAAGGCCGCGGACCGGCGACCGGGTGTCGGGGGAACCAGGCCCAGAGATGCTGCGTACTGCGGGTCGGGACGACCATCGGGCAACAGCCCGGGGACGACATCGTCGTCGAGCGTGACCGTCACGGCTTCTCCTTGCGCGACGCGCGGCGCTTGGTGCGGATGCGATAGCGCGCGATGAACCGCTTTCCGCGACTGAGCGCTCGCCTGGCGATGGCGACGGCGGCCGAGGCCTCGGTCCATACGCGCTCGCTCTCCTCGGCATCCACCTCGGTGCCGGAGAAGACGGCGCGGTCGGTAGCGGATGCCAGGGTGCGCAAGCTGCCCGGTTCTGCCGTCTCGATCTGGGACTCAAGCGCGTCAGCAATACGGAGTCGGGTTGTTCGCGTCGGAACCTTGTAACCCAACTCCGAGTACTGATCGGTGAGCTCCTGCCAGGCACCGGCAACCTTGTCGTGACCAGCACCCGCGCGTCGACGCCGAGCAGCTCGGCGCGCCTTGAGAATGCCGATAATGAGCATCGGGATGAGCACCATCGCGGCGGGGATGAGGATACTGAGACCCACGGCGATCGCCCATCCCGGCAGCACCCAGCCGGTCTCCTTGTCGTCCTTATCGGTTTCCTCGAGCTCGACGGGGCTGAGCAGATCCTCGTCGTCTTTCTCGGCACGCGGGGGCTGGCGCACCTGGGGCTGAGGCTCGCTCTGCGGCTTGGGAACCTGGTCTTGCGGGATGTCGGTCTCGTCGGGAGTGGGGTTGAACGCGACCCAGCCCACGCCGTCGAACGCAACCTCGACCCACGCCGTCACGTCATCGCCCGTGACATCGACAGAAGGCTGGCCCTCGGTAATCTCGGGAGCGAACCCCATGACGACGCGAGCCGGGTAACCGAAGCTGCGTGCCATAAGTGCGAACGCCGAGGCGTACTGTTCCTGGTCACCGATCATCTGGTTGCGGGTGAACAGCTCGTTGATGCGGTCGGCACCGTGGCCCGCGCGCGACGGCACGGAGTCTGACGCGCGGCCGTGGCTCAGGAATCCGGTCGACCGCAGAGCATTGGAGATCGCTTGAAGCTGCTCGATCGGGCTCGTGGACGAGCCCGCGAGTTCTTGAGCCTTCGCCGTAACGATGTCTGGCGAGCCGTCGACGGGAGGAAGCTCGACCGCGGCCACTCCGACTTCGGTCAGCTCTTCTGGGGCGATGATCTTCTGCACGACGGCGTCGAGCGTGTAGCTGTCGCCGTCACTCAAGCCCGACGTGAGAACCGCGGTGCCGGTTGCCTTGTTGTACCGCAGGTTGTCACCGGCGGTCGCGGCATCGCCAGCCGTGAACTCGAGCGTGGTCGGATAGCCGATGTCGGGAACCCACACATCGTCGTATCCCTTGATCGTGAAGGTCACATCGTTGCGCGTCTCGGGAGTGATGAAGTCGGGCTGGGGCATCGTGCGGCCGACGAGAGCGAACGATCCCGAGCCGCCCGTGCTCGCCTCGGCGCCCGTAACGTTCCAGAGCTTGCCGGTGAAGGAGTCGAGGGTCGCGAGCCGGATGACATCACCAGGCTGCAACCCACTCACGGTGAAGAGCAGGTCGTCGGTCACATACTTCGTGTAGTGCCGGAATGCCGAGAGCGGACTCGGGTACTGGAGCGGATCGAATGGCGGCTCGATCTCCTCTCGCAGCACGAAACGCTCGTCTTTCGGCGGGGCAACCCAGAACGCGCCAGCACCGCCAAGCAGCACCGAGCCGATGACGATAATCGCGGTGCCCGCGAGCTTGCGCCGGTGAAGACGGTTGGCGCCGGCGACAGCGATGCCGTCGTTACCTGCTGGCCTGCGCCATCCGAGCCAGACAAGGGCAAGAACCGCAAACGCAGTGCCCCGGATGCCGGCCAGGTATGGCTCGTCGGTGCCGATCAGGATGCTGCCGAGGTACAGAGCGATGGGACCGATGAGCGCGATCGCGAATCGCCAGGCCTTACGGGGCTTGGTCGACAGCCAACGGGTCGCAAGGGTCGTAGACACGAGGGCGACAAGCCACGCCGCGAGATAGGGCACAACCGCGATGTACTGAGGCGCCCCGATCGGAGTGCTGAGGGTGACGATGTCGGCCCAACCGAAGACCGATCCGACGGCAATGCTCGCGAGGGATTGCAGACTCGGGAATACCACAAAGAGGGCCTGGGTGGGAACGGCTAGGGCGGTTCCGAAGAGGAAGTACCCGACGAGCGCGGCCGCCGTGGTTGTGAGCGCCGACAGTCTGAGCATCGACGCACCGATGCCGGTTACCGCGCCGAGCACGAGACCTCCGAGTCCCGCAAGCAGGAAACCGAATCCCCCGAATGACGGCTCGAAGCCGATGACACCCAGCAGGGAGAGGCCCAGCAGGATGCCGATATCGGCCCAGGTGCGGCCGGAAACCATGCGGAACCCTGGCGACTTCCGAGCGTTGTCGGTCGCGGATGGCGACGTTAGATCTGGCGCGGTCATCCGCCAAGTCCTCTCACGAGACTGGAGAGGTCGTCCAGATTTCCGATGGTGATAACGGTCAGACCCGCGACCGAGGAGATCTTCGGGTCGGCCCCGGCCTCCACGTGGAACGCGACCTGGCTGGTGTCCTGGCCAAAGAGCGACTCGACGCTGCGGTACTCGGCGGTGGACATGTTGGAGCCGCCGACCATAATGACGACGCTAGGCGCGGGGAGTCGCTTGGTGCGCTCGCGCGCGAACTCGCGCACCGAGTCGTAGAGGCGACCGACCGGGTCGATGCGGCAGGACCAGTCGAGCATCGACGTAACGGACTGGGTGCGCCACAGTCCGGTCTCGCTCACGACGTTCATCTGGGTGCCATCCCGGATGACCTGCGCGGCGATCGAGGCCGTAATGGAGATCGCGAGCTCGAACTCTTCCTCTGAGGCATAGAGGTCATTGCGGGTCGCGTGGATGATCGTGAGCTGCGAGCGACGAGTCTCCTCGAACTGGCGCACCATGAGCTGGCCAATTCGTGCCGACGTGCGCCAGTGCACGTAGCGACGATCGTCACCGGGTACGTAGGGGCGCAACGCGTGGAAGGCAATGTCGTTGTTGGTGATCTTCTTCGAGACCTGACCCTCGAGGTCGCGCACGAGGCCGGCAGCCGAAGGCGCGAGACGCACGGTGCGCGGATGTACGAAGAGGTCAACAGCATCTGCCCACTTCTGAGCGCGGCGCAGCAGACCGAGCTGGTCTCCTCGGATCGATTCCGCGGGACCCGCAACGATAACGGCACGCTTGTTGGTGGGAACCGCGAAGAGCTCCTCTTGCTCGGCCTTGGGTGCCATCGAAGGGAGCTGGAACTCAGCGACGCCCTTACCGACGGGGAGCTCCATGCGTGTGGGCACGAGGCTCCGGGTGCCCGTGTTCGTCACGACCATGCGCCCCATCGCCCGATCCCCCACAACCACGCGACGCGGATTGAGCTCGATGAGCACCCCGTACGACGCGCGACCGAAGAGAAAGAACAGGCACAGCACGAAGCAGGCGGCGAGCACCATACCGAGGTAGGTGAACTCCTGCCATCCGAAGACGAGGCTCAACACAATCGAGATCACCGCGAGGCCGATGACGACCCAGCCCGTCGCCGTGACGACACGAACAACGGGACCAACTTTTCCCCACGTCCATCGAGCCGCGGGCACCACAACGGCGCTCACCGCGGTGAACACTTTCTGGATGCCGGCTCCGGCCCGCGCAATGCGGGATTCGGAGCCGCTCGAGGCGACTGAGGTCATTGTTGGTTACGCCGCCCGGTAAGCGGGGGGCTCGATGTCGACAAGGATGCGCGCGATGACATCCAGTGCCTTGACACCGGCGAACTCGGACTCGGGGTCGAGAATCACGCGGTGCGCGAGCACGTAGGGCGCGAGGTCGCGCACGTCGTCAGGAGTCACGTAGGTGCGGCCCTGTGAGATCGCCCAGGTCTTCACCGCACGAGCGAGCGCCATGGCGCCTCGCATGCTGACGCCGAGCACGACATCGCGGTTGTCGCGCGTGGCATCCACAATTGCGCTGAGGTACTGCATGACCGACTCGTCAACGAACACCTCGGTCGCGAGCCCCGCCATCGCGACGATCGAGTCGGGCTTGATGATCGGCGAGACGAGGGATGCGCGAGCGCGTGTTGAGGAGTCCATGAGCAGCGCGACGGCGGTCTTGGAGTCGGGGTAGCCGAGCGAAGTCTTGATGAGGAAGCGGTCGAGCTGAGCCTCGGGAAGCTTGTAGGTTCCAGCCTGCTCGACGGGGTTCTGGGTGGCGATGACCAGGAAGGGGGCTCCGACCGAGTGGCCCTCGCCGTCGATCGTCACGACGCCCTCTTCCATGACCTCGAGCAGAGCACTCTGGGTCTTAGGGCTCGCACGGTTAATCTCGTCCGCCAGCACGATGGAGGCGAAGATCGGGCCCGGGTGGAACTCGAACTTGCCCTTGCCCTGGTCGTAGATCTGCACACCGGTCACGTCGGACGGCAGCAGGTCAGGCGTGAACTGGATGCGCGAGGTTGTGCCGTCGAGCGTGTTGGCGAGCGCCTTCGCGAGCACGGTCTTGCCTGTTCCCGGGTAGTCCTCGAGCAAGACGTGGCCGTCGGATACCAGCGCGGTCAGCACCAGGCGGATCACGTGATCCTTGCCCACGATCGCCTTCTCGACGTTCGTAATGAGCTTCTGGAACGCGTCGGCGAACCAGGTTGCCTGCTCCTGTGTTACTGGCATTGCACACCTTCCATGTTGTGAATAGTTCTAGTTGCAGCCAGGTTGCGCGCTGACTTCGCCCGTGCTGAAGCTGAATGTTCCGCTCGGACCAACCACGTTCATCGTGTACGTGCCGCCGCTGTGGTAACTGGTAATCGATACGGACCCGTTGACACCCAAGTCGAACTGGTTCTGGTTGAACCCGTCCAGCCAAATCTGGTACGTACCCGGCGTCATATTACTGAACTGAAGGCCATCGTGAGGAACGTTGCCGGAGTCCCAGCCGCGCACATCACCCTTGATTCCGCGGCAGTACGACATCTCTGGGCCCGCGGGCGGAGGCGGCGGAGGTGGCGGCGGGAGAGCGATGGTCCCGTTGGGTGAGTTCGGGCTTGGGGGGCCCCCGCCCGCGTTGTTGAGGGCGCGCACCGTGATCGAGTAGTCGCCCGCGTTGAGACCGGACCGGCTGTAGGAAGTCTGTGCGCCGGTTTGCACAACGCCAACCCCGCTGAGGGTCACCTCGTAAACAAGGTTGTCGGTCATCTGGGCTGGACCCGAGATGGGGCTCCAGCTCCAAGAAATCGCTCCTGGCTGCTCGCCGTCCGTCACGGTGGTGGTCGGTGTGCCGACCTGACTGGGAACAGTCTGGTCCTGCACGTCAACCGCGTTCGAGGTGCCCGTCGCACCCGACTTTCCCCCGGTGTTCTGGGCGTAGACCGAGATGGAGTACGAACCGGCGCCGAGACCGTTAATGGAGGCGGAGGTCCCCTCGGTGCTTCCCGTCACGCCATTGCTCGTTTGCCAGTGGTAGGTAGTCGTGCCTCCAGTGCCTCCGACAGCGGGCCAGCTGAAGTTGACGGCTCCGGTGGGAGCCCACGGGGAGGCAAGGGCGGCGGATGGAGCGACGGCCGCTGGGGTTCCATACGGCGTGATCTGGTCGCTGTACGCCGACCATTCACCGGGACCATGCTCGTTGATCGCCTGCACGGAGAACGTGTATGGCTCTCCGTTGTTCAGACCTCCGATGGTGCACGGTGCACCGGCGGTGCAGTTCGTCGGAGTGCCCACGGACGGCGATGAGCGCACGTTGTAGGAGGTGATGTCCTTGCCGTTGGTCGCCGGCGCGACGAAACGAATCGTGGCCTGCTTGTCGCCACCGATCGCGGAGTCCTGATCACGGGTGGGCTTCTGCACCTGATCGGGAACATCACTCACAACGAGAGTTATCGTGCCGTTAGCGTGCCTGTCAGCATCCTCGGTCGCATCCTCGATCGTGTAAATGACGTTGATCGTGCCGCTCTTGAGTGAGGGGCTCGGACTGATCCGCACGGAGTCATCGCTGAAAGTTACCCCGGCGGGCTCTCCCGTGTTCTCCACCACGGCCGCAATGATCTTCAGCGGCTCGCCTGTCGTCTGATACGGATTCGAGTCGTTCACGAGCGGGTTCACGGTGACCGCGCCATCGCCGCGCTGCGTCTCAAGAGGATCCGTGACCGCCACCGGCTGGGGTCGCGTCGACCCCACGACCGTCACATTGATGGCGCCGGGAACCGTGAACTTGTCCCAACGAAGAGTCACTCCAAGCGTGAACGTCGTGCCCTTCGGCGTATTGCGCGGCGTCGACAGCGTCAGCGTCGATCCGTTGAGGTTGGCCTGAAGGTTCGGCCCGGCACCCGTGATGTCGGAGTACGTGACCTGCTGCAGGATCTGCGGGTTGGGATGCCCGGTCGACTGCCGCAGATCGATCGTCGTGGTTTCGCCGACTTCGACCTGCGTGTTCGGGGTCGTGAACTCGGGAGGGGTGTCCCGGAACTCGGGATCACCCACGACAATGTTGAGCCGCAGGTTGGCGCTGTTGGCCTTGGGATCGTTCTTCGAGTCGCCGTCAGAAACAGTGAAGTTAATCGCTGCGGGGCCCCGATAGTTGGGCGGAGGCGTGAACTCCAGAGTTTGTTCGTCCACGAAGATCGGGTCGCCGTTGCTTTGCACGCCCGTGACGGTGTCTTTGTTGTAGATGTGCGGGTCGCGACCAGAGGGCACGTCGACAATGTCCTGAAGGTTCCACTCACGCGTCTCGTTCATGCTCACGTACTGAATGGGAAGATTCGGATCGATCTGAGGCGGATCATCGAAGCTTTCATCCACTGCAGCAGGCACAAGGATGAACGCCAGAGCGCTGAGGTCGTCGTCCTCGTTCGTCACGCGGTAGGCGATAGCCTGTCGAGTCGGCCCCGGGGTGACCTCGATCTGGCCGTTCACCTCAAGCAACTCAGCGGACTTCGCGTTGGGCCCGTCGAGACTGACGACCAGGTCCTCGGTGCGTCCGGAGGGGTTGAACGCACTGCCATCAAGCACGTTGACGGTGATGGACTTCTTGCCCGCGATGTCTTTCCTGTCGATGGGCAAGTCCTCCGCGGTCGGCGGCAGCAGCGGAGCCTGCGGCGTCACCTGCACGAGCACGTAGCTCATGCTCTTTCCCCCGCGGTCGTTCGTGAGCTCATACCGCAGCGTGAACGACTGCTCGGTGTCCGGTGCCGTGATCACGAGATAGTGCTTGCCCACGACCTCGGCCTTGATTCCGTCGGGCACATCCACAAGCTTCTCGGAGACCTTAATCGGCGCGCTCTGCGGGTCTGAGTCATTGAGCGTGAGGTCAACTTGTGCGGTGCGACCCGGGCGAATCGACACGCTGTCGGGAACCGCTGTCGGCTCACGCAGCTCTGCTGGCTCCGGGATCACGGCGATACGAATATCTGCTGTTCCTGTCGCACCGAACGCGTCGTAGACCTCGTAGGTGAAGGTGTCGGTACCTGTGGATGCCGGCGAAGACTCGTAAATGAAGTAGTCGTTACCGTTCTCGACGATCGAACCCAGAGTCGGGTTGGAGGAGAATTGCAACAACTGGGTCGAGTCACCATCGGGATCGATCCCGTTAAGAGGAATGTCGATGCGGATGCTGCCACCAGCGAGCACGCGGCCGACCAGCGGCAGCGGCACGGGATCGCCATTCGCTTCGGCGTTCAGCCCCACGACGGTGAACACGGCGGTGGCCGCTGCCGTCTCACCAAAGGGGTCAATCACGCGATAGTCGACCCGGTACTCACCCGGCGTCTCGGGCGCCTGGAATCGCAGCTGGTTCTTACTCACGAAGGCAATGCCGTCGGTCGGCAGCGTCAGAAGTTCCTCCTGGAGGAACATCGACGCGTCATCGGGGTGGAAGTCGTTATCGAGAACGTCGAGAGTAATGATGTCGCCTACTCGCACCCGAGCGGCGTCATTCTCGGCAACGGGCGGCTGGTGTTTGGTGAGCGCGGGGATCGGCACGACAGTAACGCCAGCCGTCGCTGTCATGGTGCCGTCCGAGACCGTATAGGTGAAGTTAGCTTGCTCGGTGAGTGCGGCAGTCGATGTGACGCGGATGAGGGTGCTCTCGAGCAGCTCGACCACGAGACCCTTGGCCTGCAGTTCCGCGGGAACGTTAATCGACTGGATAGCCAGAATCTTGCCGGTCGGACTCACGTCGTTCGACAGCACCGAAACGGTGACCGGTTCCTCTCCGCGCACATACGCGGTGTCCTTCACGGCGACCGGAGGGATCGAGTCGCCCTGCGGTTTGTCTCTGATATCGATGCGCACGATACCGACACTCTGCGCGGCGCCAGCCGCGAGGGTGTACTTCGCGTAAAAGACCCCGGGAGTCGTGGACGAGAAAGAGATCGTGCCGCGGTCGGAGTTGAATGACGACACCGAACCGTTGCCGGGATCGTCCATCGCGATAAGAGAGAGTTGCGCGCCCGACGGAGACAGGTCGTTGTCGAGGGGCTTCACGACAACCGTTTCGCCCGTAAACGCCGTGGCAAAGTCCGGCGTTCCGACGGGGTTGAGGCTCGCGGGCTGGTCAACCTGCACGCGCAGGATGCCCTGAGCCGGTGCCCCGCTGCCGTCGCTGACCTGGAAGGCGACCTCTTTCTCGCCCAGCTCCGATGTCTGGTGCGTGAAGGTCACGAACCCGTCCGGTGTGAAGCGTACGAGGTCACCAGACTTGGGTGATGCGCCGATGAGGTACAGGTCGTCGCCGTCGGGATCTTTCCAGTCGGTGAGCACGTTGTAGCTCACGGTCTGATTCGCCTCGACGCTAACCCCCGCCTCGCGGATTGCGAACGGTGGCTCGTTGCTTGTGAGGGGTTTCACCTGGGCCGTGACTCGCGCCTGGCTGATTCCGCCACGACCGTCATCCACCGTGTAGCCGAAAGCGATGATTCCGACAAAGTCAGGATTCGGAGTGAACTGCAGTGCACGACCGCCGTCAATGGGGTCAAGTCGGCCGGTTCCCTCGGCGATCGAATCGAAAGCCGAGATCACGAGCACGTCCCCGTCAGGGTCTGTGTCGTTCTCAAGCAGGTTGAGGATGGTCGTGCGACCCGGGCGCACGCCGTACTCGTCATCGATCGCGGTCGGCGGACGATTCACATCGGTGCGCTCCGCGAGCGTGTCTTCGAACGACTGGATCGACGACTTCTCGTCGCCCTCTTCCTCGGACTCTTGTTCCTCGGGCGGAGTGACGTCGTCCCAGTTGTCGACGAGACGCATGTTGTCGTTGACGAGCCACACGTTTCCGTTGTTGAGGTCGTTGAGCGCAATGACGGAACGGTTCACCCGGAACTCGAGCACGCTGCCCGCTGTCGGCTCGGGGATGTCTTGCGGCTCGGCCTTTTTTCCGTCACACGACAGCAGATACTTCTGCGCGCCAGCCCATGCTCCGTGGGCACAGCCATCCAGAAATACCGGTGCGGACACCTCTGCAACGCCGGCGACGGGATCGATCCCAGCCGGCACTTCGTCGATGTCGCCTGATCCCAGATCGACCTTGAGCAGAGAGTCGGCGGTCGCGACGACCGCATAGGGAGATTCGGTTCCCGTTTGCTGCAGGCGCAAGCCCTCGGCATCCCCCAGCGGGAACACCTTGCCATCCTGATTCACGACCTCGTTCGTGGACTGGTCAAAGACCACGGCCTTGTCACCGACCGCGGCAAGCTGGAACTCGCCTACCGCAGGGAAGTCGCGCTTCTCTGGCTCCGCCGCCAGGTTCGGGATGCGGTAAATCGTCTTCTTCTCGGGCGAGACCGCAATAACCACGCCCTCTTTGGTCACGACGGCGTGGGCACCCTCGCCCAGTTCGAGAACGGGAGTCTGCGAGACGTAGTTGAACTGCAGATCACCGACCGCCGCGATCGTCCAGAGTTTGCCGTCCGGATCAAGAATCGCGAGCGTCGTCCCGCCGTACGTCACCTCGGCACCCTGGGGAACCTCGATCGCCGACGTCACCTCGGTCGAGGAGGGACTCACCGACTCCACGCGCGAGCTGTCGGGGTCCACCATGAACAGCGTGTCGCCATCCTGAAGCACATCAAAGTTGGCGGTCGCGGCAACGACCGAACCGTTGAGCTCGTTGATCTGCCGGTTGAGGCGACCGCCAAGAAGTTGCTCTCCGTTGGTCACCCAGACGTCACGAGATGCGAGGTCGACGTCGGAGATGGGGAAGCCGGGGTGCAGCGCGGCGATGCTGAGTGGGATTCCCGCAACGAGGGCGATGACGGTCGCGGATGCGACGGTTTTGTGCTTTCTCGTCCAGCGTGAGAATGCGCTCACTGGTTAGTCCCCCGGGTCAGGCAATATACCCCCTATACGGGGCACGATTCCCCAACAACCTAACATGGCGACGCGTCCCCAGACTCCCGAGCGCATGGGCAGAGGTACCCATACGGACAGGTACCTCACTAGCCAGCGTAGAAGGGTCCGTGCGGGGTTTCTCCCCAACCGTTGATGACCACCCAGGCGTTGAATTGGGGGTTGCCAGACTGCATCCAGGCGTTCGGTACATCCACCCGGCCGTTTGCGGGGATGTCAACGGTATAGGTCCTAGATACCGGCTCTCCTGAGCCGCCCAAATCGTTATAGGGCGTCACGTCATATCTGCCTGCGGGGAAGTTGGAGACGGTGAACGAGAAGAAGCACGCATTCTGCACGTTGTATGGACCGCCCTCGTTCGAGCGAGTCTGACACGACCCCGGCGTACCGAACGGCACACTCGCGGCGGCCGGGGGTGGCGGGTTGACGATGGTTCCGTTGGGTGACGCCGCGCTGGCCGGCCCGCCACCCGCGTTATTGATCGCGCGCACAGTGATCGAGTAATCGCCCTCATTGAGACCGGACCGGCTGTAGGACGTCTGCGCGCCGGTCTGCACCACACCGACGCCGCTGAGCGTCACCTCGTAGACGAGGTTGTCGGTCATCTGCGCGGGACCCGTGAGAGGAGTCCAGCTCCAGCTGATCGCTCCGGGCTGCTCGCCATCCGTCACGGTGGTGGACGGCGTGCCGACCTGGCTCGGCACGGTCTGGTCCTGCACGTCAACCGCATTGGACGTTCCCGTCGGTCCTGTCTTTCCTCCCGTGTTCTGGGCGTAGACCGAGATGGAGTACGAACCGGCGCCGAGACCGTTAATGGAGGCGGAGGTTCCGTCGGTGGTTCCGGCCACGCCGTTGCTGGTCTGCCAGTAGTAAGTGGTCTGTCCGCCGGTCCCGCCCACGGCGGGCCAGCTGAAGTTGACGGCTCCCGTCGGTGCCCACGGGGAGGCGAGGGCCGCGGATGGAGCAACCGCCGCGGGGGTTCCATACGGCGTGATCTGGTCGCTGTACGCCGACCACTCCCCCGGACCGTGCTCATTGACGGCTTGCACCGAGAACGTATACGGCTCGCCGTTGCTCAGACCGGTGATGGTGCACTGCGCGCCCGCCGTGCAGTTCGTCGGAGTATCCACCGACGGCGAGGAGCGCACGTTGTACGACGTGATGTCCTTACCGTTCGTCGCCGGCGCGACGAAACGAATCGTGGCCTGCTTGTCACCACCGATCGCGGAGTCCTGATCACGAGTGGGCTTCTGCACCTGATCGGGAACATCACTCACAACGAGAGTTATCGTGCCGTTAGCGTGCCTGTCAGCATCCTCGGTCGCATCCTCGATCGTGTAAATGACATTGATCGTGCCGCTCTTGAGTGAGGGGCTCGGACTGATCCGCACGGAATCATCGGTAAACGTCACCCCAGCGGGCTCTCCGGTGTTCTCCACGACAGCCGCGACGATCTTGAGCGGCTCGCCCGTGGTCTGATACGGATTCGAGTCGTTCACGAGAGGATTCACCGTGACCGCACCATCGCCGCGCTGCGTCTCGAGTGGATCGGTCACGGCCACCGGGAGAGGTCTGCTCGAACCAACCACGGTGACGTTAATCGTGCCAGGAACCACAAACTTGTCCCAGCGCAAGGTCACGCCGAGGGTGATGACTGTTCCCTTGGGAGTGTTGCGAGGGGTCGACAGAGTGAGCTGAGATCCGTTGAGGTTTGCCTGCAGATCCGGGCCCGCGCCCGTGATGTCCGAATAGGTCACCTGCTGCAAGATCTGCGGATTCGGATGTCCCGTCGACTGACGCAGATCGATCGTCGTCGTCTCCCCCACCTCAACCTGAGTGTTGGGGGTCGTGAACTCCGGCGGCGTGTCCCGGAATTCGGGATCACCCACGACAATGTTGAGCCGCAGGTTGGCGCTGTTGGCCTTCGGATCGTTCTTCGAATCGCCGTCGGAGACGGTGAAGTTGATCGCCGCAGGGCCGCGGTAGTTCGTCGGCGGAGTGAACTCGAGCGTGTCGGCGTCTATGAGAATCGGATCACCGTTGCTCTGCACTCCGGTCACGGTGTCTTCGTTATAGATGTGTGGATCCCGCCCAGACGGAACGTCGACGATGTCCTGCAGCTTCCACTGTCGCGTTTCGTTCATGCTGACGTACTGGATGGGCAGGTTGGGATCGATCAGCGGCGGCTCGTCAAAGTTCTCGTCAACGGCTGCCGGCACAAGGATGAACGCCAGAGCGCTGAGGTCGTCGTCCTCGTTCGTCACTTTGTAGGCGATGGCCTGTCGTGTAGGCCCGGGAGTGACCTCGATCTGGCCGTTCACCTCGAGCAACTCAGCGGACTTCGCGTTGGGCCCCTCGAGACTCACAACGAGATCCTCCGTGCGGCCGGAAGGATTGAAGGCGCTGCCGTCGAGCACGTCAACAGTGATGGACTTCTTACCCGCGATGTCTTTCTGCGCGATAGGCAAGTCCTCCGCTGTCGGAGGAAGCAGCGGGGCCTCGGGCGTCACCTGCACGAGCACGTAGCTTGTGCTCTTTCCCCCGCGGTCGTTCGTGAGCTCATACCGCAGCGTGAACGACTGCTCGGTCTCTGGTGCGGTAATCACGAGATAGTGCTTGCCCACGACCTCGGCCTTGATTCCGTCGGGCACATCGACAAGCTTCTCGGAGACCTTAATCGGTGCACTCTGCGGGTCGGAGTCATTGAGGGTCAGATCGACCTGCGCGGTGCGGCCCGGACGAATGGAGACGCTGTCGGGAACCGCAGTGGGCTCGCGCAGCTCGGCTGGCTCGGGGATGACCGCAATACGGATGTCCGCGGTGCCCGTTGCGCCAAACGCGTCGTAAACCTCGTAAGTAAAGGTGTCGGTCCCTGCCGCTGCGGGAGACGACTCGTAGACGAAGTAGTCGTTACCGGTCTCGACGATGGAGCCCAGAGTCGGGTTTGACGAGAAGTTCAGCAGCTGGGTCGAGTCACCATCGGGGTCGATCCCATTGAGAGGGATGTCCACGCGGATGCTGCCACCCGCGAGCACGCGTCCCACGAGCGGGAGCGGAACCGGGTCGCCGTTGGCCTTCGCGTCGAGCCCCACGACGGTGAACACGGCGGTGGCCGCTGCCGTCTCGCCGAAGGGGTCGATCACGCGATAGTCGACCCGGTACTCGCCCGGCGTCTCGGGCGCCTGGAATCGCAGCTGGTTCTTGCTTACGAAGGCGATACCGTCGGTCGGCAGCGTCAGAAGTTCCTCCTGGAGGAACATCGACGAATCATCGGGATGGAAGTCGTTAGCCAAGACATCGAGAGTGACAATGTCCCCCACCCGCACCCGCGCCGCGTCATTCTCAGCAACGGGCGGCTGATGTTTAGTGAGCGCGGGAATCGGCACGACCGTTACTCCGGCGGTCGCCGTCTTCTGGCCGTCCGAGATCGTGTAGGTGAAGTTCGCCTGCTCAGTCAGCGCCGCGGTTGTTGTCACGCGGATGAGGGTGCTCTCCAGGAGTTCCACCACGAGACCCTTGGCGGTGAGCTCCGCGGGCACGCTGATCGTCTGAATTGCGAGAATCTTGCCGGTCGGACTCACGTCATTCGACAGAACCGAAACCGTGACCGGCTCTTCTCCGCGCACGTACGCGGTGTCCTTCACCGCGACCGGAGGGATCGAGTCGTCCTGCGGTTTCTCTCTGATGTCGATGCGCACGATACCGACACTCTGCGCGGCGCCAGCCGCGAGGGTGTACTTGGCGTAAAAGACCCCGGGAGTCGTCGAGGAGAACGAGATCGTGCCGCGATCAGAGTTGAATGAGGACACCGAACCGTTGCCCGGGTCATCCATAGCAATGAGAGCAAGCTGGGCTCCCGACGGCGATATGTCGTTATCGAGCGGCTTCACGACAACGGTCTCGCCAGTGAAGGCCGTCGCAAAATCTGGTGTCCCCACGGGGTTGAGGCTTGCGGGCGGATCCACTTGCACGCGCAGGATGCCTTGAGCCGGTGCCCCGCTGCCGTCGCTCACCTGGAACGCGACCTCTTTCTCGCCCAGCTCCGATGTCTGGTGGGTAAATGTCACGAACCCGTCGGGGGTGAATCGCACGAGGTCACCGGATTTCGGGGAGGCTCCGATGAGGTAGACATCGTCCCCGTCAGGATCTTTCCAGTCGGTGAGAACGTTGTAGCTCACCGTCTGATTTGCCTCGACGCTGATGCCTCCCTCGCGAATGGCAAAGGGCGGCTCATTGGTCGTGAGCGGCTTAACCTGGGCCGTTACTCGCGCCTGGCTTATGCCGTCCCGTCCGTCATCCACTGTGTAGCCGAACGCAATAATTCCGACGAAATCGGGGGCCGGAGTGAACTGTAGCGCCCGACCTCCATCGATCGGATCAAGCCGTCCCGTCCCCTCGGCGATCGAATCGAAAGCCGAGATCACGAGCACGTCGCCATCGGGATCGGTGTCATTCTCAAGCAGGTTGAGGATGGTCGTGCGACCCGGGCGCACACCATACTCATCATCGATCGCCGTCGGCGGACGATTCACATCGGTGCGCTCCGCGAGCGTGTCTTCGAACGACTGGATCGACGACTTCTCGTCACCCTCTTCCTCGGACTCTTCCTCCTCAGGCGGCGTCACGTCGTCCCAGTTATCGACGAGACGCATGTTGTCATTGACGAGCCACACGTTGCCGTTGTTGAGGTCGTTGAGCACAATCACCGAACGATTGACCCGGAACTCGAGCACGCTGCCCGCAGTCGGCTCGGGGATGTCTTGCGGCTCGGCCTTCTCACCGTCACACGACAGCAGATACTTCTGCGCGCCGCCCCACGCACCGTGTGCACAGCCGTCAAGAAACACGGGAGCCGAAACCTCTTCGACGCCGCCAACCGGGTCAATATCTGCAGGCACTTCGTCAATATCGCCGGATCCCAGATCAACCTTGAGTAGGGAATCAGCAGTAGCCACGACGGCATACGGCGAGTCGGCGCCCGTTTGCTGCAGGCGCAAGCCCTCGGCATCCCCCAGCGGGAACACCTTGCCATCCTGATTGAGAACCTCGTTCGTCGACTGGTCGAACACGACGGCCTTATCGCCGACGGCCGCAAGCTGGAACTCGCCTACCGCGGGGAAGTCGCGCTTCTCCGGCTCCGCCGCAAGGTTCGGGATGCGGTAAATCGTCTTGTTCTCAGGCGAGACCGCGATAACCACGCCCTCTTTGGTGACCACCGCATGGGCACCCTCCCCGAGCTCAAGCACGGGAGTCTGCGAAACGTAGTTGAACTGCAGGTCACCGACCGCAGCAATGGTCCAGAGTTTGCCGTCCGGATCCATGATTGCCAGCGTGGTGCCGCCATGAGTGACTTCGGCTCCCTGGGGAACCTCGATCGCCGAGGTCACCTCGGTCGAAGAAGGACTCACCGACTCCACGCGCGAGCTGTCCGGGTCCACCATGAACAGCGTGTCGCCATCCTGAAGCACATCGAAGTTGGCGGTCGCGGCGACCACCGAACCGTTGAGCTCGTCAATCTGCCGGTTAAGGCGACCGCCAAGAAGTTGCTCTCCGTTGGTCACCCACACGTCGCGGGAAGTGAGATCAACATCGGAGATGGGGAAGCCCGGGTGCAGCGCGGCGATGCTGAGCGGTATACCCGCAACGAGAGCGATCACGGTCGCGGATGCGACGGTCTTATGCTTCTTAGTCCAGCGTGAAAATGCACTCACCGTGTGCGCCCCCCGCGGTGCAAATGTGGCCCCGGTCAGCGGGGAAGTGCGACAAACCTAACACGGCGATGCGAACCCATTTCTTCGCGCAAGTTGAAGGCTATTCGTCGACCTTCTCGGCGGCGGCGGTGTGCTCCTCATCGTTGCGCGACAGCAGATACAGGTCGTCCTGGCTCACGAGCCGCGTGGCGACGGCGTACTCCACGAGCCGCAAGCGGCGATTGGTCGCGAGATTGCCTTTACCGCCGCGCAAACCCTGCACGCCGATCTTGTCGAGTTTGTCGCAGACGTTGTCAAGCTTGCGATTAAACGTGGTCATCGACCAGTGCAGGCGAGCGGCCGCCTCCGCCGAGGAGGGGATCTCGCCGCGACCGGGAGACGACTGTCGAAGCACATGTTCGGCGAGCGCGACGATGAGCAATCGTTGTGTGGAGGTGAGTGCGATGGGTTCGATCGTTGTCGAGCCACCGGCTCCGGCCGTGGCTGCGGAGGTGTTGAAGTAGTCCTCAGAGCTGAACACGGTGAACTCATACGTCGTGGATCCCGCGCTGAACAGCACCTGCATCTGAGGGAAGACAATCGGGAGCCGGGCACCGGGTGCGAGCCAGGCCTGAACCTGACCCGTCGCATCCGTGACCGTTGCGGTCAGAAGGGTGCCGACGTTCGAGAGCCACCACATGCCGAAGTCCTCGTAGATGCGGAGGAAGCGTCGGTGCAGGTAGGGGTTGTCATCGATGACGAGGTCGGACTCACGGCCAATGTGAAAGTCATTGGGGTGCTCGACGTCGTACCACTCGCCGCAGAACTCGATCTTTAGGGGCTTCACGGGTAGCAGACCTCCAGCGGGTTGGGTGATATCTGGCCCGCTCGCACGACACTGACGTCGATACACACCTTTTCGCCGGTGAATCCCTCGACGGTGATGGTGTTGGTGTTTTCGCGACGCGGTGGCTCGCTCGTCGGGCCGTTGCTGATGCGCCAGATGTAGGCATCGCCCTTTTCGGGCGCCGGATTCTTGACGGTAACGCTCACGACACCGTCGGCCTCGGTGGGAGATCCCACGAGCTCCGGGGTGGGGATGGTGTCGGCGACGACCACCTCGCCAGGGTTAGCGGTTGACTGCGGCGTCGGTACGGGAGACGGTAATCCGCCGAAGGCGAGAGTAAGGGCAACCGCGGCGGCCACGAGCACTGCCGTGCCGAGCGACACCCACAGGATGACGCGTCCCACAAGAGACTTCGGTTCTGCGGGCTCGGCGGCTGGCGTCTCGGGCGACGGCGCGACCTCCGGCTGGGCCGGGATGCGCGGGCGTATGACGGTCTCGGACTGCACGTCGGGTTGGGCAACGACGTTTGTCGCGCCGCGCAGCAGTGTGGCATCCGCTTCCTCCCGCGCCGGAGCTGAAGGACGCGGCGTGGGCAGCGGCTGGGCCTGAATCGTCGCGACGCTGCGGGCACGGGTGGCGTCGTCATCCTCGCCCTCTGCAGCGCGAACCGGCGCCTCGATGCCGATGTTAGGCACCTCGATCGTGGTCGGGGAGTATCCGAGCTCGAGCTCAACGCGCTGAAGCGCGCGGGCAAAATCAGTAGCCGTTGCGAAGCGGTCGTTGCGGTTCGACGCCATGCCCTTCTGCAGCACGGCGGTGAGCGAACGCGGGATGTCGTCGCGCGTCATCGGGGTGATCGCACCCCGCTCGATGCGGCCGATGAGGTCGAGCGTTCCGTTGGAGCGGCCCCGCACTTCGAACGGGGTCTGGCCCGCGAGGATCGTGTAAATCGTCGCGGCGAGCGAGAAGACATCCGAGCGCACATCGGGTTGCGGGTCATCCTCGAACATCTCTGGCGGGGACCACGGCACACTCATGCCGATGGACTGGCTCTCGGTTCCGCCGGTCGCTTCGCCGCCCCGCGTGATGGTTGTCGTCGTGTGAACGGGC
>Ga0247807_10000156_pt1 | contig 50266 bp, 38 predicted proteins | sample UWRJL074202C1_FD_179931 | JGI IMG/M metagenome (GOLD analysis project Ga0247807, IMG submission 179931) | Plant litter microbial communities from Arlington Agricultural Research Station in Wisconsin, United States - UWRJ-L074-202C-1 | ecosystem: Environmental > Terrestrial > Plant litter >...
TATTTAGATTCTGTTCTAGATTAAGCAATAAATAATATATACAATCAAATATTAATAGCTTAATAAAATTAAAAAGCTTTTTATTCTATATCTTATATAAAATAATAGCTTAAGCAAGCTTTTCTACTGTATTTGATATAGAAAAAGCTTTAGTTAACACTCGATTTTTAAGCTATACTAAATATTTTATTATATAATTTCAGAATTTATAAAATAATTTAATCTTATATAATATTGATCTTATTTTAGTCTTAATTAGGTTTATATATCTTTTAGCAATTTTATTAAACGAGTATTTATATTTAGAGCTTTGCTTAATAATAATATCAAGTTTTTTATATTTCAGCTTGAAAGTTTGACTATATTTTCTTTTGCTTTTATTATATTATACTTTTAATATTATATTATCAATTTTGACTTTAATCTTGATAATAATCTCTATTAGAAAAAGAAAAATCGTTATTATATTTTTTGATTTGACAAACCGGATTTATACAAGCTTTATTATATTGTCTATTATTAATAAGTAATATTTATATTTTTATATAAATAATAAGAGAATTTTTAATATATCAATATAAATATATCAGCCAGATTAAAGTTGTCTAAAATCAGTTTTCTTAATAAAGAATTCTTTTAGCTTATTAGCTAAATAATCCTTGCAAATATTTCATTTAATTGTAAATTTAGTTTTATATATAACTAGGCCTTTTAAATTATTTGACAATCTGAAGATATTAAAATAGTTAATATACTCTAATCGACAATATATCAGTTTATTATATAATTCAGAATTCTTCGATTTAATTGACTTGTCAACTTTTATTTTAACTGATTTGAAAGTTATATCCGAATATACTTTATTTATAATTGCAGTTGAGAATAATAAATCGACTATATATAATTTCTGATTTTTATAAACTTTAAATATTAGATATAAGTTATATATACAGATTATCTTTCTATTTTTGAATATTAATTTATATTTTTCAGAATTCAATATTTTAACTAATAATAATTATTAATTAAAGATCGATATAAACCAGATATTTTAAAGATCAGTATAGCCTAATTTGACTATACCGAATTCCAGCAATTTGACAGTTGTATTATCTGCAATTTGTATCTTTCTAGACTCAGTTTAAACTATATATTATATATAGTCAGATCGATTTTTAATAAAGTATTTAATTGCTTCTAAATCAATTAATCAGATATTTTAATATATTTTTATATTTAAAGCTAATTTTTAAAAATAGATAAAATTATTATATTTCTCAATAATAGCTATATTGGCCTTTTTATTATAATTAGATTTTTTAAATTTTATATTTTTTTTAATCTTCTTTTAAACTTTCAAATATTTGCAGCAATTTTTCTGAAAGTAGTCTGTTTTACTACAGAAAAAGTATTTATATTTAATATCTTTATTCTCTTTATTTTTATCAATTTTATAATATAATCTTTTTTAATCTTTTTTCGATCTCGGCCTCGACTATCTTTAGGCCTGCTATAGAAACTTCCGCCACAGACAGTATTACTATCTATATTAGAAGCAATATTGGCTTATTGATTAGTTTTAGCAATCTTGTTAAAAGAAAGCAGATTGATTATTGAAATATAGTTACTTTTGAGAGTCAGAATTAAAGCTTTGAAGGTTTTTCAGAATTTGATATCAGAAAGAAATTTGAGAATCTTCTTTTTGATATTATTATCAAATAAAAGTCTTAAAAATATTCTGACTTTATTTGCAAGTTTTCAAAGCTTAGTTTCAAATTTCTTGATAATTTGCTCTGAAAGTAAAAAGATCTTTTTTTTAAATTGCTTATATATTTTGTTAATCTATATTTTATTATAAGATCGATCAACAGATTTGAAAGCTATTTATATATCGATTATATTGCTTATAATAATAAATAGTTTAATTAGATTTTTATATCGATTATTAATTGATTTATTAAAGATTTTTATTATATAAAAACATTTTGCAATTTAGCTAGCTTAAAAAGCAGCAATAGTAAATATATTTTCTATCGATATCAGTTTAATATTTAATATAATATTAAAAGCCTATACTAATACAAAAGCTAGCAAAATAGATAAGCTCTATTTTATATAGTTTTTATTGTTAAATATCGAAACTATACTATATTTAATAAAATATTTGGTTTTTGACAATATTAAAATTGCAGCTATTTTTCTAAGTTTTGATATATTAACAGTAAGGTCAAAACAGAATAACAGTAAACTTTAATAGCCAATATAAATATTAAATTTGCTTTTAGATATCGTTACTATAAATTGCAAGCCGGGCTTATAATCTGTTAGAATTCAGAAAGCTCGATTAGATATAATTAGTAAAGAGTAAATCTCTATATTAGTTGGTAATAACTAGTAAAATTACACTATGAAGATATGGCCTTTAATACCCCTGAAATCGTCATGTGATTACGGATACGATCGATATTCTGACATCCCTAAGCCACCCGGCTACTGGTTGCAAAATCAAAGGCACAGTTTCACGCAGAGAAGACTGTGTATCATCATAGCATAAAGTTAAGAGGATGCTAGGTTGCAGTAGGAGAAAATACTGTCAAGGAAAGCGGACGAATAATTTCTCCCATTACGTGACGAGCAAGTTGCTATATGCACTACCATCACATTGTTTATACCTTTTGAATTGAAGACTAGAATTATCCTAGGTGCTGAACGCAGCTTTTGCATTTCTATCCGTCGCTCGAAAACATGTTATGGTGCCCAGCTTCCCTAGTACCGCATTAGGATAAGATGTGTATCCCGCGTCGTAACAGGCACCTGCATTGAGGCTGCGTCAAGGCTGTGTTCATGATCGACATTACACTAAAGTCTACTTTTACGTCAACAACAAAGGAAAGCCTAACCTGTCCACCTAATGCAATTGAGATTTATTCATAAGAAATCGGTGTCTCCGTTTAATTTTCCGTTTCTCTCATCAAAATCGAACTGCAGAATTGGAATCAAACAAGACTTTGTTACCTCCGATCTTGCAATATGCCTCAACTCACGGACGAAACACCTTTTTTGGCAGATAATGAACGTGATGGACAATCAGCGAAGAGACTTCCTGCAAACTGTTACTTCAGACGACCGCTCAAGTTCTTGGCAATATTGAACTCTGTGCTATCAATCTCAATCTTTGTGCTTCTTATAGTCATCTACGTTTTGCTTCGAAATGGTCCGTTTGTAAACACATGGAGCTCTGAAGAGAGCGTACAAAACTTAGCGATAGTTGTATGTCTTTCTTACTTCGCTCTGGCATTGTTCTTTTTTAATTAACGAGTGTAATACAGCTATTCGTCAATTTCCTTCTAACCACACCAACGATCTTTTTCTCAATACCAATCCTGCTCAATATCGCTAGCCACATCACCATGTCAGTTTTGGTTTTGTTGAACAGCTCCAAAATCTTTATAGATGCATGGCCAGATGAAAACACATGTAGTCGGCGGCAGGGACCGCCGAATTGGGACTACGCCCCGGGGAAGCCACAGTGCCTACGTGCGAAAAGTGAGATTACAATTATGTTGGGTGTCTCCGGAGGCTTCGGGCTTCTGATCGGGTAAGGGTCCTAATCAAACCTATATGAGAATTCTTTGGTTAACTTTTTCAAAACTTTCAGCCTGCTAGTGTTAGCAATTTTACTGTTAAGGGTGGTCGCTCTTGCCAGAACTAAGTTTTGGAAGAATCACAAAAATAAGTTCACCCTTCCTTGCTGGAACCCAACAGGCTTCACTGTACAGTTTACATTAAGTGTTTTACCGGGGGAAAGCAGACAGAAGGCCGCCAGTGTTGAGGCACCAGTTGCTGAAGAGGAAGCCCGCTTGATTGAGACCTAGGCAAGATAGCCAACTTTCATGCGACCATAAAGGCCTAAGCATGAGATAGATACAGAAATTACAACTTCTTAAACAGCTATCTTTATTCGAAGATCTATCAGACTAGGAGATACATAGTACAGGGACGAGCTTGTTGTGTGAGAAAATTACATTTGTCTAGTCTACATAATGCCCATACTCTCTTTTTATATGAAAAGACGCTCGAGAGTTGAATAGTTTCATTAGAAATTATCGCAGACCCCTCTATAAACTAGTATAGACTATGTGATATAGCGATTATACATTTCAGCAGTATCTTCATCGTCTTGCCGTTATTTCTAATTGAATGAGTAGCTCGTAACTCGTGACGCTAGCGTTTCAAGTAATGTTACCCTATCTAAAGTACTGATCAAAATCATCTAGGAATTTTATTTGATCGGGTAGGACCTGTCTTTCTAGAACAAATGTGCTTCGTTAGCCCCTTTTCCACCTCGCTTAACTCCTCCCGTGTGAGGCAACTAAGGTCATAAGTCAGAGCGTAGAATATGGAAAATCATAGGATATCCAGCTTGCTATTCTACTAGATCTGGAGTAATTTAAGAGTATTAATAATTGAGAACGCGTTAATTGTATATCTTCATACACTGTGGACAAAATTCAATAGTGACCTGGGTACGTGAGATATCCTCCGTTTCATTATCCGTTACTTCCTATCTCTTTTGGTATTTGCTTTAGACATGATACTTTGGTATTTGGTGATGGTCACAATAGTTATAGTTCAGAATGTGCAATCACTTCCTTTGTATAGTTCCAATAGACTACAACACACTACATATCTAGTTTTGTCAAAGAACATGGTGATTCATTCATAAAGAGTAGAGTATTCTATAGAAAAAAACAAGTTCGCATGATAATACTATCAGATATTCTTACAAAAAGAAAAATCCGTAAACATCTGCTACCAGAAAGTGTGGAGTGATAGCGGGTGAATCAGACAAACAAGACCTCTGTCCTTTGTCCTTTGTCGTAAAATCTGACCCTTCAGAAGTAGTCAGACGGTATTGTAGTGCTTGTCGATAGTATCTTTCATATACATCTGCGTGACGGTGGGTTTTGTCAGCAAGGCTGGTAAGCAGAGATACTCAATCGAAGAAATAGATGCCATGTATTTACATGAATTGGAAAGAGATCTATGTAGAACTGTGACCAAACGATTTCGTGCACCAAAACATGGAATATCGTTATGATCGACATCTCGAAGTACTACATGTTTTCATCTACATCTTCATTGATGAGGCTGAAAGATCTGACGCCTCCCCTTGTAATGTACTCCGCGAGCATTCTTGGGGGTATCAGCTTTTTCACCACGTGAAGCAAGCTTTGACACCGTCGCTTCGGGACTGAAATCTGCAGCTTCACTATTTCTTTTTGCTGACAGTCTCTGGCTATTAGCGAAGCTTTTTCGCACCGTTAATTCCACTGCTGGGCTCGTTGAATTGGATAATAAAGCGCCATGATCCGTCTTGCATTTTACGTTCTTGATAAAAACCTGGACGTCTTCGTCGAAAGATTCTTCAGTGATTTTGGGTAAATGAGATAGATGTATAGAGGTGAACTCCGGATTGCTGACATTGTCCGAGTCTTCTAGTCCTGTGGATGCTCCTATGGAAGGAAGCTTGACGGCGTGTTCATCGAAGTCTGAATCTGGTCGAACATCCTCAATACCATTCTCATCCAAAAATGGCGGAGCGTTCATATCAGAGGTAGGTCGATGAGTTAACGGATCAATTTTCTGGCCAGTAGCCCAATCCAATGTTTGCCTCACATCCTTGATATTATTCCACGCGGTCTTTCCAGCCCATCTCCTGAACCCAATCTCTCTCATTTCTGCTTCCATATTCTCCTGTGCGACAATCTGAAGATCGTCTTTAACTGCTGCGAGGAGTTTTGCAACGAGGTCCTTGCGAGCAACAGAGTTCTTTAGAGGATCAACAATGGCAACGCCGAGGCGGAAAAATATCTCTGGATCAATACCATCATACAACTCAGAAGCAGACTCACGTCTACATAGGTACCTGCGAGAGCCTCCTCCATGACTTGAATGCTTTACTGGTGTAGAGATCCGCTTGGCATTCTTTCTTTGGCGCGGTGTCATTTCCTGTACACTTTTGGGAGTCATGAAATCATTCTCGTGAGTGACCGGCGAGTCACTAAGCCTTTCTAAAGGGCCCGCCATCACTGTTGCCTCTCTATCATTCAGTCTTTCTGGATTTTGGGCTGTTTTTCGGTAGTCATAGGTCCCCTAGTTGAATAGGTTAGCAGCCTAAATAGTAACAACTTAGAACAATTGAAGACCTGGAAGAGCTGAGGTCGAATTCCAAATAGAAGCCGCTCAGAACAACTAAACGATTCGATAAGTTGTTCATCCACTCTAAAAAGCAGAACTTAAACTGTACAGCTCTAGAGCATTTTTTTGGAGCCTCGAATTATTCGGGATTGCAAGTCATAAGCTTACCTGCCAAGCCCCCTTGCTTTCATGAATGGTAAGATGGATAGCCTCACTGACAAAGTCAATGTCTTCCCGTGGGAACACCTCCATATTCTTGCTTTTACAAGTATTCATACCCGTCTTCTTCGCTTTCTTTCTCTCACTTCTTGTAAGATGCTTTCCATCTTCAATAGTAGTTTCAGAGCTGGTATCAGTTACACTTGAGGTGGTCCCAGAACTTCGGCGATGCTTGGTATTAGATGTGGTATGAAACCCGTCGGAGAGAGAAGTAGGTTCGTCAAGTTCCGCTATTCTTCTAATAAGCTTCAAGATCTCCTTATGTCTGTTATGGTGCATCTCGTCCGACTTGTTGCAACTAAAATCAGATTTAGATAACTTGAAAATTGACCGTCCGCAGTATACATACCCGAAACATTCGTGTGATTTGCCTGCCATTCATAAAATTAGGATTAGACTATGAAAGATAGGAAGTATGATCCTTACCAACGAAGTGGAGTTGCTGATGAAATCGATAGCATGGTTCGACGTGGATTCCAAGGCAGGACGTTTTAGCTCGGGCATCTGTCAGAACAGTCAGCCGGGATCATGAATACCTTCGTTCAAATGTAAATACTATGGAGGGGGGTGGCGCAAGTTCCGCAATGATGCTCTATTCATGAAATGTCAATATCGTCCAGAACGTTTTTGGGAGAAGCTCGTACCTAGTCCTGGAGAGTCCTCCCATCTATAGAGGCTCTTGCCCTTGAAAACACGATTCTTTGGGTTATTGATAGCCAAATTGCTACTCATATTTTCTGCTGCAGAGGTCCTTGTTGAGTGTGTGTTGGCTATATTTATGCATGGTCAGCAATGAAATTGCCAAAGAAGTACTGGTAAGCTCTTGAGCAAAGTTTGAAAGCAACAGAAATATGCAATATGGCCAATCTCCATGCTACTGGCACAAGGTGAACCCCACCCCTTCGACAGAAGGACTGGATGTGGAGCCTTAGCAAAGAAGTTCACTTACCAGATTCCTTATATGATTGAACATTGGGCAGGCTAAAATTAAGCAATATGTTGATATCGAGGGAGCAAGAGATTTCAGTATAGTTCCTGGTAGCTTAGAGGAGTCTGAAAATTGATATTTGGAGGACTGTTATTGTTCAGGCTGGTTTTATAATGCTGTTGCTTCCTCGACAAGCTTGGCACCCCGGGTCCGTTGCTCCCGTCCCGGTCATGTAGCCGAAGTCCCCTTCCCAATTTTTCAGGTATTTGTTTCTGTGGAAGGGCAAGAATTTGTCGGCTGTATAGTTGAATAAAAGCACCGGAATGACTTAACAAGAGGGAAACAAGGACAGAAGTACTGAAAGACTGAAAGACTGAAAATACCACATGTTGAGAAAAGTCGTTTGTAAGTCCCGTTTACCGCTCAAAGCTCACAGCGGTTAGGAACATTTGTGCAAACACCATGTCCGCCAATTCACGCACAAAGAACCTAAAATCTGCACGATTCTGTCTCATTATAGCGTGAGAACTTCAAACAGCAACAGTATAGCATTTAAATCACTAGCTTACAGTAAGATTTGGGAAAACTAATTCATTACCACATTCAAGCACACTCAATACGGCACAGCCAAAAGAATTATTGCATCCAAGTCAGAATAAAATTCCCGAATATATCCAATTGCAGAAGTTGGTAGAGAGCGGTGAGACGCTAGAGGTCTTTGACTAGTCTGACACCTGCCCATGCATATGGGTAATTGCGTTGGTACCAGTTGACACTGTTGAAAAATTAGCGGCTGGTATGTGTGTGATTCTAGTAACCCTTATTTCTTACAATGTTTTTCTTCCAGCTATTCTGGGATGCGTGGCCCAGGATCCCCCAAGCATAATGTTATGCTTGTCATCGAAAAAGTCGGCTAGCGAGGATTTAGTTATAGGGAACATTTTGGAAGTATTTGTGTTACCTGTGTATGCTGGGTAGAGCTTCATGGGCTCAAAACCTTCATGTTTAGCCAGTGGGGAGCTTGTCCACTCCCATACACCTCCCATATCACTTTGTCCGGCAAGTTTATTTCCATTTCCAGTGACCGAGATAGGATGCCAATGCTTGAATCCAACATTAGCACCTGCGAGGTTAGCGAAGAGCTCTTGTGAGCCTCCACTAGTGTATGAAGCTCGTGATGGCGGTGTCTCCTCAACTCCGTCATTAATCAAGTGTCTAGACAGAGTTAGAATTCACTACGTAGGACAGTCGGCGAGTTATAGAAGTTACCCATTAACAGCCGGCACATTCTTCCCACGATAGCGCTCCGCTTCCTGGACCTTCAACGCGTCGACATATTTGTAGATACTTCTTGCTTCCTCAACAGTTGGAATCCTGCCACCCATCCAAGCGGCAAAAGCTGATAATTCGTTGTAGGACGCGAAGACTGGCCAATCGAGAGCATATTTCAAGGGCACGAGACCATAAACTGTTCGAACAGCCTTACCTTCTAAATATTCTTTCGTGAGTTGTACTGAGCCATTACTGTTTTCATTCTTATGACCAATAGTCTTTTCGTTCGTAATGGTTTGACTGTTTCGTTCCGCCCATGAAGCGGGAATTTCTGCATTGTGTGTTTGCTCGAGGTATTGAGCGTACTGAATTATTTAGTTTCCTGCCCGTCGGAGAGTAAAATTTGCAGGAGAATTTCGTACCTCTTCATTTGTGATTGGACGTGCCTGAGCCTTGAATGCTGGAACTTCAACTTCTCTACCGGGCTTCTCATTATCCCTAAATCTTAGTTAGCATTGATAAGTATAGGTGAGTTCATCGCACCATCCAAAATGATTGTCTGGCCCAGAATTATCCTCTGGATCATCAAGCCCAATAGTGAATGATTGTTCTGGTATTTTGAACCACTCATTAGGAACTCGAGCAGCCAGTGCTGCTTTCGCATCACCTTCAAAGTCCGGAGTAGATGCAGTGGGTGGTAAAGTCTTGTCACTCTGCAGCATAATGTACAGAAGAGTCTCAAGGTGCATAATTTCATGTTCAAAACCAATCCAAAGAGCCCTTCCAGTCTCACGCTGGATATTTTGTGTCGCAAATAAATGCGCAACTTTAGCTCTAACCTCTCTCTGATATGCAAGTATTTCTGCAAGCGGCGGCCACTCATCTGGGATTTCTGAGTGAGCATGACACTGCGAAGGATCATCCACATCCGGGTCAATCCCTCTCTCAAAGATGCGTCGATAATCAGATGGCTCACATGGTGGAAGATTTGTTGCTTTGGAAAGCTGTATGTCCAAAAATGTGGGGATATGTCCGAGGTAGAAGATGCAGGCATTTCGGAGTTTGATTGGCTTCTCAGACAGCTCCTCATTAGGAATCATCCCTTGAGTTACTCGATCCCACACGGCCCAGAGCCCCTCCCACTCCTCAAGGGTAGGGATGGTGTTAGCAGCGTAGACGGATGGATCTGTGTTGAAGCTCATATTTGTCAGGAGATGAATATCTATGTCCCCATGAAAGTTAGCAAATCCTCAGCAATGAACGCACAGAACTTTACTGTCACGCATGTGCCGCCTCATAAAACAAATAGAAGTATGGCTTTGTGACCTTTGTGTAAGGAAAACTGATTAATGCGCCACACATGACTTGTAGGGACCCCCACATTCTCAAGAAATGACGATCATGTGGAGGCTATTGGCACCATGCTCACATGGAAACACAATGACAGAAGCACCAGCATTAGAGGTACAGCCCGTAGGCTACCAACGGGATTCTGTGAGATTGTGGGGAGAAAGCAAACTTCAACCACTTACTGTACGACTCAGATGAGGCTGACCATCGAGATATCTCAACCAATCCAGAAGATTTCCATAACTTGTGCGCTTCTTCAGGAGAGTATTTCAAGCTCTGCTCAACCTGTACCCGTTCGCCAGCCTTGATGTAAACATCTTCATAATGTACATCCTTCGTAGGAGAGTAGAAGGCTTGGTGGCGTCCACCTGCTATATCGTAGACATATTCACCAATCACATTCCAGTCATCGGTGTTAAATACGGTTTCACCTAATATTTCATTGGCGTGAATGAGACCATTCAAAATAAATCTAAGAACACTGATTAGTCGAATTAATGGGGATTGATAGTTGGATTCAATACTTGTGTGTGGTGCCTTTCTTGTCTAGAGAGAAGAGGCTTAGTAAACGTCGATGTGAACTTCAGTGGATTAACTTACCATTGTATGCATGACTGAGAAAGTCAGAAACTTAGTTCACCAAAGGGAGAGAAGATGTAAACTTACTAGACTTTAGCTGCATTGTCTGTTGCATCTAAAGCAATAAGCATAGAATCAAGCGGTCCCAAAGCGTCAGAAAAGCCCCGAAGGAACGCTGCTGCATCCGGCCGATGAAAATTCCCTGCGCGTGTCAGTAACCAAGGAAGTAAATGGTATTTTGAGTCCATCACCCACCAATGCTGGATCCAAGTGACATGACACATTTGGGCTTTGACCGATTCTCTGACATTTTCAGCCAGTCGAGACCATCATCATATGTACCATGAAGTCCATGACATCTGACGTGTTTGAACTTGGGGACCTGTTCCAATGTTCTCCGCAGTTCTTTCAGTGACAAGTCAAGTGCGTAGTAATCCACACTCTTGCCCGCAGCCTCTAGAGCACGAAGCAGAATAGTAATCTTCCTGAGATTTCTAGACGTTTGACGATGTTAAAATCACAACACGTGCTACCTTAGAGGGACACTCTGGGGCTTTAGCACTTACCCACTCCCTAATTCAATGATCATAGAATCTGGTTTGATGGCTTTTGCTAATTTCTCAGCAGAACTTTCAAGAACATCGATTTCCGCATTTGTCAGGTAATATTCGTCTAAATACGTGATCTGCGTGAAGTCAGCTTCTGGAACCAGTGGTCTAAACTAGAATTCATGATGTACCTCTTCAAAGAGCTGTAAACCTCGCTCATTATACAAAAGCAAAGTTGGTAGACTTTTTGGCCCACTCTGTGGCCGCAACTGTGTAAGAATATCATCCTTGATGCTTATTTCGACTGCGTCGTGACGAATGTCAATAATATGGATATCTGATGTCACGACAGGATTGTGTAGTTGTTTCGAGGGCAAGACCCCGCTCCATTCAGCAGCACTTGGAGCCATTGTAAGCAATAATAGGAAGTAAAGTCAAATGGCGTGATGAGAGGTTTGTATTTGGAGTTATGTGAGATATGTATAGCAATTGCCGGAAGAGCAAGTGACGAGGGGTACATTTCCAGCCTAGATCGAGAATCAAGCAAGTCGATGTAATGGGCCATTTCGACCACTCGCCTCGGGCTAGGCTGAGAAATCGGCAGGAACAAGGCGGAAGCCATTTCGAGAATGGTACCTGGCACGAGAAAGCAAATCCCATAGCATTTGCTTGACTGCCCCGCAAAACCCGCAAATGTACGCAAAGCGCGAGTAATGAATGGGAGGCGTTCAACAAGTTAAATTCCGGACCCCCCACGTCAAAGTCCCAAACTCACGCCCATTTGGCCGCGAACATAGTACGAGTTATTAATGATGAGGTCACCCATGCCAGTACTGTAAGCCGACGTGCTGATTCTGGGGCACCCGGATGCCCGGTTGCCATTTGATATGGCAGGTGGCAGAGGTGGTGGGACTATAATTGTCATCCTATGCGTGAGGTTGGATTTGAGTTTTGACAAGTGTGTTGATCTCGAGCAGATCTTGGGTCTGGAATCCAAATCCAGTCGGCAGCTGGCTCGTGCAGTGCTGTACGACCGAAGATGTCATGCTTCTTCTTGCTACTGGTACAGACGTGCCAGTACCTCGTACCTACAGCACCAGTATCGGACACGGCTGTACATCCACTGTCAGGCACAGACATATCAGTGGAGTGCACCGTACTTGGCTTGCCTGCAACACAGGACTGGATCACATGTACCACAGATGCGTACATCGACAACCACGTCTTGCACCATACCTGCATGTGGAAGCTCACAAGAGTGGGCAAATTCCCCAGATGGGATACCAGTGCATTGACCCAAGGGTTGCAGTCCCTTGCAACATGATCCCCAAAGGAGAGGAGAGGACTTGTACTCATACTGGTTGGATGTGATGACGTCCAATGGTCCTGAACGACGTCTGATTCTGAATGGGGGCGTACTGCGGGGAGATGCGTGGCGTTCCCATAGAGTATCCTTAATATCGGTATTCCAGGAACTTGTCATCTGTAGTTGACACATAACTTCATGTTATCAATATTGGTACTTTGGATTGCATATCTGTCTGCGAAAATATTTCCGAGGAACCGGTCACTCTGTGCATAGGCGCTCACCAGGTCAAATTTCGAGAATCCTCGGATTGTCAAGGCTATTCGCTACGGTGACGATTGAACCCATCGCTGCAGTGCTATACATCGTATTTCATCTTACCAGTGAGAGCTCCGATCGCTTCTTGAGCGTTCTGAGCATGACAGTAGACTCTATGTCAACTCCATAGCCCAACCCCCTGTCAGCCCCTTTGTCGTGGATTGGTAACATGGTTGAAGAAGCGAGACGGAATGTGTGTACGCTTGGTAACAACTGCACACGCAACTCCGAAGCAAGATTACTATTCACTTCACTGAGTCAGCCATTTCAGAGCTGACTACCCAGGCCTTTTCCTCTTTGTTTACCTATTATTACTGAAAATAAAATAGTATCGCCGTTCTTACTGAAGCCTGGGGACGAAAACGCGTTGCTGCTTAAACAAAAGCCAGCTCAGATTTTTCAAAGAATTGGATATGGTACTAATCAAGGAACTAACATGCGATTATACACAACTTGAAGAGATAGCTAGACATTTCAAATGACTAATTCAATTACAACGTATATGGAAACTGAGACTGAGATGATTGTGACAAGCAACCTAATCATGTGACCGGGCGTATGCCAAGATTGGTTTGTTTATCGCATTGTTGATAGCAACACCACGACTAAAACAATCTACCACTTTTTGCGACAACACGAACAAATTTACAGAATTCGCTATCATAGCCTTCGAGATGTCTTTCAACCCTCGAATGAGTATGGTGCCCAATACTCAGCAGCAAAATCGGGGCAGAAAGAAGGAGGAGGAGAGTGATGCATTTATGCGCCTGGTAGGAATCCCCAATGTCTCTCTGCTTTTTTACCAATTACTAAGTGACAGTAGCCCGACAAAGAAATAGCTGGATGTATTAGCGATATTGGAGTTCCGTTCAGTGTGGCGGACCTGCAAAAGCCTAATCCACAACAGATACAGAAGATCTTCGAATGGTTCGCTGATCTCTTGATGAACGCGAATCCAGGCACCGTTGACCCTGCGATGCGCGCAGCTGCGGAAGACGTATGTGGTGAATACATGGACATCATGCCTGCCGATGCGCGTAACTTGATGGGATTTTACACAACCTTGCGCCAATTACTCGTGGAGTGTGGTATCACAGACTTCTCGTTCCAGGATTTATATAAGCCTACACACGAACGCATGGTCAAGATCTTTTCATACATTATCAATTTCGTGCGTTTCCGGGAAAGCCAGACAGCCGCCATCGATGAGCATTTCAGCAAAGCAGAGAAGACAAAAAACAGAATAGAAGAACTATACATGGGGAACCAGGAAATGGAGGAGCGGTTAGAGGGACTGAAGCGGGATCGTAAAGCTATGGAAGCTCATGTTCAGGAGAAGCTAAGGCGAAACGAAGAACTCAAAATGAAGCTTAAGGCACTCTCCCAAAGCTCAGCAGATTCAACACGCAACTTTAATGACCTGAAGACGAAAAAGAATGAGGTGACTGCTGTTCTGGAGGATAAAACTGCTCAGACAATCACGTTGAAACAGGAGAGCTCTAAGCTAAAGCCTTACGTCCTACAATCGCCTGCTGCACTGCAAGCTTCTTTGACCGAATTGAGCAATGCTCTGAACGCCGAGAAAGCGCAGATTGATACCATGGATCGAAGGGCCCGAGCACTCCAAACATCTATGGATACATTCTCAGTAGTTTCTACAGATGTCGCTTCCTGCACGAAACTTCTGGAAGACATATCGGTTGAGCTTGCCAAGGAAGAAGAGGAGAATGTACGCATTACACGGCAGAGAGACGTCCTAGGTGAACGGGGTAACAACGTTCGTGAGGTAGAGAGAACCGAAGGATTATTACAACGTCAATTGTCTAAATGGTTGGAGCGGACTGATAAATTGCGCGATGGCAGTAAAGAGAAGGCCACGAGCGCAAAAGAGCGAATGGAAGAGTTGAGGGCTGTACACAGAAAGCTAACAGAAGAGCGATCTGAAAAAGGCAGAGAGATGGAGAGGAGAAGAGTCAGAATTGAACAAACGGAGAAGAAGGTATGTTTGCCTAAAATTATAACAAGCTCTGAACTAATAATTTTAGATGGCGGATTTGAAGGAGAACATCGAAAACGAGATCCACAGTGCACATGACGAGTTTTTGAAGATGGATTCACATATCAAACTATACGTCACGGAAATGGAGCAAACGATGAACTCTTGAACTTAATTTGCTGCTTTTGTGTACAGGATGGAATCAAGTAGCTCACCTCAGGGAGTTTGAACTACTTATGGCGTTTGGGTATACCTGTTAATAATATGATAATGAACCATGAACTTTTGCATACCAATTCCCAGTGACAGCTCATCTGCTACCATGTGACTTTTAATCCTCTTCATCAATGACCCAAACTCCTTCGTCAAATTGGAACCAGCGTCCTAAAATCCTCGCCACATCTATAGTTCTTCCACTATATCCCCCATCACCACCTAAACTATCCCGCTTCTCACTGCCGCTGAGCATAGGAACTTGTTGGTGCCATGCCTGTCGTATTCGAGACGACTTTCTCGTTGCCCTGTCATTTGCCAAGAACTCCTCGCTCTCAAAGTAATCGCTTGCTCGCTCTTCGACCACTACGAAGATTAGCTCTACCTCAAAATACCACTCTTTAGAAGGGAATGTAGACAAAAGAGAAAGAGGGGATCTACCAATCAAATCTCTACCAGTCTCTAGTCCAGCATCGACTAAAGTACTCAGGGTATTGCCGAACCCTTGCGTGCTCCACTGACTGGTATCTTCATGTAATCTTACCAGGCCATACACAATGATCGCTGGTTTCCTCTTGCTTGGATTCTCGAAATGCCTATCTAGATCTTTAGCCAGCGGAGTGACTGCGATGCTAGTGAGGATGGCACGGAGATGAGAGACGGTAGGGACGAAGTGAACTGCTGTACTATATTCAAATCAGCAAACTATACCACGTAGCATGTTTCTTTACAGCGTGATCCTCGAATTGATTAGATGTATTTCAACCTCATGCATAGTTCTACTAAGTGGCTTTGGGCACAGGCGCAAGGGCAATTTACTTTTTCGAGACTACAACTTGGTTCAGAGCTTCCCAATGAAGCTCTGGGAGTTCAGTAGTTGATCCATCTCCATTATAGTAATTGCAGAGTGAATCTACAAATTCTGCACGGGTTTGACAAATGATAAGAGTGCTGGGATATGAGGTTTGCTTGAGGATATAATCGATGAGCTCTGAGGGTGAGACTGGCGTAAGTGCGCACCTCATCTTGTCGGTAGTAGTTTACATTGTTTTGAGGAGTAGATTAAAATTGATTTTGTCGCAATTTTGGTTGTTGAGCAGTCTCAATCTCAAAGGTTGATGCTTATGGATGTCATGAAGGTTCCCAATGACGAACATCGCTTAACCCCACCAAGAAGCTCGACCTCGCAAGACCATGCGCCAGCACCCTTCCACATATCCCGATGGAGTCGATATCTAGGATATCCAGCTTGCTGGAGAGTGGTATGCTTCTCTATTTCCCTGTACGCAGCCTCTTGAAATCCCGGCTAATCCCACGCAGCTCGAGAACTCACCCTCGATGCCGCTTCCTCTGCTCGCAGCTCACGCGGCCCCATGAAGACACTACCTGCCGCCCAGATTAAGAAGCTACTTGATAGTCGCAGCGACCGAGAAGTTCTAGATGGACTGCGGAAGGTTATATCTGTATGTGCCTCACTTTGGATCCCCCCTCTGCCTTCCTTGCCCTGGGTTTTAACTGACATCCCCAGCTCATGTACCGCTCCCAACCATGCCTCACCTACTTCTCCTCCGTAGTCAAGAACGTCGCCTCCCCCAATATCGAAATCAAGAAGCTAGTCTACATCTACCTGCTCAATCACGCCGAACAAGAACCCGACCTTGCGCTCCTCTCCATAAATACGATTCAAAAATCCCTTTCTGATGGCAATCCCCAGGTGCGGGCCCTGGCCCTCAAGACTATGTCTGGAATTCGTGTACCGGTCATTAGCCAGATTGTGTCGCTAGCGATCAAGAAAGGATTGGCGGATATGAGTCCATTTGTGAGGAAAGCAGCTGCGCTATCTATACCGAAATGCTATAGGCTGGATCCGAATACCCTGCCTCAATTGCTGGAATATCTTTCTGCACTACTTGGGGATAAGCAATATTATGTAGCTGGTGCTGCAGTCAAGGCATTTATGGATATTTGTCCGGGGAGGCTGGATCTCATCCATAAGCATTATAGGGGATTGGTGAGGAAGCTGGTTGACATGGACGAGTGGAGTCAACTCGAGACACTCAGGCTTATGACAATATACTCTAGGAAGTGTTTCCCAAAACGGACGAGGAAAGTTACGAAAATGAAGACTTATGAGACGGATGATTTTTACGGCGAGAATAAACGGGAGGAAGAAGAGACCGGAGAGGTGATCCAAGTACTTGATGCGGATTTAGAGCTTTTCCTCAAAACCATCAAGCCATTGCTCCAGAGCCGCAATTCAGCAGTTGTAGTAGCAGTTGCTCGTTGTTACGTCAATCTCGGAACACAAGCCTACATTGATCTGTGCATCGGGCCACTAATAGCTTTATTACGAGGAGCACACGACATACAGCATATCGCACTTTACAACATTGTTTCAGTATGTCTCACACGACCGGAAGCATTCGTCAAATATGCATCTCATTTCTTGGTCCATTCTACAGATCCACTACACGTTTGGGAACTTAAATTAGAACTTCTCACCTTGATATTCCCCCATTGTGATCTCGATGCAAAAAGTCTTATTCTCAATGAGCTTGAGCACTTCTCTGGTGGCTCAGATGAGCAACTAGTGCGAGGAGCAGTGAGAGCTATTGGGAGATGTGCTCAGAGTGACACCAGAACATCAACAAGATGTTTGCGACTGCTCTTGAAGCAAATCACCAGTCTAGATGGCAACCTCGTAGCAGAATCTTTGACTGTTATACGGCATTTGATCCAGCAGGACCCTGGATCGCATACAAATACCGTTATTCGATTAGCTAAGAACCTCGATACAGCAACGAATCCGCAAGCCCGAGCGACAATAATATGGCTCGTAGGAGAGTTTGCTGGCACCAACGGTGAAGACAACATAGCGCCCGATGTGCTTCGTATTCTAGCCAAGGGGTTTGCTGATGAAGCTGAGCCTGCCAAGTTACAGATTGTCCTCTTGGCAGCAAAAGTATATCTCCACCACCTTAACCGTTCTTCCACCGCCGATGAAAACAAACCTACTCAGATTACATCCTACGATGGCCCCGACGAAGAAAGGGAAGGATTTCAAGAAGATAACCCACCTTTCCAAGCATCTCCATCGCCAGAGCCAGAACACCCTATCGTCGCACTATGGAATTATATCATACTCTTAGCCAGATACGACACCTCCTATGATCTTCGCGACCGTACTCGCCTTTACAAATCCCTCCTTGCAGTCCCTTCGTCTACCCAACTCGCAACGCTCATGCTGCTCGCTCCCAAACCGGTGCCCCATACACCAAGTCCTTCTGAAAGCCGTACCGGCTTCACACTCGGCTCTGCTAGTCTTGTAGTTGGTGAAGCTGGTGGATTATATGGTCTCCACGGCTATGAAAAATTGCCAGATTGGGTTGCACCCGGGAAGGAACCTGACCCGGCGTTGAGGGAGGTGGAGGTTGGCAAGACAGAGTATGGCGCTGAGAGGACGGTACCAGCAGGGGAGAGATTAGACTCTGCGATTAAAGAGGCAAGAGTGCCAAGTCCGATTGGGATGAATGGAACTGGTGCCGCGGGTGGGAAGGCGAAAAATCTAGACGATTGGCTTGCTGAAGATGAGGGCGTTGAAGAGAGCAGTGGCGAGGAGGAAAGCGACGACGACGACGATGATGAGGAAGAAGAAGAAGATGATGATGCTGAGGAATCCGAAGAATCCGAGGAAGAATCTGAAGAGGAGAGTGAAGAGGAGGCCGAAAATGATCGGCTTGTTAAATAATTAGACGCATGCTGCTAAGCCAAACAAAAAAGCATATGGATTCATACAAATCACCAGATTTTAGCCGCGCCGTGTTCTCAAATGATAGACTCAAATGTAAATAACAATCAATCAAAAGCATACCGACGAAGTCTATGCAGAATCTCGCCTGAAATTACGACCAAGGTCACAAACGCTTACTAGAAAGTATCACAGCATAATTTACAAGCCCGGAAGAAAGAGCATTTAACATGTGTTTTCACTGAAAAGAAGTGCAAGAGGCAAGAAGAAAATAGCTGCGGCATTGACTATCAACCCGTAGCAGCGTAGGGATAAGCGCCGTAAATCATCAAAACCACAAAATATCATGTTGTTCTTTTCTTCGTGAAACATTAGATTTAGCTGTTTTAGCATGTTCATTTCCAGTCCCTTGGCCAAGAACGAAACGCAGAAGACTGAGCTCCATAACTAAAACCCACTTCGAAGCCGCCCAAATACTGACAGAGACGCAACGCATTTAACGTAGTGTACAAAAGAGGCCAAAGTTTTTGATAGAGAAAATAAGACCTCGGAAAATATGCAGCAGAACTCTCGAGATGACGACACGTGAAACTCCATAAACGAATTATGCTTGTGAACGCACCCTAGGTCTTCCGATTAATTGTACAAAGAATAAGAAAAAAGTGGACCTGTGAACCAACAACTTGAAGGCGTATGTTAGAAGTTCAAAGAGCCTCAACAGCAAGACTTATGCAAGGAGACCAGTCTGTCGTATAAAGCGTAAGCTCATCTCTGAAATCAATGATATAGATCTCGGAAATGAATCTGATTTATTCACCAGCGGCGACTACAAGGAGCTCAGTATTTGAAATCTGTAATGTTAAAAGGAAGGTTGTACCTATATGCAGGTGCGACTTCAGGTTGTGGTCGCTTAGGCTTCCGTCTTGCCGTGCCACCATCATCTGGCTGTCGCATGGGTTCGGGTTTTTTGGGCGTGGTATTCTTGCCTAGTATTTCCCGGGATATGGGGCTTAGTGCCTGTTCATCCTCACTCGCAGTATCCTCTGCTTTTACTTGAGAAGGCTCTCTGGGTTCCGGAGGATCAGCCGCATGGTGGTTCGCATCGGATGCCTTATCTATTGGCCCATTTAAATGGCGCTTTGAGGGCTGGCGCGGACTATGATCATATACCCTGGCTTCTTGTCCTGGCCCAGCAAAACTTCCATTACTATAGGAGCCACGAGCGCTTAAATATCCAGAGTCTTGACGAGGCGGCAGATTACTGTTCGCATTACAATGCGGATAGTAATGATCTTGTGGCGATGTGCCTTGGATAGGATAACTAGCAAGTTGCTGTTGGGGGTACTGGTTGTCGCCAGAGGGGTGGCCACTATTATAAAATGGCTGAGGAGGTTCTCCGTAGGGGATCAGACTTTGGGGAGTACTTGGTGGACCAGGCCCCCATTGATTAGGTGGTCCAGATGCATAATTTTCACTGCCATACATGCCATTTTGCGGAGGCATCCCATTATTATGAGGAGCCTGCATGCCGGTAGCTTGATTATTTTGGCGTTGATACTGATGATGAGGCATATTATTACCATATGGAGAGACAGCTTGGGGAGACGAAATATTTGAGAACGAATTCTGTCGATGTGTCACAAAATGTTGATTTGGACAAGGCCCATTGCTGTGTGGTGGGATACTATTGCTGATGGGGTTCTGCATGTATGGCGCAGCTGGGTAATTCTGGTGGTGTTGAGGAGGGACGTGATGGGGAAAAGGATTTGGGTGCGCATATCCATTGACATACTGATTTTGGGGGGGTGGTCCATGTAGATGTGAACCCTGCTGAAAATTCTGGATTTGCGGCGGAACTTGTTGTGAGAAGCCTTGTTGAGGAGGGGCCTGAGGAGGGAGACCGTTGTAAGACGTAGCTCGATGGGAAAAGCTCTGATATGTTAAACTCTGTTCAATATATGCTTGAGGAGCGTCGCCGTTCTGACGAATCTCGTTGCCTGGTGGTGCTATATTTGCGTATTGGCCCCGAGGAGCATTCTGCTGTAATTCCATGCCAGGGCCAGAAAACTTCCTGTCATTGGACCTATGGGATACTGCTCCACTGGCAGATCTTCTGGAATGTGGCGGCATACCCATGGCATGTTCAGCTGGGGACATGCTGTGTACCACACTTCCGTGTCTACTCTCTCCAGCAGCACTCCCATGAACGGATCCACCTGAAAACGACTGGCTTCGCACAGGTTTGGGACTGCCAGTAACACCTAGAGACGCAAGTATAGCCTCTGTAGTATCTGTTTCCGCGACAGCGGACTCGCCAGGCTGGGGAGCCCAAACATCGTCTTCGTCACCCGATTGTGATCCAGACTTCATAAGAGCAGGTGTTCCGGGTGCTGCATCAGAATCTCTCATTTGGCTAAGAACTGTATCTTCATTTATTTCCTCGTATTTTACTCGTTTGTTCGGGATATTGTCAATCGCACACTTTGTAGTATTTTGACTCCAGTTTTCTATGTTTTCTTCCTCATCGACAGATCGTTCTCGCTTGCGAGTTGATGTGCCTTCTCCATCTTCTGAAAATTCTCCTTGATCATGCTGACTATGTTGATCCTCGCCATGTCTTTTCGCCATCCAAGCGCGAACCTCATCTAAGGGTATCAAAGGGCCTTCCGTACTAACCTCCAAGAACCCAGGATCTTCTTGCAAGTATGACCACTGAGATTGAGTACGAACAGGTCTCAGAAACTCTTCCAGATTGTCATTTCTTGCGTACCTTGATACTGATTTCCTATTTTTCTCAGTAAGGAGCGGCACAGGAGTTGCAGTTTCCGAGTATTTGGCAGAGAGGGGCTGAGCAATGGCGACAAATTCGAAAGGAGCTGGCGACTGAAAGATCTTTTGATATTCCCAATTAAATTCCTGCTTTCTCAGGCTCTCTCCATAACTTTCCACTCCCTTCTTTTTGTGTTGCTTCTCTGCCCCTAAATTTACCTGCGCTTCCTTTATGGCAACTGTAGCCCCATCTGCTGAGTTGCTATGAGCAGATTCACTAGCATTTGAAGGGCTTCTTGGAGATCGATGTGAACGCCCACCTGTAGATTCGCATCGAACAGATTGGGCGAATGGAGTGCTGGCACGGCTGGAAGGTTGCATAGATGGGGCTTTCGACTCAATAGAAGCGGCAACATCAGACTCCGGCTCAATCATCATCTCAACATCATTGACCGAGGTAGAATCAGCTCCACCATCAATTCCATGGGCGTGAAATTTATCCTGCTGAGCAGACTTGTGGTGTGAACTTGGCGCCTGGGGAGGGTTGCTGCTCGGTCTATTTTCGAGTTTGGTGGTCTCGGGTATTTGTTGTGGCTGAGACTGCAATCGAGGTGTGACAGATTCTCGCTTCATGGATTTGTCGCGCTGATATCTTTGCTGCTGTGGATAAGGGGAAGCGCTGTGCGATGAAGGTGGTTGACTGTCCTTCCATTGGGGATTTGAAGAGGGTCCTTTTGTTCCATGGTACGGACCAACAACGGCAGGTGACAAGGCATGTGGATTTGGGTGTGGAGCCACGTTATGTGCAGGCAAGTGATGTTGCAAATTATAATTTGCAGAATTTGCAAGGTACGGAGCTTGGTAATTCGGATTGTGTACAGAGGGTGTAGGACCATACTGTTGATATGGAACATGCGCAGGTTGCGGATTATACGATCCCGGAGCGTTGCCATATTGCGGGTATGGAGGGGCCACCGTCGTAGATGGGCCATAAGAACCGGTGCTGTTTCCATGCTGTTGATGCTGAAAAGCTCCGTATTGACTATTTACTACAACAGGCTGCGGAGAACCGTATGGGTTTGCTACGTGACCATTTTGGCTATTAATCCACTGACCTGACTGAGGCAAAGGATTCGTAGTAACACGCCCAGGGTAGCTAAGCGCATGAGGACCACTGAGCCAACATTAGCTAAAGCTCTCAAGAAAAAAAGCATGGCAAAAGGAAAAAACAAAGCAACCCAATCAAAAAAGAAATCACTATCACTTACTTTGCAAGCTGTGACTGCTGCTGCGACTGTTGCTGTGAAGGGCAGTTTACCACAAAGTGCGGCCCCTGGCAAATGAAGCACACTGGAGCAGCAGGAGACTTTTGTTGCTTGTTTGAATGATAGCCACTGTTTCCTGAGGACTGGACACGGTTTTGCCAGTGGTTAGACATAACCGTAGGATGATTTGTATTCCGAAACCATAGATCTGACAATGCTGAAGAGATATTTTGGCTAGGGAGAAGCCAAAATCATGTGCACCCAAGAAGTCGAGAGAGTAGTGAACTCTTCATGCATTAGGAGAATCAGCCGCAATGAAAGAGAGGCCGAGTGAATTCTGAAATTTTGACAGAGGAGAGCAAAAAGACTTTTGTGACACTGCAGGTGTGAAAAGAATTCCAAAGAACAGGCAAGTTGTGATCCGGGCTTATTCCTAATCGAAATAACAAGTTGCCCACGCCGACGTACGTAAAAGCTCAAGCGCACAGCAAAAAAAGCAAAGCAATAAGATCAAACAGGCTGGGAAAAGGGAAGTACACAGCCAGACTGGTTCAAAAATTGAACGCCGGCCGACAAAGATCAAAGAGGACAAGAAGTGCAGATTTCGATGGAGGTTGGGAACTGCCCGAGCGATATAACGTGAGGAAGAAATTCAAACTCTAAATGATGCAGGGGTCAGCGAAGTGAGGCACTAGCCTCGTCTACCCAACCAATCCAGCGCCTGGAGTGCCGATATCAACTATGGCTATAAAATAATATTACATGTCAACCACGGGTTATGAGACTGGAGAGGAAAGTACTGTATCACAGTTGATAATCAACCACCCCCTGCAACAACGCCTCTCACAACACCTCTCAGAACTATTTCTTCTTCCAACAGTTATTTGCAGCGCCTCACGACCCTATGTTTCGTATGACTTACGAAATGACTTAGATCAGATAGTGGTGACGAGCGACCATGCTGTTGCATTTACGAATTTTCTAAAAGATACCATATGCGAAAGCTCCATCTCTCCTTCATCATAGCTTTGCAGCCTCGTGGCGCATTTAGAGATTCAATAATACTCATACTTTTGCACCATGCCTGGCCTGCCATGTAAGCTACTCTTCACATAGCTCTGATCCCTCTGACCCCCCCTCTCTCCAATTTTCTATCTTGCTAATTGATGCGCTTCTCCTAGCTTCTGTGGATTTGGATGAATGTATAGAAAGCCTGTACAAGAAGAATCTCCTCGCGGAATCCGTCATCGAAGCAATATGTGCGAAAACAAAAGAGCTATTGATGCAAGAGAGCAACGTTGTACATGTGCAAGCACCAGTTACAGTAGTAGGAGACATACACGGCCAGTTTTATGATCTTATAGAGATCTTCAAGATCGGAGGATGGTGCCCAGATACCAACTACCTTTTCCTAGGTGAGTAGCTTTCATAGGCTTCTTACCATCTACTTGAAGCTCTCACACCAGAGAATGAGGCTTGACCTGGCTGCGCGCAAAAGCTAACAGTTCCAGGTGACTATGTCGATAGAGGCATGTTCAGTGTCGAGACCATCTCCCTACTCGTCTGTCTCAAGCTTCGCTATCCAAATCGTGTAACGCTCATCCGCGGAAACCACGAATCTCGTGGCGTTACCCAATCATACGGCTTCTACACCGAATGCTCACGCAAATACGGCAACGCCAACGTATGGCATTATTTCACCGACATGTTTGATTTCTTGACCCTCAGCGTCGTCATCAACGACCAGATTTTCTGCGTGCATGGCGGATTATCACCAAGTATTCATTCGATCGATCAGATTAAGGTGATTGATCGTTTTAGGGAGATCCCTCATGAGGGTCCCATGGCCGATCTGGTGTGGTCGGATCCAGATCCTGATCGCGATGAGTTCTCGCTGAGTCCGCGAGGTGCCGGCTATACATTTGGAGCACAGGTCGTTAAGAAGTTCCTCGAGGTCAACAAGATGTCGCATATATTGCGGGCGCATCAGCTATGTCAGGAGGGTTATCAGGTGTTGTACGATGACAGACTGTCAACGGTGTGGTCAGCGCCGAATTACTGCTACAGGTGTGGAAATATGGCCAGTGTGCTGGAGGTCAGCGATACGGGAGAGAGATTCTTTAATGTGTTTGCTGCCGCACCAGAGAATGATTTACATAAGGGAGAGCAGACGCAGCAGGAGAAGATTGCGGATGGCAATTCGTTGCCGGATTACTTCTTGTGATTATAGATACCACGTTTCATGGAAACCATGAATTATACCCCACACTTTTTGTTTATGTTGTGTACTGTAAATAGACAACGAAGACAAAATATAAGGATACTAAAGTAGAATACGTAAAGAGCATTATGAAGTGGGATGAGGATGAAATCATGGTCATGATGCTATCATTTCTCGTATCTCGTTAAAGGTCCGCTAATCTAAACTTCTGCCAACCCATGCTTGTTTGTAATGCTTTTATTCCATGCAAGGAACGCAAAGGTCGAAAATTCATGGCCACCCACATCTCCGGTCCGGTCTCCCTTCGTCTGCTATGTACGAGATACGGAGCCTACCAATCCTTCGCAATGTCAAACGACCATTCGAAAGTCAAATGTGTCTTCTTGTCATCATCTACGAAAGTGGACACAGCGTTGTAGTGACCTCGAGCGAGCATACCGGATGGGGCGTCCTCTTCGGCGACTATAAATTGTCAGTTGTGTCTCAGTACCTAGCACTTGAGATCTCGCAGCAACTTGAGCTTTTCAGGAAGATGGAAGCACAGCTTCCATCGATCTATGCCTAACCAGCTTCCCGAAAAAATACGGGAAAATAGAGACGTAACTTACACTTCTTCTCGTATGTTGGGCTCTTGTCTGTGTTTGGCGCGTATGATCCCTATATCTCATTAATAAACTAACCCTCGAGTTTCCCTACCCTCCAGTACATGACTTACCAACATCTCCTGATCCTTGCTAACCCTAATACCCTTTCGCTTTACCACTTGCACATAATGTAATCCACTTAGAATCTGATGCTGGACCTTGAACTTTGCGCTCATTGTGAACTTGGCACCCTCCTTGATCTTGAATGGGTTATCCTTCAAGGAGTTGACGGCGCCAGGGGCGGAAAGGTCGATTACAACGTCGGGACGGCCGGGGGAAGACATGGCAAGTGAGAGAATGATACAATGACGGGGATCGGAGGGGTCGCTGAGGTCTTTGCCGCCGCCACCGAGACCGAGAGACTCTTTGTAGCGTTGGAGGGATTCATCATTGGCGTCTGGGAAATATTAGCTAAGTAGAGGAAGGAGCTGAAAGGAAACACAGGGGAAAGGAGAAGCATTGTGGATATAGGAATGAAGCAAATGATAAGAGACATACCCATTTGGTGGTACTCATCGATGGTCTTCTTCTCTCCAACTTTAAAGCCTTGGGTAGACTCTGGGAGAAGCTCGTTCTCATTGTTGTCCTTTGACGCCATGCTAATCGCTGTCAGGTTTGTCCGCGAGGAAGATAAGGGGGAGTGAAGATTGGTTGGTGTTGGAGATTACTGACCTGGGCTACGGTCTTGTTGGATATTTTTTTGAGGTTGATATGAAATTATGTCAATGGTTTCTCCTGAAGTAAAATGAGTAGAAGCGATGTTGGAGTGAATCGAAGTTAAGAAGGCGGTGTTATAGACAAAGGAAGCCGCCGCTTCATAGTGGGCTGGAATATATGGTGGGGTAGTTTAGGGACCTTTCAGAGCTAATCCCTGCAGCTGTCTTTACTGCACGTTACAGACCAATATCGCTTCACCGCTCAATTGGGACACGTAAAACTGGAAGAAAAGGGAAATGCAGGATAAGTCTATGAATATACATGCACCGGTGGGTGTTACAGTAAACCAAATTGGCTCGAAGAGCTTGCTAGAATTTCAAAGGCGAGATTCCACCTGCCTAGTAGATAGATAGATAGATACCGTTGATTGACGACAGAAACAAGACACGTGACTCCCCCTTTTCCTGAATCGCAGGTTGTATTTGACGATTTACAGTTGAGAATACCAAAGTCGATAGACTTGTTGACTAGAAAACAAGCACCAAAGACAACGTGATGCAAGGAAGCATTGCATCTTTAGTCTGGTTATTACTCCTGTTCATACGCTGCAACAGGTATGTTTTGCCGGATATCAGACACCAGTGTAACTTGTTACAGCAACGCTAAGCAAGAACTTGCATTGCAGCCCTCGACTGTTTGAAGCAACATCTTCCCACATCATATCATATAACATAGCGTAATATAGCGTAGCCTAGCAATGAAAACGTCTGTACTGGGTAAGATTTCTTCTTAAATCATGATCGAATAGAGATTAGCCGATACCCCATCATGTCCTATTCGGGACAAGTTCGCCCAGCCTCCGATTAAATCCATTCTCCGTTCTACAAAAGTAGCCTCGTGGCACGAACCCCTTCCCTTTCTCCCCTGCGAATCTTCTCTCACTCAATTCTCGAGATATTTGTCAAGCTTCGCGCTCTGTATCCATCGCGCATCAGTTTTACTTTTTCTTATCTCTACTCTCCTTCGACCTCAGGCAATTCGCAAGGTGGGATTCACACTATTCATACGTGACTTGTTTCTATTCGCGCGCCGGCGAACCTTCCTTACACCTTACCACCAGGCGCAAACCGTAAGCAAAAACTCAAAACCCTTATCCCCCTTTTCTCAAAACGTGGCGACAACAATCTCCATCCCAATTGCAAGCCTAACATCAGACGATAGAAACGCGCGCGGCTGTCTGCAGAACCCTTTGAAATCGCTTGTCGCATTAGCATTGGATAGAATACCCTTCCCGTCAACAAGCACTAGGTTCATCGCGAAGAGCATAAAATGGCGCCAAATCGTCACCTCCCCGAGAAGCTCAATCCTCTGATGACCGAGGAGCTTCCAGCTTGTAAGATACAGCTTGCGACAGTCGCGGTGGACTTCCGAGATCACAACTGACGGACAACAGATGAAGTTTTAGTCGGCCGTCGCCGCTTAGGTCAGACTGATCTCGCAGTCAAGGCTGGACAGGTTGGAACCTCGAACTCTACCAAGCCCAAGAATCTCGGTACCTTTGACTATGCCCACTTGCGCGCTCCTCTGCCGAAAGGCATCGTGTCGGGCATTTTCAAGCCATCGCCAACCTCATATTTCCTCATGCGTCGGAGCCACGATGGTTACATCAGCGCAACTGGCATGTTTAAGGCGACCTTCCCATATGCAGAGGCGGCAGAGGAGGAGATGGAGCGAAAATACATCAAGGGTCTTGATACTACAAGTACAGACGAGACGGCCGGCAATGTCTGGGTTCCTCCACAGCATGCTTTAGAACTCGCCTCCGAGTATCAAATACTTCCCTGGATCAAGGCGCTGCTAGATAACGCACCGATTGACGTCAACCCTACAAAAGATGCCTCTCCAAAAGCCATTGCATCCCCACCACAATTCATGGTTCCAAGTGATTACCTCGCCGCTCCAGAACCAACACCAACGGTCAGACGGTCGCATAGATCTGTGTCACCAAGTAAAATAGCGTCGCCAAAGAAGCCTATAGCATCAATGCGTAAACCACGAGCCTCCAAATTGTCCAAGGCAGAAAAGAGCGACGATGCCGAGTCTTCGGAGGTCTCTGCAAAGACCTCGAGCAAGAACTTGCAGAGCGCTCTCATGGATGCATCCACTGAGGAAGAGGCCAAACTCTCAGAGGTCAAGGAAGAAGAACCGGTGGTACGGGTTAATGTTGACACAGATGTGGAGGTTAAGGGTGATGTTGAGATCACACATACTCATGTCGAAGTCGAGATGCCAGCCGGATTTGCTGAGCTCCCATTGCCAGCTGACACTGAAGCCATGATCTCCAAAGCTAAAGAAATGGTGGAGGCGGCTGTGGAAGCGAGTAAAGAAACGAGCAATGGTGGCCCGAGCGTTGTACGAAAGCGAAAAGTGGAGGAGGTCGAAGAGGCGGAAGCGGGAGAGTCTGCGATTGTGGCTGCACCAGCAAAGAAGGTTAAGGTGGAATCGGAATTGAAGAAAGAGAGGATCAAGACTCGAGCTTTGATCGGATTGAGTGCCACCCTGGCGATTGGGTAAATTTCCCCAAAACCCCGATAAGTTTCAGGTTACTAACAATTCCCAGTGCGACCATCCAGTATGTTTTTGGAGCATTCTAAAATATTCTGCATGTCCCGATCTTGACTTTGTCTTTTTTCTATTTGGCGTTATTCGGGTACGGCGGTCGGACTTTACATACCCCTTTTGAGCAGGGAGCAAGTGTCAGAATTCACTGGATACACAAACACCCATTGTGTAGGGCTGTTTGAGTACATACGTCTAGTTTTCTTGTACCTCTCTTGTACGTGAGCAAATCAGTACACTCTTGATGCAACTCGCTGGCTTCCGGTTTTGTTTTTGAAAAAGATACTTTACATAATTTTAAAAAGGAAAGAAATATACATTAAATGGGAGTTGCTATCAAAGGTGCAATGCAGACGAAGCCGTCTCTTTTGGGGAGCGGATTAGCAATGTAAACAAAATCCGCCACTGTTCCACAGTTACCTCTTGATATGATGGTGATAAATTATTTCCAATTTCTACATCGAAATGATGTGACAGAAAGGCAGAAAGGCCGTCAGGGAAAGTTTCTTGATACTTGACTGCTATCTAATGCTCTGCTTACTATGGAAGCGTCATGAATTCCAGCATTATTCCGTTGTCAAGTTATATGGCACCCGCGCTGTTCCTGCCAGTATTGGCGAGGATGTGACGGAACAGGGTCATGTTTAGCTTCTGTGTATCCTATGGTCAAACACAAATTGACCGCCTAACCTCACCAGCTGCGCTGAAGTGGTAAAGGGTAGTGCAGAGAAAAATCAATTCTCTACCACTATCAGCGCGCGGCGTCAGTGGTTAGTTACTACTCAGATCTTCCAATAGTTGGTCTTGATCGATCAGAACTGCTCTCTAACTTCAACATGGCACCACAGCGTGCTTCACGACGTCCTCGCATCATCCATACATATTCCCGAAAACATCCCACTGTGGTTATACAGCCGACAACGTTTCCGCCGAAGAAAACACATTCCGATAAGCTTGGTAATCTGGTTGGAAGAGAACACCATAGAGGCATCTTTCAGCACAGCCCGATCTTGTCACCAAGTGAACATGGAAATCACGCCAGTATTCTTACTACCGCACCTCTCGTTGGAAAAGTCATCAAGAGAAAGGCGTCGATTGTGGAGAAGACTGAGGCAAGATCAATCAAAGAGAATTCCATCCGTTTCGCTGAGTATAGTCCCATGAAAAGTATCGAAGATCAGGAGCTTTCCTTGAGGTGTCAACAGCAACAGCAACAGCAAAATCGTGCAGACCCCGGGGCGGGTCAGACGTCGCATTCAAAGATACATGATCCAGATAGTGAAGACGATCAGAGTAGGTCTCTAGCAACAGAGCGTTGCTCGCTACATCAAGTAGAAGACTCGACTTTGCTGGATGAAGTTAAAGGTGTCAAATTAAATCGACAAATTGATATGGACAAGTGGTAAGGATGCTTCACGTCCAATATTCATTCAATTAATGATTACTGCAGCTATCCAATCGATGAAGGTATACTTTTTGCGGGCGGGGATTCATGCTTTAATCCAGAATTGAGTGATATCGAAATGAAAGTCTTGAATACTGGCAACACCTCTCAAGCAAAATTCCATCCCACTACTCAACATATCAATACCGCACGTGAACTCAAAAGGTCAACAGATGATGACCAGGGATACCAAGCTCCTCAAGCTGACCCGCAAGATGTACCTAGCCAAGGCCGTGGAGAGGATGAGAATGAAAAGGTTAAATGTGTCGATATATCTGCTGCTCCGGTCAAACGATGCCGCCGTGTCGATCGAGCAGCTCAGGCCAACCCAGTACGCCATGCACTATCTCTAACGTCAACCCGAAAATGTAAAAAGCGACCCACAAAACCAAGAATAAGAACATCCCGAGAACTACCCACTGCAGGCTTGGTGCTTGTTGGAGAGAGGCTGGAAAATTCGGACTCTGATGATAATGGTAGGGAATCGACAGGCAAAAATACATGCCATAAACATGTCGGCTAATTCTTCGACTTCCTTGCAGATGAACCGCTGGAGCTTCCGGATGATCCAATATCGCACTTGCCCGATCATTCGGAATGTTTGAAGCATTGTAAAATTAGACATCTGGCTGAGGTCAAGGTCAGGCCACGCCTTCAGAAGCTGCCAAGCGACTATATAGAATATCGTATGCCAGTACTACAACCAGCATCTCCAAAATCCCGAAATCGACAGCAGCTGGAGAGTTATGGGGATGGCTTCAGTGCAGATGAGGTACAAACTGTAATGAAATCTAAGCCTATCAGACGTGTAAGTGCGGTACTACTTTCGAGGAGAATATGGCGCGTTATGCATTATTTACACATCCTATCCTACTCATTTCAGGATTGCGAACGGGTTCCTTCTACTTCAATTAGCAATTTAGGCATCGCTAACTGTGATTTCTGAGTAGCGTTACAGGACTCGAGGAAGCCGATTCACATTCGAGGCCAAGCTTGGACAACTGACAATAGTAACAGATAACATGTCTGAAAGTTCGAGGAAGGTTCGTGGATCCTCCCACATAAGACATCTTAAAATTACGAAGCTGGAGAAATCAACTTTGCAAACCAGCCACGCGCGAAATGCCATAGAAAAATCAACATCATTCAATGCGCAAAATCAGATACGATATCAACAATTTCGGGACGCTGAAACTAAACGTTCGCAACAACCCGAGCTTGAGGTAACGAATTTACGAGCCCCTAGATGCCGCAAAAGTAGCAACATTATAGTCAAACAGAAATTAAGCATGACTTCGATTGAAAGAAGGTTATATGGCGATTACAATGAAAGTCAAGGTCAGGATAGCTACAAGAATGATAGCCATACCAACCTACAGGAGTACAGGGGTAGCGATCAGCAGACAGACGACTACGAGTCGGCTGAAGATTTACAATTTGTTGAGAATGAAAAGATTGGAGAAGACGTTGGAAGTAGTAAGAATAACCAGCATGATACAGGTAGACTACAGAATGACACAGAACTACCGGCCGGGCATAAGTACCCACAAAATCATGCTGTAAATATGAAGTCACTATCATCTCACGAGGATTCTCCGTGTTTAGAACATGAAAAAACAAAAGCTAAAGCAATACAAACTGGTGGCATGAAACAAGGCGAGTGTGACTTAGGACCCTTTTCTAAAGAGCAGAATCTTACTTCGAATCTGGATCTGCCATTTCCTTATTCTAGCTCAACCCCACAGCAGCTTGGCTATTCAAGTAATGAAATCTTCAAAACGGCAAGCTTAACACGAGTTCAAGTTGAAAAAGTGCGTCCTAAAATATCCTGTGCAAGCGACACACTTGTTGGACAGAGTAGGAGCAAGGACTGTAAGATGGACCAGAACGCTGAACAGAATATGAGCCAGCATATATTCTCGAAACCTCCTGTGAATGATGATGTGTTCGGAGATAGATATTGGAAACCAAAGCAGGTGGAGGCAAGTGAGATAGTCAACGATATCAAAGAAAAGCCTATGGACTGTAAAGAGTCTTTGAATCCGCGCTTTAGCGATGCTTATCGCTCTGGTTCAATTCTTCTACAATGCTCACCCTTAATCAAAGTTCAACCACCTGACAAGCTAACAAATCGAACCTCGATGGCACCTCTCACAGAGCTCGGAACAAGCCAAAGCTTATCAAAGATGCTAGATACCTCTGACAATCAGTCCCAGGCTACCACCAATTTGGGAAGTAGTCAGCATCGCGGGAACACCCAGCTTACTGAAACCAACACTCCACAAGCCTCAGTCGAACTCGGATACTCAAAACTTGTTGCCCAAAGCTTATCACCGTCTGTTCCTCGAACGCAAGAGCTAGTGATAAACGCAAAGCAGGATACCTTGCAGTTAGTGCACATACCAATTAAATCTTCGCATTAATCTAATAATTTACTTAGCAAGGAGTTATCTAATCACGAATCGTATAATTATATAGCTAGCGAAATTTATCAACTTCCTGGGCACGAACTCATGAATATTCAGAGAGACAACTCCATGCATGCATCTACGTGTCTCCGTATTCCAAGCTGGGCCAAGGGAACTCTGACCGACAAGACAGAATCGCCAATAATAACTCAAAATGTAGCAAACTCTTTGGCGATTCCTAGCGGTCGCCGACTACCCAGACTTCGCGGAGGTCCGTCAAAGACTTTGGCGACTCTGACAAGGCAAGCTAGCCAAAATATGGGCACCGTAAGCAGAGTCCAACATGGAGGCAGGACTAAGTCAGTGCCTGGATTACCGCGCTTACTTACAGGTACAGCTAGACGATGAGCATAAGTTGTGAGAAGTGCAAACGGTCGATAGTTGAGTTCGATAGCGGTAAGTGGGAGTACCGCTATCATCGACGGACCCTGTATAATGAAGACATTTTGCTCACATTAAGCTATGGTGGGCAATATTTGCAGTGCCAACGTTTGAAGAGGTTTTATCCGCCATATTTGGACACAGTTATAGATAGCTTAAGATAGAAATATCTTTTTGCTTTAATAATGCCCACTGAATGAGAAACAATTGATAGAACATTATGTTGGACAGAAGATTTTTCACTTGCCGCGAAAAGCACATCATATATTCATCTATATAACTTGTTTGACGATTTAGCATGTCATGGAGTTCATTGAGACAACATTAAAAGCCATCATTTCTTGGTATTTCAGGCATGAATGAGGCGGACGAGCCGCACTTTCAACCTTCGTAGCTACAGCTACTACTATGCTGGATTTGGCTGGTATCCAATAAAACTATCTAATTCATAAGTGTTCGTGGGAATATGCCAGCGCGATACTGTTACACCGCATGAACAAATTTTCTACCTGAAATAGTGGCTTGGATAAGGGGGGTTTCCTCAGAGTGACTCGAACTATTCCTGACTTGCAAAGGGTCTCCGCGGATCTCAATTCTGCTCACGTCAGATCTATAAACTAGGGAATAGAAATTAAGAAAATTGAGATATGGGTTACCACATGTTAAGAGAAAACACGTGGGAGAATTCCAATGGAAGTTGCAGGCTTGTATAGAAAACGCCGGTGACGTAGCTCTAAGATACCTTCCGGGCGTCGTTCCTATTTTCATCTTGAAGGGACAGGGCGAACTTTGCCAGCAGGACTCACCGCTTAACCCTTATACCATTCAATACCTTAGCCAAGTTCTCATAATGCTCACCGAGAAATGGATTCAAAAGTGGCTCCAATCAATCTGTATCGGAGGTCAAAGCTGAATTTATATGTATATACATTACAGGTCAATGCAATGAACGTCGGGCAGTCAGCGCGCCCTGGATTATTATACCAAGCACACACCATTTTTCACCATGTATCAAAATCGAGAAACAGCCTTACCTTTACTGGTGGACTAGTCAATATATACAATTATCTACTCCTACGATACCTTGGTAGGTAGTATGGTACCCTGCAGTTATTTAGGGCTGGGCGAGCCGACTAAAAAGCTATAAGATAAACCGAAGGCAAGCCAGTTGCGAGGCGGTGATGCGCTGATCGTGTTTGAGTTCTTGTATTCGGCTCTTCTATTAGACTGAGACCTCGCTTTACTTAGCGCTATCGCGAACAAAACTATGTCTCTGCCCATACCTTTACAGCCTGTTACTCCAGCAAAGGCTAGCCCACCACCTCCGACTACTCTTCAGTCAGAATCATCTTCATCTATGCACGGACCTCCCATACCCCAACCCCGTGAACAGGAACATATTCTGGAAATCATTGATAACGTATCGACTCAAAATCCTCCGACGGTGCCTCCCTCTGCTCAGACTACTAGCAATGGCCATTCTCCGATTCTCTCTCCACTAACATTACCGTCTTCCAATGCCAATGAACAAAATCTCCCTCAGACTCAGGCTGTCAATAACACTCAAGCCACCCGTGTAACTCAGAGTAATCACAGCTCTACAATAATTGAACCTTCGCCATCGTCTTCATTTACCAGAATCGAAAGCCGATTTACCTCTTCTCAAGAGGTCCCGTCGGTGACGAAAAAGAGAGCGCTACTCAAAACCAGATTTTCGTTCCAAAAACTATCGTCCCAGTTTTCTACCTGGAATAAAACCAAATACTGGACTCCAAAATCCAGCGGTGAAGGCGAGAATCAGTGGGGCGTACACTGGTCTCTTCCAACCTGGATGATATTTCTTGGGTTGGCCGGAATAACAAGTGCTGTTAGTCACCATCTTTACAATCAAAGATTACATGGCAATATTGTTGAGAATTCGGACTGGACACAACGCTTCGGGCTGGCCATCGCCTTCCTAGTAAAGGTCTGTCTTGTTGGTGCTGTCGAGATTGCGTATAAGCAGAAAGTTTGGGTTCGTATTACATTCACATAATTACTGGGTAATAAAAGCTAATGCCATCTAGTTCATCTACAAAAAGAGGCTGCTAAAAATTGAGACCATCGACAGTTTGTTTTCTGTAAGCAATGTATCAATTGTGTTGTATCAGGGCTAATTGAATAGGACAGGCGTGTAGTGATCCACTCAAATTCGTCAACTCAGAATTTTTGCTTAAAGCAACCATTCCATTCCTGCTGGCCGCCTTGACCTGGGCACTTCCATTATGTGCCATAGCATCCCCTGCCAGTCTAACATCAGTGACCAGCATCCGGAACTCTTCTGCCATATGTGACGGTGTCCCGTCCCTTAATTTCTCAAAGGAGATCCAACTTCCTTGGGAGTCGCCATACCTTTCAATAACATTTGTTCAAAGATTTCCAGGCATAGCAAATGATTCCGACTATTATGACGGACCATCTAGTCATCTTAAAAAAGATTCTATCATATTCCTCTACCAAGGGACTGAGGCTTTACAACCATCGAATCCATGTCCGGAAAGTGGGAATTGCTCTTACATACTTGAATTTGAAGGACCCGCATACGACTGTCAGGAAAAGAGTGACTATGAGCCTGCTGCAAACACCTCCATGACCAAGGAAAAGCTCATACCGACAGGCAACTTCTCCTACTTTGGTCTCTCGAGCGTGTACGAAAATGATTACGGGGCGCCCCTCTGGTGGGACTATCCCGAAACGCCAGAGGATGAAATAGGACTATTTCTAGAGGAGCCTTCTCTCTGGCTAGGATACACCATAAATACTACAGTACCATTAATAGAACCGATAACCACGAATTGGGGAGCGAGATGGTATCATGAATTTACACAGCATGTCATACAATGCAGTATGCATGCTGCAATCTATAGGCACTCAGTGCTTTGGTCAAATGGGGTGATGTCTTTGGAAAGCTCTACTACGAAACTAATCAAACCAATTCTAGCATTTTCTCCTTATGAGAACCCCGAATACGCTGTTCTGTCGTATGCTGTTTCTTACTCTTCCAGTTTTTATGTTACTTATATGATGTTACCTATATGAACTAACTCTAGAAAGGGCATACCACGCAGCTGGCTGGCTATTCCGCACCCAACTCCATGAGTCGATAAATCAAACTGGCGACGCGGGCACGCAAGATTACGCCATCACATCCTCTCAAGTATCAATGACCAAGCTTGTAGACCCTATCAGCCAGTTCGTGGTCCCAGATTTTCCCTCCGCGGTAGAAAAGCTTTTTGCGAATCTTATCCTGAGTCTCGCGTCTGACCCCGCCCTCGCCATCACCGCAAACTATTCCGTACCCTGCATCCGCAACTCAATTGTTCTGGTATGGAAGTATGAACCTTTCTGGCTGGTGCTTAGTTATTCTTTGGCGACAGGTTTCATGATGATAGCAGTGGGATTTGGCATCTGGGCGTTTAAAGAGAATGGATATGGGGTCAATATGGGGTTTAGTGGTATCGTGTTGACAACTAGAAATTCCGAGTTGAGAGGGCTGTCCGAGGGGCATTGTTTAGGAGCGTATCCGGCAAACAAGGAGTTTATGAAAAAGAAATTGAGATTTGGAGAGTTGGCTGTTGACGGCGGGGTCCATACAGCCTTCGGGACAGAGGGCAATGTCGGGCAAATTGTAAAGGGAAAGAAGTACATCTAGGATTGGTGTTACGGCTTTGATGCTTCTCCCTTTTTTATTTAATTCTTATAGCTGAAGAAATCATAGTATAAGGCTGGTTTTAATCAAATATATCAACTCAACTACACAAGGACCAGAACTTTAAGCATTTTACTACTATCCTAACCAGTTGTCCACCATATCACCACTAATCTCATTCCAAGCTACTGAATAAGCGTGGCACGGCTTAGCAAAACGAATTCTTTAATAAGATAAATAATCACGGCTCACCCAGTTTTTCAAGATAATATTTATTTCAGCATTGATCATTCGCAGTTTCCCTACATTCTCCTTCTCTTCATTACCAGGTTTGAGAACATATCTCCAAAAGTAATTCTTGAACCCTGACAACACCTAACCTATTTTAATCCAACCCATTATGACACGCTAAGTTGGGGCTCTTGATACTTGATTTGTAAAATATCGCGCAGAGCTTTGGAACAATGCATCCAAAGAATGCTTACCGATTTTACCAAAAGTAAAGCTTCCACTCGAATCTGGGACGAAGATCAGATGCACAGATCTGACCTATATAAAAATTCCAAATGATGGGAGAAGTTTGAAAAAGAGGGAAGTATGCCGCAACCGAACGGATCTACTAATCACGCCCCACTGTTGAGATTTCAAAAAGAAGCATATTTTGCGATGTTGGCCCCTATATTTTTCTCGCTTAATGTTTGACGGCGGGTACTTGCGGGTTAAATATAATTCCTTGTGTTGGAATATGAGGTGAGAATTTATCTTGGTGGAGAGAAGGTCTAGAACAGCGAGACATAATAACACTCTCAGGGGATATATGTGATAACGCGAAATTATTTGATTTCTACGCAACCGTATGAGTAGTTAAATTCCCCGGGTTAGTTAGCTAATCCAAGTAGAATTGGCATTGTAGTTGGATAATAATGATCAAAGCGCTTATTGGTTGAAAGATATTTCTCTCGCTGTTAGTACTTTTAAGCTTCTTTGAATTGTCCCAATTGCTTGCTTACTAGCTCCCTGCAGATCCCCAGAAATGTCGCTCGGACCTACTACGTCAGACATAAAATCAGTTTTTGACGTACTGCTATCTCCCGCCCATGATCGAGCACTATCATCACGTAAGAAAGACCCGATACTCTGATACAAAAAGTGGCTCTGGTTGAATCTAGAAGTTTTCCTATATCTGTCGATATAATTCTGTTGAAAGCTCTATTCTTTTGCAAGTCGGATCAGATCTGGTTCATACAATACGCAGTAAGGATCTAGTTTTCTTATTGAAAGCTGATCTAGCTACTGCATATGCTTCCAGATGGCACAATGGCGACGGGCTGGGAACGGAATGAAATACAGCACATGAACCAAGAAAAAGAAATGATGACCGTCATTCTTGGCGACACCTTAGCAGGTGGCGTGAGACGTGAATACTGAGCTTGCTGTAGAACTTTAGAACTTCTATTCAAAGTAGTGTAGCCGACGATGATTATTGAGTTTTGTAAGCTGTGCTGCATATTACAAACTTTTATTCAAGCAATGGGAGAGATGAGGCTCAAAGCTTAGTTACACCTCATTTCGGCCCTATCAAAGTTTTACGAATATAGTTTCTGATTGGTAAATAAGAGACCGGTGAGAAAGAAAACAGCTATGATAGGGAGGTTCACGCGTTATGTCTCGTTGATATCCCCACTTACATGTGGCTGCAGAGGACAGACATTCAGGTGTCACACTTATAACTCTCATTGGCGCGCTTTGTTTGAATCTAAAGCAGCGATCAACCACCAAACTTTAGTGAAATCTGTACCAACAATAAGCTGCACGGTAATATATCTTGAGCCAGGTTTCCATGTCTCTGGGATTTTGACAAGGTTATTTGAGGGGTGGGGAGCACTGAGCACTGAGCCTCAGGGGGCTTTGGCATTGGAGGTGGAGGAGCTGGTCCCTTCTCTTGGGTTAAACTGCACTCACTCTAGTAAACTCATTAAACTATCATTCTTTTATCTAAGGAAGAAGGTGTATATAAGGGCAAAGGATATCAGAAGTTGAATTGTGGATTACATAAATAGAAGAATCAAATTAAAACGCAACTAGAAGTTGCGCCCGACTCACTAAAGAATAATTGCTCAGTGGCTAGATAGAGGCTCATTCTCAGTTAGGGGGAACGTTGTAAATGACCTAAATACGGGCAATCGTTTCTTTCTTGCGTTGACCATTATGAAACATCCCGTCGGAACAACAAGGGCGGCACCATATGGCCACTTGCCAGCAAGGCTCCCAGACCGTCTTGATAGCTTCCAGATCTGCTTTCTAGCCAATCATCAAAACTGCCCAATCCAATTCTTTTTAGTATGGGAACACAGCGTAACAGATGAGTTGGTACTCCTGTGGTGCCTTGCGTCAACCCCTCTACATAGATTAACCACTGTTGCCCAAAGCCCGCTGACGGTCAATTTGAGTGACAGCTGATTCTGTGCACATAGATCATTTCTATGACCTCTACTCAATCATTCTCACATTCACTATCTGTTCCCATTTATCACCTCTCTATGGCTTAAGCAATTCCTACATTACTGGCGGAGCACTACTAAAACTCACATCACGGGTCATCTTCGTCTCCACATGAAATAATTTGTCAATTTTAATTTCACTGTGAAGATTTGGTTCCACGTCCCAGCTTCTACACCGCAACGAAACTTCACACTGTCTATCATCACAAACATCTTAGAATCAATACTTGAAGGTCATCATTCCTTAAATGGTAGTTCCGCCACTAAAGGAAGCTCGGGGGATAACTTTAAGGATGTGTGACGACGATGAACAGTCATCGGAGCAGAATCAATTGGCTTTCCCAGCACGACAGTCTCTGGTGAAGAATTCAAAATTAACAGAGATTGACAAAGCAAGTGAAAACATTGCATATCTAGGCCATGATATTTGGCTTGATCTAGATATCCACTCAAAGCCAGTTGTTGATGTTGTGCCAACCAAGACCTCTCCCGTGGCAGACTATGTGGTACAGCAAACACCAATTAGAACTGATTTCAGCAGTAAGTGCCTCAATGTTGGTAGTATATATTCAGATACTGGCCTGCTAGCTGGAGTTGGTGATAACAACACAAGCTTCAATTCTCCCCTCAACACACCGGAAATACGACAAAATACACGGGAAGTCATTGCTAGATGTGAAGGATCAAGCTCACTTGCAGCGTGGAGCAACCAATTCAGCGCAAGAGAAAAGAGTTCAACCTTGCAATCAGATTCAGACTCAGATAAAAACAAAGTGAAGGAAATGCTATTGTTCAATGCAGAGTCCGGAAATGAGTACAGCAACGAAGAAGTCAATTCGAACTCTGATTCAGCATCCCAATCTCAGTATAATGAAGGAGAAGTTGGGCCACTAGGACGACGGTTGGGGAGATGTCCTATTATATTACTCGATTCCTCCGGAGATGCCCAAGCCGTAAATGGCACTATTGACACTGGAGCTGGGAGTTCTTTCATCTCGGAAAGAGCCGTGATCGAACACAAGCTTATGCAGGAGCCTCTTCTTGGGCCTGACATCAAGAGCTTCAATCCTCTGATCAGTAACGCAGTAGCCACGCCTACGAAGTTCGTCAGAGCGTGGATCAAAGGGAAGAAAGCCGGTCTTGACCAACTGGAGAAGGTACACCTTCGTGTACTACAAGTTCCTGACACGATCGATATTGATGTCGTGATTGGGATGCCTTTAATCGAGAAGTTTGACATTTTAAGTAAGATCCAACAGCTTCCCATGTTTGACGAGTCGGGGAACCCATTCTTTGCTCTAAGATACAAACTAAATGATGGTATGAGTACTCTTTTTTCCAAAACGCCGTACTAATCAGCCACCGCAGTTCAAAGAGCTAAAGACCGTTCTGCGAAAGAGAAGGATCGTGAAATCGCAAATTATCTCGACAAACTTAGAAGAGAATGTGTTTCATCCGAGAGCCGTTCTTCAGCTCGAGCTAGCACTGGCGAAGCAGTGTGGGACAAAACCAGCGGCATCTCTAGGAAGGCTTCATCGACCACCAGTCGTAATAGCAAGGATGCTTACAAGTAGTGGCAGGTAATCTGATGTTCAATTAGAGTTAATTCTTCAATTCAAAGCCGTCGCCAAGATGCACGTTTAAGGATTTACTGTAAACAAAAGTATCCACATTTCGGGAGCTAGCATACCAGATACTGTAAGCGTACGTGGACCTCGGGGAAGCCAATTTGCATTGAACCAACAACTTCTCCATTTGCGAAATTCATCATGCGAGAGAGCCGATTAAGTATGTTTGTTCGGTTTTCGAGAGTTTTAAATGTCATGTATAAAGCAATATTAATGGGACAGGATCTGATATGAACGATGAATAACCTCAATCTGTCCAATGGCTGGGAAAGGTAAAGAGACAAATTCTGATCTGGCGGTATCCATTGCCTCGCGAAGAAGTTAGACAGGCCGCATATTTAGAATGGAATTGGCTTTCTTTCCATGACGGCATTCTCTCCTCTTTAATCGCAAGCCTGATGTCGAACATGGGAATTTCTACAATCCAGTGCTGCAATCACTACTATTTAGTAAGGTCATAGACGAAAGAACCTTTGAGCCCTTTCTTTCAACTGATTTACCCAAAATGATATATGCTCATTGTGCTAGATTCAGACCATCTAATCTAATACAGGATACCATAATATTTCATTAGAGACCTCGTCTCTATGATAATACCCATCTTTTCCTTCATCATATTGCCAGTATTGAGGGTCCAGCTCATCGTCAGGCTGCTTTTGCTTGCCTGAGTGCTCTTTCGAATTACTACTTCTTCTTTTCTTCCTTCTTTTACGCGGTTTGGATGGCTGTACTGTATCTACCTCTAGCCTACCACTTCTATCACCATCCTCCAAATTCATAAGTTCCAGCGGAGAATCAAGATAACGTTCTATGGCGAACGATGGTCGACTGACCTCAGGTAATTCGGTGGTAGTGGCTAGATTTGTTGGCGTCACATATTTTCCTATCGATTGAGGAGCAGGACCACTTTCCCTGCACGATTCCAGGCCTGCCGATGCATTGTTTTGGCCGGCCGATATTATGACTTGACAAAAGCTGGCTGCAGAAGGGGTAGTAGTAATATTTTCTTCGGCCTCTTGGTGTAGAACGACGCCTCTTGGATTCTGTATGAGGTGGTTTATGGATACATCTGATTCTTGCTGTGTCGTGACTTTCGCTCCAGATATCTCATCCGTCAAGACGGGAATGACGGAAGAGGATTGCGATCTTCTTTTCAATACAGAATTTCCAATCAATGGAGATGGTTTCCATGACTTCTGTCTTTTCAGAACAGCATTTGCGAAAGGATTTCCGGGCCCATTGGCATCACCGTCTGTGGGATTGGCACCAAAAAGAACATTGCAGCCTCTTTGGCTTGTTATTCTAAATTTTGATGTGAATTCGCAGGTATACGCGCGTCCATCTTTATGTATGCGGTAGTACCAATTGAAGGTTTCGATCCTATCCTCAAGTCGGTCATCAGAGAACCTTTGCCCACTCAGTAAGTCGTGTTCCTCAATGAAATGTTTCGAGATCCAATTTTCTTCACTCGATGGTTGGATGTTCGCTTTCGTGGCAATCCTTCTTCCTTTCTGTCGACTGGGTGCTATCTGGATCTTTGCAGCATAGACATCCTACACAAGTGTGAGTATATGCAGGTGGGTGATTGTATGTATTTAGCTTACGGTATCTGCTGACTTTCTGAACAGTTTTGAAATCAATGCGCTCAACATTGATGAGTATAGAGCAAGGTATAACGACAAATTCGAAGCTGGCGCCTCTGCTAGAGATATGGTATAGCTATCTTAGTAGAACCAACGCCGGGATACTAAGAGTCATTTGAGCTGATTTGAATCACAAAATGTAGAAGGCTTTCGAGATGCTTTGCTGTGTGCAGCGAAATCGCTCAAGTATGTATGCAATGCCTTGCGCCATCAAATCCCATTTCCATAAGTGTGCCTTTTTTACGCCCAAATAACCTTGCATTATATGTTGTATTACTCGGCCGGATGATACGTCACGCGTTGCTGCAGGAGATCGGGACGCTCTTAGTGGACACATTCTGACTTCGGGGACGCTTCGGAGTCTCTGCATTCCCCCACACTGGCCGACCTGAACTATTTGCGTTTTGGCTAGAGTACTCCTATTCAATTGGTTAACGTCTAAGTCCAATCCGAGACAATATATTCTTGATATACCTCTACACCACAATACAAAGCTGGCTTAATTTGACGCTGCCATGGAGATGAGTTTCCCAATTTTGAAAGCTTTATATTTCTACCTATTTCACAGAAAGAGCAGAATTGTCCTCTGTGAAAAGCTTGAAGTAATATATGAAGAATGTATAGTAAAGTTTAAGGCTGAAAATCACTAAATGACCACAAGGCGCCATGTCAGGCCTTGTGAAGGCCCGGGCTGCAAGGCTTATGGTGGCTTGCTGTGTCGCCGAGTACCGTCTACCTCGAATCCAGTGTCTGCTTGATAAGACCGAATAACAAATACCCACAGGAAACACTCTGATTGCTTGACGAGATCCCTTACATATGCTGAACGGAACTCGTCGAGCTCGCTAGGGACTTCGTGAACGTGAGGCACACCGCTAAAATATTGATAATCTTAACCCAAAGCTCCATACATACCTGATGTTTGCAAAGGCAGTAAATGTCATCATGATCAAGTTTTGCCATAATTTTATACAGGAAGAACTTGCCATTGCTCTCGTGAAGTCAAGGCTACAGTCTACGAGCCCGCAAAGCCTGGTCTTCTATCGTTAGTTTGCTTCTATTAAGCAGGGCGTAAAGGCTGTGGGTTATTGGGTCAGCGTACACTATCTAAAAACGCATACACGTGGCTCTAAGGCTTACAATCATATGGCTAAATCCATATCATCACTAATTCTACTATACTGGTTGAAGATTTCAACATCTTCAACTCCAATGTAAAGCACTTCGAAAATATCACCAAAAAGCCTAAGTTTTGCTATCAATTCTGAGAACATTGTTGTTCTCTGATTCTATAGTGATGGCGTTAAGTACCTTACCGATACGGGCATTTAAATTAGAGACAGAGCACAACAGGGTAATAGTTTCTGTGCATTGGCAGACTTGCAAGGCTGAACTATACAATTTCCAGCTGAACTAAAGTATAAGTCCAGAGGCTTTCTACATGTCCATGGCACCTAGTTGTCTCCAACAGCAGGACGAGCTGCAAGACAGTTATCAACATGACTGGTGGTTATGACAAGTTGGCCGCCTTCATGAGCAACACGGAGCACACAATCGTCCGAAAGTACCGTCATCTTGCTATACGAGACCTGTTATACCTTCAGGCTGAGTTATGTCACTTGGACCTCGAATACAATTTAATAGCTCAGGAAGATGCGGAAGAGGAGGATGAAAGGAAGATTTATGATAAAGAATGGTGGTATCTCCAAAAGTCAAAAGAGAGAGGCTTTGATGGTAAGCAATGGGAGCATCAACTGAAAATAAGAGAGAAGCTACGGGAATATTGTAAGTTATCTCGCTTATGTATAGGAGTGAAGATGATATGTATCTTCAATCCCCTTGCTGAGGTACCGAAGTTCTACTCACAGAATATTGTTCATTAAAGACACCTGTATATCCCAGTACAAGAACGTATCTGCTCTTTCTTCGCCAAAAGAAATCGAGCGGCATAATGTCGACGCCTGGATTGATAGCGAGTCCCTGGGAGGTCACTGCGGGTTTTTGGGTAGAGACTTGAGTGGATTTAAGCAGCCTTCTGTCTACGACAAATCCAATCTTGAGGATCTGGCGATGCTCTCAGCTCACCATGGAGAAGATGATGCTCTTACCAGGCTTATCTCTGGTCCGGGTCTGACGCTGTTTCATAGCATCTGGCGGTACAGAAAGGTAAGCGTTTTCCACAGTTGTATTTGTACGGCGGTACTGGGCCGTACAATACATTTGAGTGACCAATGGAATCGGAGTTGAATAAATTGACAAGTAGCAGGCGCCTTTACCAGCTGACTCGAAGAGCCTCGACAATGCTGGAAACCCGAGCGCGTTGCACTACTATCGGGAATCTCGCGTCCAGAAGACCATTTATGTTTTGGGCACGGTGTTTTCTCCGGTGGTACCGCTATCGTCTATCGTTGCACTCTACTTTGTGCAAGAGATGGGTGCGAGGCTAGGCTTGGTCTGTGGATTTACTATGCTGTTCGCTATTGTTCTTGCTCTGGCGACGAATGCTCGACGGATTGAAGTTTTTGCTGCTGCTTCTGCGTGAGTGACGATTAACGTTCAAAATTGGCCAGCGTAAATAACTGACTGACATTCTAGGTTTGCGAGTGTTCAGGTGGTATTCATCGGCAATACTCCGTCTTCGGCACCATAGAAACTGGCTATATTAGGCGTAGTCTTGTTAACTGTTTATACAAGGCGGGTAAAATCACGCCAGCTGCAATTTTTGTAATAGCAAGTAAGAAAGTGAATTTGATATACTAATTATTCGCGTATGAGTAGCTAGTATCAGTACCGCAATCTGTCGATAGATACAGCAGCCAGTCTGCCTAATAAAGAAGAGAAGTGTGATATAAGTGCAGAATTTACATTGGTCAATCGACGCTAAAGCTTTATCCCAGAAGGACTAGAGAGACGACTTCTGGCAAGAATAAATGCAAATTAGACTTGAAATAGGCTTGTTCAAGTATCTTCTAGATTCTACCATCTTCAATTTCAAAAATTAATGAATTTCGAACCAAGCACACCATACAGTTAAAAGTAATCTGATCTGACAAGCGATGATATTCCCCAGTCACAACATTCTCGAACCAAAGCGTTCTTGACTTCGGGACCGCCATCTCGGCATTAATTTTTGAGCTGATTTGGGTATTCGTTCGTAAAATGATTTACTCGTTTTGCCATGTCTTTCACTTATGCTAATCATGTTGGGGCCCACTGGTATATCTGTTTGGATTAAAGAACTTATTTCAGGTGAAAGAACAGATGATTGAGCAGGTTGATCCGGCTGCCAAGACGACACCTCAGGAGGCAATTTGGTGCCTGGAACTCCGGAAGAGGCTTCAGAGGAGCCTGCTGTAGCAGTCCTGCTTGTTGAGGGAAGATTTGGGGTTGATGATGCGTTTTCCCTCCTTTCCGATAGCCCCATACGATAGACCTGAGAGTCTAGATTCAGTGAGCGTTGCTTTTTCGGCTTAGTCTCTGAGGAACTTGGCTTTCCCAGTATATTAGAGATCCATTTCTGTTTAGGCCCCATATCAATCAAGGTATACAGACCAGGAAGGTGTGAGTCTTCAAGATCCAAAATACTAGTACAGGTATTAAATGCGTCCATTTGATCCAAGAACTGCTGACTGAAGATGGCGTCATGTGGTAGCCCAGGCAAGACGTGAAACGTCATTTCAAAACCATGTGATGCTGGTTCGCTTTCATCGTTTGTCTGGAAGGGTTCAGAAGGGAGGGCAATTTCCACATCTAACGTTTGGGACGGTTGTTCTTCAAAAACTCGTTCGATAGATCTGACCTTAAGTGACGACACGCGAACGCAACCTATCGTCTCAACAATGCTCCCATCGGCCAGCTGCACTCTCCTGCAAACTGATTCCCTCCGATCAATGATAAATCCTTTTTCATTGGAAAAGTCTAGGGACATTAGATCTAAATCCGAGCCCGTATCTGCACAACCAATCAAATGCTGACCATCCGCATCACAGTTGATGGGGCACCACTGGCCACTAGTTATGTAGCCCAATCTCGGCAATTGGGAGAGGTACCAGGACGGGCGTTCCACTAGCATATGTTTATTCTCGGTGAAGAGCTTCGTCGCCTTGAGAAACTTCATCCCTACAATAACAGGATATATGCACCTCCGTAGGACGTGGAACCTTCGGCCGCCTTGTTTGCCCCCAAGAAGACCACATTGTACGAACACACTTCCAACGGACCTTGTGCTTTGTCCGTTTCCAATCTTCAGTTCCTGAGGGTCGGTCTTATTAACGACTAATCCGTTTTCCAGAGCGAAGTTCTCAGACATGATGTCTTTTTCCGCTCCAGAATCAGGGCATGCAAAAACTATAGTCTCTCCGACCAGAAACCAAATTACCTTCGCTTTGTAACCAGAATTGTTGCAGTAAACACCATCACATATGGCATAAGATTCGATATTGGAGGTGGATATAGACTCTATCCTTGGGTTCTTATATAGGGGGAGCTTTCCCGACGCTCTATATTGTATGATGTTAGCCACAAACAGATTCAACGCTAAAATTCTAACTGAAAGTCTGTTTAAAATTGTACAACCGAGAGTACTTCAAAGTAAGACATCGATGGAATTCTAAACTGACGGTCTACTTGGTACCGACTCCGCCTCGAGCTTCAAGCGGAAGATTCGAAGCTTTTCCTTATCTTCCCCCGGTGGCATTCTATCCTGATGACTCTGAGAAGCATGGCGCCAGAGCTCATTTCTGGATAGTAACAACTTTCGATCAGGGCAAAATATACATGCATAAGACATGGGCTTTCTTCTCTGATGCTGGATCCATCTTTCTTGAAGACTGACCGCCTGAGTTTTGGTGGATAGTTCAACAATTGCCATTGTATTAATGTGGGAGACCGAAGATCAAGCGATATGATAGACAAAACTATAGCAAGCGGTAAGGCAAGTTCGTGGGCAGACTTCGTCAGCCTCACTTTTACAGCCAATGGAATTGACAGTCAATGCCGACCCCTCCAAGCCTCGAGAGTACGCCGTGAGGCGCTTGAGGAACTCTTCGAGAAACACAACAAGAACAAGAGTACCTCAATGCAGTTGAAAGACCTTGAATTAGGACCAGATATTGGGCCACAGTCAGAGCCGGGGGCGACTTCGAAATGTAGCGGCTTCATCGCCGTAAGCTCCAAAATTGCCTACGACCCCGATAAAAGCACTACAATATATCGAAGGTTTGATCGCCTTTCAGCTCGCAACCTCCTATTTTATCAAGCTGAGCTGGCCGAACTTGAATATCAGCAGATGCGACTCGATAAAATGGACTGGGAGGCAAGGGCGCAGGAGGACATGGAAGCTATTAGATGTCAAATGGATTGGGGAACGTTCGAAAGGGCTGCGCAACGTCCTGGGAGGGAAATGAAAAAGATGGCAGTTGCGAAAAAAATTAGGAACACGCTAGAAAAATACCGTATGAACAAAGACATTCAGTGAAATGTGTTTTGAGTTAATATAGAGACAGATGAAGCACTAGCCAGACACCAAAGACTTCTCAATGCTCCACCGCCGGCTAAAACAACCGTAAGAGCAATGGAAAAATGGTTTCATAACGACACAGCGGGAACCAAGTCGGTATCCGATAGAACTCCGCAACTCTGCGGTGCAAGTGCTGATATATACGCCGATCAATATGATCTCATCGCTTTGCGGGTACCAGCAGATCAAGATATGCTCTCAAATTTCGTTCAGAATAACCTAGGTGTCTTCTTCCAGAATGGGACCCGTGATAATGACACAGCCTACGTATCTGAGCACCAAATATCCAAATTTGTCGCAATCCTTTCTACGAGCCTCGCCTCCATCCTGCTGTTCGGTGCTGTAATCTCGTTATACATCGTGAACAACCCGCGTGCTCTGCTGGGGATGCTATGTGGATGGACCGTGCTCTTTGCCACTTGCGTCGGACTATTGACTTCTGCCAAACGCGACCAGGTTTTTGGGGCAACAGCTGCATATGTCGCGGTGCTTGTTGTTTTTGTGAGTGGAAACTTAGGTGGTGCTAGTAGCTCATGTTCCTGCCCTCCCGGATAGGTTGATAACGGTGACCTTGGACCCCCGCTGAAGAACTATGTAAATGTATTGAGTAAACTAAAATACACTGAGAATGTGGAACTCAATATCTAGCACTAGAAATACGAATCTTGAAAATAAAACTTAGTCAAAAAGCGAATCAATTGTTGTTACTAAGCTAATGAATTGACATACAATAAGAGCTGTAGTCTTATATAGACTAAAATAAAGGTCATTGATGCTTGGATCAAGTGATAGATGTAGGCAGTAACTCTATTATACAGTATGATCAGTTCTATACATACAGCCGCGATATCTATATCACGAAACACTTCTTCAAAGGGATAGCGGCGATACAAGCAAATCTGCTTGAGCGAGTAGAGGAAGCTCTGTTCACGTGGTAAGTGTGTTGGCTAGGTCAAAAGTCATTTACTGTACATGACCCTAATCAGTAGAGAATACTACCAGCCAGGCTCTTTTTCTCTGATCGGTAATATTTCGTAAGCTCCGCAAAATCAATATTTGCTGTCAATTGATACTCATCTCTCGATACTATGAAGGGGATGATCGCTAGTATAACCAAAACTGCGACATTCTTTTGTTGGAAAACGAACCCCAGCGGAGAAACAACTGAAGAACGATGACAGGGTGGAAGTGGTGGCTATAACTCTAAATAATCATACTCGCTAGGGAGATACACGACACCTTAAGTCAATACGCAAACCATCCATTTTGGAACGTTTGGTTTACACCACGTAGGGACAGACGATAAAAGTGGCGCACTGAATTCATTTGCAAAACAAACTTTATACTCCTAATTTTCCTAACTTGGTCATTTGAGGAACTCCTGCACAGCCTCCTAGGACCAGTAATCCGAATCATCCGAATCATAATAGTAATCGCGCTCCTCCTCGGTGGTCGCATCTGATACATTGTTGTCAGCTTCTCCTTTCTCCCACTGGTCTAGTCCTGCTCTTTGCTTATACGTTAATGGGAAACTCTCCTCGTACGCAACACGAATCACCCGCTTCGTGCGGTATTTGAAAGTCCCTGGGTGAGATATGACAAACATCACTGCGTTGAAGAGCTTCGTGATATCCTTCTTTTCATCTCCGAACTGAGCGTAGAATATTAGGTACAAGAGCTGAAAAGCCGTGTCTCGTGCCAGCCCCTTGTTACCACGGATTGGTCGTCTTTCGTCAGGGTCGTAGTCCGCTTTGCCTACTTTGAGATTGGCAATTATCTGGTCAATAGACATGCGATTTAGAACATCAACGTTGAGGAATTTGTAAGTTTGGAAGAGTGTGCGGTATTGAGAAAGGTCAGTTAGCAGAGAGCGAAAGCATTGGCGGTAGCCCGACTCAATTCCCTTCAAAGCCACATCGAAGAGATTGATTGACTCATGATCAAACTCAGTTGATTCTGGTTGAGTAACCTTTTGAAGTCGGACAAAGGATTCCAAGTACGGTATCTTAGACACATCAATATGATAGCTCACGTCCCCAATTTTGATTGTGACTTTGCGATCATTTCCTATGGTTTGTTTCTACAAGTCTCCACGTTAGCACTGAAACTGTGTTAAGGGAAGTAACTTACCGTAAGCAGGCT
>Ga0247807_10000157_pt1 | contig 48939 bp, 48 predicted proteins | sample UWRJL074202C1_FD_179931 | JGI IMG/M metagenome (GOLD analysis project Ga0247807, IMG submission 179931) | Plant litter microbial communities from Arlington Agricultural Research Station in Wisconsin, United States - UWRJ-L074-202C-1 | ecosystem: Environmental > Terrestrial > Plant litter >...
CGATGTCGCGGGTGTCGAGTGGCTCGAGGCCTGGTTCAAGGCGTTCAAGGGCGCGGCAATAATCGTGTCGCACGATCGTCGGTTCCTCGACACGGTTGTGACCCGCATCATCGAGCTCGAGAACTTCCACCTTCACGAGTACCCCGGCAACTTCGGAGAGTACGTCGTGCAGAAGCAGTTCAGGCTCAAGACGCTCGAGGCGCAGTTTGTGCACGAGTCTGAGTTGCTCGCGTTCGAGGCCGAGGGCATCGCCGACCGGCGAGAGGCCGCGAAGGCGGCGAGCCGAGGCCTCGGTAAACAACTCGCCGGAATCAAGAAGTCGCGCGCCCCGCGCCCCGTCGACCAGATCATCACCGAGATCTACGGCGGCCTTCACATCAAGGATGTGCTCGCTCGAGTCGAGGCGCTCGACAAGTCTTACGGCGACAAGGTTCTCTTCGAGGGGCTGCAGTTCGAGTTGCGCCGCGGCAATCGTGTTGCCGTGTTGGGTGCCAACGGAAGTGGCAAGAGCACCCTGCTGCGCGTGCTGCTCGGCGAGGAGAAACCCGACTCGGGCGAGGTGGCGTGGGCGTCTGGCGCATCCGTCGTCTCGTACAACCGAATGCTCGACGAGCTCGACAACGACGACACCGTCACGCATGCCGTGAACGCGATGCCCGGCAGCCTCGCCTTCACGGCCACCCGCAAGTCGGTCGCGCGGTTCCTGTCGATGTTCCAGTTCTCCGAGGCCGACCTCAAGCAGCGCATCGGCAACCTCTCGGGAGGCCAGCGCGCTCGCGTGGCGATGGCCCAGTGCCTGCTGTCCGGCGCATCGGTTCTCGTGCTCGACGAGCCGACCAACCATCTCGACGTCTCAAGCACCCAAGTGATGGAGCGCGCTCTCGTGCACTTCCCGGGTGCCGTGATCGTTGTGAGCCACGACCGTTTCTTTACGGACAAGATTGCAAACCGCTACCTCGTGTTCGGCACCGGGGATGCCGCGGGCACGATCGACGTGCGCGCCGCCTAGCCGCGGATCGTCGCCAGCAGTTCGGCGATTTCCTCGGCAAGTGGCGGGGACCCTACGGTGTCGAAGGCCACATTGACGTCGCCGAGCATCGCATCCCGAAGCTCCGTCAGACGGGCCACTGCCTCGGGATGCATGCCAGCGTGCAGCGCAATCTCACGGTCGAGAGTCATTGCCAGCGTGCCGGTAACCATTGCGCGGGCGTATTCGGTGTGATCGAGGGTGACGATCACCCCGAGGTCTTCGTCAGAGGCGAGGGCATCCTCGATGTTGGCGTTATTGCCCAGGATGCCGGTCGTGTCGACGATGTCGTGAAGTTGCTCGTCGAAAGCGAGGTGTTCCGCGATGACTGTGGCCGCTCGCTCCTCGTGCTCGGCTGTCACGGTCTTGGCGGTCGGCGCCGGCGCCGCTTGCTCGACGGGCTGGGCTTGGGTTGCCGGAATGGCAGAAAGGGCGAACGCCGTGCAGGCCAGGATGGCGCCAGTCGCTACCGCGATCGTGGCCACGACCCGACGTCGGCGACGCTCGCCCGAGCGGAAGATGTTGTCGTTGGCTAAGACACGGTTGGGGCTGCTGTTTCTCACGAGTAGGAGAACAGAGAAGTGCGCGTTTCATGACGCGAAAGCCCGCAATTCACCTGATCTTCATTGTGGATAGTCCAACTATCCGATAGTTTAAGTCTCCATGTTGCGAGTCGTGCAGCAGACCCTACTTGGAGATGCCATGCCTGAAACCACCGCCACTCGATGGCACCGCCCACTGCTGTGGGTATCCGCCGCGATGGCCGCTCTGGCAATCATCAGTGCGATTGGTCTCGTAGTCGATCCCCGCGAGCTTGTGGGCGCACCCGCTTGGGCGAAGCCTCTGAAGTTCGCTCTGTCCGTAGGCGTCTACTGCGTGACACTGTCGTGGTTGATCGGACTGCTGCCCCGATTCAAGAGGGCCGGGTGGTGGCTCGGCACCGTTGCTGCCGCTTTCCTCCTCATCGAAATCGTCGTGATCGTCGGTGCCGTTGCCTTCAACACGACCAGCCACTTCAATGTGACGACTCCTTTCCACACCGCCGTCTGGGCCGTGATGGCGGTATCCATCGTTCTGGTGTGGGTTGCCGCCATCCCGATCGTGATCGTTCTGCTGCGCTCCAACCTTGGCGATGAAGCGCGGACGATCGCCATCCGTGCCGGCTTCGTTCTGGCTTTGGTCGGGATGGCGCTGGCCTTCTTCATGACCTCTCCGACGGCAGAACAGCTCAGCAACTACCAGGGCATCGCCGGTGCCCACTCGGTCGGAACCGAGGATGGCGGCCCCGGACTTCCGCTGCTGGGCTGGAGCACGGTCGGGGGAGACCTGCGAGTTCCGCACTTTTTCGGGATGCATGCGCTTCAGGTTCTGCCGCTCGCAGCATTTGCGCTCGAGCGCCTGGCATCCGCCGTCCGCGTGCTGAATCAGCGGAAGCTTCGCGCACGGCTGATGTGGATATTCGCCATCGTCTACGCCGGAGCGCTCGTCATACTCACGGGGCAGGCGCTTGCAGGCGAATCTGTGGTGCGGCCCGGTGCGGCCGTCATCGTATCCACGGCCATTCTTCTGGCGGGTGCCGCGATTGCGATCGGAGTGTCCGTGACGCGAGCAGGGAGTTCCGCACACCTAGCTCGGGCTCGAGTCGAGGCAAAAATCTGACGTTACGCTTTCGCTATGAAGATGGCCGAGCTGAGCGCAACTACCGGTGTTCCCGTCGCCACGATCAAGTACTACCTGCGCGAGGGATTCTTGCGGCCCGGCATCCTGACCTCTCCTAACCAGGCGCAGTACGACGGTGAGCACGTGCGCCGTATCCGACTGGTTCGGTCGCTCCTGGATGTTGGCGGCATGAGTGTCGCGGGGGCCGGAAAGGTACTCGCGGCGATCGATTCGGACGTGTCGCTCGCCGAGACCTTCGCCGTGGCTCAGCACACGCTCTCGGAAGATCTCGACGAGGCCAAGCTTGATCCCGAAGCGCTCGCCGCCATCGACGCAGCGACACAAGGATGGAACTTCCACCCCGACAACCCCGGGAGGCTGGCGGCAGCCAAAGTGCTGAGCAGCTTCTACGGGATCGGGCAGAAGGACTCACGGGACTGGTTTGCGCGATATGCACGCGCCGCCCTGCTGGCTGCGGAGGCAGATCTCGACGAGGTCGAAACTCGTGAGGACCGCACGGCCATGGCCGAAACCATGGTCGTCGGCACAGTGCTGGGGGACGCGCTGTTTGCTGCCCTGCGTCGCGTTGCCCAGGAACACGTCACATCCCAGCGCTACGGGAGCAACGCGCCGAAGGGTTCTGCGGACTGAGGTCTGCCCTTCGACAAGCTCAGGGACCGACAAGCTCAGGACCGTCGGGTGCCCGTTCGTTTCGCTAACCGTGGGTAGCTGTTCACCTTTCGTGGCATTCGCGGCTACTCAGCACTCCTAGCTTCGGTGGAGTCCCGTAATGCACGCCGGAATCCCGGCACCAAGAAAGGTCCACCATGAACCGCATTTCCCAGAGCCTTCTCGGCTTGGGTACGGCAGCGCTCCTGCTCGCCGGTCTGTCCGCCTGTTCCGCTCCCGCCGACGCCTCTGACCCCGCCGCCAGCGAGGCGCCCGCGTCAGACGAGGGCACCTTCGCATCGGGCGACGACGCGAAGCTCATCTTCGGTGTTGTTCCCGACACCGAGTCGACCCAGAACAACTGGGAGCCGCTCGGCGACTACCTCGGAATCATCACCGGCAAGGACATCGAGTTCTTCGAGGCAGCCGACTACACCGCGCTCATTGAAGCATCCATCGCAGGCAAGATTGACGTCGCCGCGTTCTCGGGCTTCACCTACTACAACGCCACCAAGAACGGTGCGGAGATCACGCCTTTCGCCGGTCAGCTGACGGGTGACCTTGAGGAGCCCGGCTACTACTCGGTCGCGATCGCGAACCCGGACGCTGGTATCTCTACCCTCAAGGACTTCGCGGGCAAGAGCATCTGCTTCGTCTCCGAGACCTCGACCTCGGGTTACCTCTTCCCGAGCAAGGCACTCCTCGAGGCGGGCGTTGACCCCGCTACCGACGTCACTCCGGTCTTCGCAGGCAAGCACGACGCCTCCGCTGAGAAGGTCGCCGCTGGCACCGAGTGTGTCGCTGGCTTCGCTGAGGATGCGGTTGCTGACGCGATGATCGCCGACGGTTCAGTCGTCGAGATCGCTCGCGAGCTCGTTCCGGGTGCGCCCATTGTCTACTCGAACGCGCTGCCCCAGTCGATCAAGGACTTGCTCGTCGAGAAGCTCTCTGACACGACCATGGACGACATGATCGAAGCAGGTGTCGTCGTCGACGACGCCGGGGCCGCCAAGGAGTGGTTCGCGGGCACCAAGCCGGTTGATGACTCGTACTACGACCAGATCCGGGACCTCTGCGAAGAGCTCCCCAGCGTCGAGTCCTGCCAGTAACGCCGATCGTCAGGTATTGAAATGACTGCCAGCGACACCTCCGTTGTTGAGATCACCGACCTGGGCAAGACTTACCCGGGCGCCGCTGATCCCGCTCTCACGGGGGTGTCGCTGACAGTGCGCCGCGGTGAGGTCGTGGTGCTCCTGGGGCTCTCGGGCTCCGGCAAATCCACCCTTCTGCGCCACATTGACGGCCTTGAACTTCCGACGAGCGGATCGGTCCGTGCGCTGGGAGAAGAAGTACCGTCCCTGCGCGGCCGCGAGCTGCGCAGTCTGCGCGGCCGCATTGGCTTCATCTTTCAACAGTTCGAACTCGTGGGTCCTCTCACCGTTCTTGAGAACGTGCTCACGGGGGCGCTCTCCACTATCCGCGGACCGCGCATCGGAATCTGGTCGTACTCGACCGAACTGAGGCTCAAAGCGCTCGGTCACCTCGACCGGGTGGGCCTGCTGGAGCGCGCGTACCAGCGTGCTGACACCCTCTCGGGCGGACAGCAGCAGCGTGTCGCTATCGCCAGGGCACTCATGCAAGACCCCGAGGTTCTGCTCGCCGACGAGCCCGTTGCATCCCTCGACCCGGAATCGAGTGACCAAGTCATGGGCCTCATCCGCGAGATCGCCGCGGAACGCGGCCTCACCGTCGTGTGCAGTCTGCACCAGGTCGACCTCGCCCTCAGCTGGGGTGACCGAATCGTCGGGCTGCGCGCCGGCCAAGTCGTGCTCGACATGAACACCGAGGGCCTCTCTCGCGAGCAGGCCATGGAAATCTACGGCCGTGTCGCCACGACCACCGGCGAGCTGCAGGCGATCGAGCGCGAACTCGCGGATGTGCGCGACGCCATGGCCGCTGAGCACCTGCAGAAGGAACTGCGCAACGACCTTGGCGAAGGTCAGCGGTGACTCTGCTCGAGGATCGCGTCGCGAAGGATCGCATCGCAGCGGTGTCTCGTCCGGCGCCGAAACCTGCCACAATCGTGTCGATCGTCACCCTGCTTGCACTGTTGGTGTTGGGGGTCTGGTCGATCTGGGGACTCGGGTTCTCGCTTCCGGCGATAATCGACAGCCTCGATAACATCCCGCAATTCGTGCAGCGCACGGTGCCCTTCGCGTGGCCCGGCTGGCGCTGGGACCGCGCGAGCGAGACGCTCGTTTACGAGGGATGGGCTCCAGTCGCCGAGTTCCTCGGTGCCATCGCGATGACTCTCGGCATTGTTATTGCCGGCACCTTCCTCGCCTTCGTGGTCTCCATCCCGATCGCGTACGGCGCAGCGCGAAACACGACCCCGCATCCCACCGTCATGGCGCTCTGCCGTGCCATCGGTGTTCTTGCTCGCGCCATCCCCGCGGTTGCCTTCGCGAGCATCTTCGTCTTTCTCTTCGCGCTCGGCCCGCTGCCCGGACTTCTCGCATTCTTCCTTCACTCCATCGGCATGATCTCCAAGATGATGGCGGATGCGATCGAGCAGATCGACGAGGGACCGCGCCTCGCGATCCGATCGACCGGTGGCTCGAAAGCTCAGGAGTTTTGGGCCGGCGTGGTGCCGCAGGCGTTGCCGGCCTGGATTGCTGTCGGCTTGCACCGCGCAGACATCAACCTGCGCGAGACCGTCATCCTCGGCTATGTCGGCGTCGCGGGCCTGGGGCTCGAACTCTCCAACTCGATCCACGCGCTCAACTACCGCCGCGCCTTCCCGATCGCCATCACGATCATTCTGCTGTGCATCATCTTCGAGGTCGTGTCGTCGATGGTGCGCTCGAGGCTGCTTGGTGTGCGGCCGACGGGCAAGGGAGTCGGTGACTCGCTCGTGCGCGCGGCTGCCAACCGGTCCCCTCGTTTCGCTGCATCCCTGCAGAAGCCGGGGGTCACCACCGATCGAGGCGCGGCAATACAAGCGGCGATGACGCGGCCGTGGACGGGCGAGAGACTCGCATCTCGCATTGCTATCTGGATCGCGGTGATCGTGATCGTCGGCAGTTTCATTGCGTCACAGGCCGACTGGTCGGACTTCCTCACGGTCTGGGCCAATCTGCCCACCCTGCTCGACAAAGACAACCTGTGGCCCCCGACCTTTGGCATCTACCGGCCGGACCAGGTATTCAACGCGGTGCTCATCACGTTCCAGGTCGCGTTCGCTGCGACCCTCATGGCGGCGGTGCTGTCACTCGTGGTGGGATCGTTCGCGGCGCGCAACGTCGCGCCGAACCGCCATGTTCGCTCGGGGTTCCGCGGTCTGCTCCTCGTGATCCGCGGCATCCCGGAGCTCATCATCGCGATCCTGTTCGTGATCGTGACGGGCCTCGGTGCTCAGGCGGGCACGCTTGCGCTCGCGATCGGTGGCGTCGGTCTGCTCGGCAAACTTGTCGCCGATTCGCTCGAAGAGGTTCCGAACGGTCCCGAGCGAGCCATCAGCGCTCTGGGCGGCACCCGCACCCAGGTGTACTTCGCGTCGACGCTGCCCATGAGCATCCCCGCGTTCGTCGGGCACTTGCTGTACCTGCTCGAACAAAACGTGCGTGCGGCGACCCTGCTGGGGATCGTCGGCGGTGGAGGCATCGGCCTTTACCTGTACGACTCTCTGCGGGTGTCGAAGTACGACCAGGTGACCGCCTTCCTTATCCTCATTGTGATTCTGGTGCTCGTGATCGAGGCGATTGCGGTGTTTATCCGCAAGGCTCTCAAGTGACCGAGCAGCACTACGACCTCGCTGTCGTTGGCGCGGGGATTGTCGGGCTTGCGCACGCCTCGGCCGCTGTTGCGCGCGGGCTGCGGGTCGTCGTCATCGAACGATCGACGGCAATCACGGGGTCAAGCGTGCGCAATTTCGGTCACATCGGAACCGGGATGCACGTGGGCGTCGCGCGCGAGTACGCCGAACGCAGTCGAGAGCTGTGGGTCGACCTCGCCCGATCGGCAGGGTTCTGGATGCGCGAGAGCGGCTCTCTGCTCGTCGCGCGAGAAGCCGACGAGTTGGCTGTGCTCGAACAGTCGGGGATCGGCGAGCTCGTGAGCGCCGCCCAAGTGCAGGATCTTGCCCCTGTGGTAGGGGCCGTGGGCGGGCTCCGCAGCGAACTCGATGTGCAAGTGGACCCGCGTGAAGCGGCTCCCGCGATCGCACAATATCTCGAGAGACAGGGAGTCACGTTTCTCTGGCGCACCTCGGCGCTCGGCGTCGAGACCGGGATCGTGCACACGAGCCGGGGCGAGGTTCGCGCCGAGAGCGTCGTCGTGGCAATCAACTTCGATGTCGACCAGCTCTACCCCGAGCTCGCCGCTCACCACGGCGTCGTGCGATGTTCCCTCGACATGCTTCTCGCGGATGGCGTTGGCCTTGGCATCCCGCTGCTCACCGGATCGACGATGCTGCGCTACTCCGCCTTCGCATCCACGGCCGCCGCCGCGGATGTGCGCGTGCGGTTCGAGCGCGACCAGCCCGAGATGCTCACTCGCGACGTCAACCAGATGTACACCGAACGCCCCGACGGCACCCTCGTGATCGGGGACACGCACGAACGTGGCACGGCGGTTTCACCCTTTCAGGACGAGGAATCGTTCGAGTTGCTTCACCAGATCACGAGCGAGATTTTTGGTCGCCCCATCCGCGTGCGCCAACGCTGGCAGGGCGTGTACGCGTCCGCCCCAGGGGAGTTCTTGATCGAATCCCCCACGGACGGCGTGCGGGTCGTCGCGGTGACGACTGGTATCGGAATGACGACAGGGCTCGGCCTCGGTGAGGCAGTCGTGACACAACTATTAGGCAACTCGAAAGGCAACTCATGACCACCCTCGAATTCGAACTCGTCGTTCTCGACATGGCGGGCACCACCGTGATCGATGGTGGACTCGTCGAAGGCGCATTCGCTCGCGCGTGGGATCGCGTGCGTGCAACCGAAACCGGGCGCGAGCAGGCGCTCGAACACGTGCGAGCCACGATGGGGCAGTCGAAGATCGAGGTGTTCCGCGAGCTCGGCGACGAGGAAAGCGCGCAGGCAATGAACGTGGCTTTCGAGACCGCGTTGAGCGAACTTGTCGCCGAGGGGCGTTGCGAGGAAGTGCCCGGCGCGGAAGCCGCGATCCGTGAGTTGCGTGCGTCGGGAAGAAAGATCGCCTTCACGACAGGTTTCTCTCGCGTGACCGCCGACGGCATCCTCGCGTCCCTCGGCTGGCGTGACCTCGCCGACGTTGTGTTGACCCCCGTCGACGCTGGTCGTGGTCGGCCCGCACCCGACCTCAACCTGATGGCGCTCATTCGCACGGGCGCCGGTTCCGTGGCATCCATGGTCACCGTAGGAGACACCGCATTCGACGCGATGAGCGGATGCGCGGCGGGCGCCGGCCTTGTTGTTGGAGTTCTTACCGGCGCGAGCAACGCGGAGTCTCTGCTCGAAGCGGGCGCGGACATCGTGCTCGCGAGCGTCGCAGATCTGCCCGCCGTTCTGGCATGATCGAGGCCCGGGCGAGCGAGGGCATGACTGCGCTCGTCTTTCGCGGCACTGGGCAATCGTTCGACCCGGTCACCGTCGACGATGTGGACCTGCGCGAGGGCGAGGCCCTCGTCGAGGTAGAGCTTGCGACGATCTGCGGATCCGACCTGCACACGATCGATGGAATGCGCGGCGCCCCCGTTCCTCTTGTGCTCGGTCATGAGCAAGTGGGTCGAGTGGTCGGTCTCGGCCCCGGGCGTCCTCCCCGCACGGCCGACGATCATGACCTCGCCGTCGGTATGAGGGTGGTGTGGGGGATCGCCGTCGACTGTGGCGAGTGTCGCTACTGCCTCGTCGGGCTGCCGCAGAAGTGCACGACGCTGCGCAAGTACGGTCACGAGAAACTTCACGAGCGCTGGCAACTGAGCGGGGGATTCGCCACCCACGTGCATGTGCTCGCGCGTACCCCCATCGTGGAAGTGCCCGACGATCTTCCCGCGGCCATGCTGGCCCCGGCATCCTGCGCCACGGCGACCGTCATGGCCGGGTTTGCTGCCGCGACAGGGATCCGCCCTCTTGCCGGCGCGACGGTCGCGATATCCGGATGCGGGATGCTCGGCCTCACCGCGATCGCCGTTGCCGTGGCCGAGGGCGCGACCGTGGTGGCGAGTGATCCCGATGCCGAACGTCGAGCTGCTGCCACCCGTTTTGGAGCTGTGGCGACCTCCGACGGCTCGCTCGCGGGTTGGCACGCGGCGCTCGCCGAGGTGCCCGGGGGTGAACACGGCTACACCATCGCGCTCGAGCTCTCCGGGGCGCCCGCCGCGGTGCAGCAGCTCATGTCACTCGGTGATATCGGGGCCGTTCTTGTGCTCGTCGGCAGCGTCTTTCCCGCGGGGACGGTTGCGGTGGATCCGGAAACTGTCGTTCGGGGACTGCTCACCATCCGCGGCGTCCACAATTACACCGCCCACCATCTCGTCGACGCCGTTCGCTTTCTCGAGAAGGCGGATCGGGATGCCTTCACCGAGCTCGTGGGGCCGGGGCATCCCCTGCACGAGATCGATGCAGCACTCGACGATGCGCGTTCTCGCAGGACTGCACGGGCGGCACTCGACCCGACTAGGGTCTAAGGATGTCCGAGACGAAGCGGCGGTTTCCGCGCAAACTGTACTCCACGGGCACCGAGCCGGACCCGCGGTTCTCGCTTGCTAACGAGCGCACCTTTTTGGCCTGGATCCGCACGTCTCTCGCCCTGCTCGCGGCGGGAGTCGCCCTCGAGGTGCTGGGCGCCAGCATCCACCCTGGACTGCGGCTTGCCGCGGCGCTCGTGCTCATTGTCACCGGAATTGGCGCAGCCCTGCAGTCGTGGGTGGGATGGACACGCAGCGAGTCCGCAATGAGGGCGGCGCGACCCCTGCCATCGCCGACCTTCGCTCTGCCAGTGGTCGTCGCGGTCGCCGTCGCCGGTGTGCTCGTCGGCATCGGGGTGCTGTTGGGCGCATGAAAGGCGAGGAGCGAGTCTTCGACGAGGGTCTTCAGCTCGAGCGAACTGCCCTGGCCTGGCAGCGCACGCTTCTGGCGCTCGTTGTCGGATCCCTCGCGCTGGGGCGAGCGCTGCAGCCGCTCATCGGTGGGGTGTCTTGGGTCGGCGCAACACTCGGTGTCACGGTGAGCATCATCGGGTTCGTGCTGGCGAGGCGCCGTTATGTCGTGGTGCACCGGCATCTCACGACGGACCCGGTGTCGCTTCCCGGCGGTGGCGCGCTTATCGCCGCGACGGCGCTAGTCGTGGTTGGTATTGGGTTGGCGGCGCTCGCGTTTGGCATTCATCACGCGGTGAGCTGACTCCCGCGTCGCTGGGACTCGACGACCGCGACAATTCCGACCATCAGGACCGTGGCGACGGGGATGCTTGCTGGCGCGAACGCGCTCAATCCAAGCAGTGAGGCGAGCACGGGAACCGCGATGTTTGCCCATCTCGGCAGCGAGCGACGCAACGTCAATCCCCACACCGCGAGTACGAATACCGCGACGGGAACTGTGAGAGTCGATGCCGCGGCGACTGAGGACAGCTCGGTGCTGTGGGTGTCGAGGTCGATGGCGACCTCTATCCCTGCCGAGAACGCACCGGCCGCCGCGAAGATGAAACCGTGAATGTATCCAAACCTCAGCGATGAGGCGAGATTCGTGAAGTGGGAGTGGTTCTCCGTGCTGAAGTAGACCCACCACATCCCGGCGGCGAGAAGTAGCCCGCAGACCGCGAGCAGCACGAGCGGCGTGAGATGCTCGGCGCTCGACGACGCATCGATGATCGCATTCGCCGACGCAAGGATCGATTCGCCCAGCACGATGATCGTGAAGAGCCCGAAACGTTCGGCGATGTGGTGCGGATGCCACGGCACGGGTCGCGCTCGCTCGGCCCACACCGGTACCGAGACTTCAGCGACGACCAGAATGAGGAAGGTGACGACTCCGGTCTCGGGTGGCAGCAGAAGGCGGAGCAGCCAGAGCACCTGCACGGCCGAGATGCCCACGGCGTACTTGACCGCCGTCGTTCGAAGTTCGGGATTGTTCTTCGCGGCCCGCATCCACTGGGTGACCATGACGAGCCGCATCACGACGTAACCCCACGTGACGATCGTGTAGTCGCCATCCACCATCGCCGAATGGATGCCTGCGGCGAGAATCAGAACACCGCCCATCTGGAGCACCGTCAGTACGCGATAGAGCCAGTCGTCGGTGTCGAACGCGGTCGCGAACCAGGTGAAGTTCATCCACGCCCACCAGATGGCGAAGAACACCATGAGATAAGCCAGTACCCCTGCGCCGACGTGCGACTCGGACTCGGCATGGTGCAGGTTCTGCGATGCGAGCGACACTGCGACAACAAAAACTAGGTCGAAGAACAGCTCGAGCGGGCTCGCGGCCCGGTGAGGTTCGTGGGGATCACGAGGCCGCATTGCGGTGAGGCCCCAACGGGCGGCGTTCGTGAGCGAGGTCATGTCGGGCGCTGTTCAGCGCTCGCCAAGGAACGTTCGTGCGGCGATCGTCAGCGCATCAACGCCCCGTTGCAGGGTGGGATCGATCACGGGCGCGAAGTACGGGGAGTGGTTGCTCGGGATGTCCTGTTCGACACGGCCCGCTGCCGCTGCTGCCGCGAACGCGGAGGGGTCTGCGCCTCCCGTGATCCAGAAAACCAAGGGAGCGCCCGCTGCGGCAGCGAGCACGCCAACGTCCTCGCTGCCCGACACCGTGCCGTAGTCGATGACCGCCGCTTCGCTCCACGCCTCGATGAACCGCGCGCGCAGGATCTCGGTCGCCTCCGCATCATTGATAGTGGCGGGGGTGCTGGCGGTTATCGTGATATCGGGCTCAACGGTCATGCCCGACGCTGCCGCCTCGGCGCGCACGATTCGCTCGATAGAGCCAACCACTCGCTCGCGGGTGGGCGCATCCAGGCTGCGAACGTTGATGCCCAGGCGTGCATCCGAAGGGATGATGTTGGCCTTCGTTCCTGCATGGAGCGAGCCGACAGTCACGACCGCGAGTTGGCCAGGTGTGGTCTCGCGAGACACGATCGATTGCAGGCGCACCACCGTGGCTGCGGCCGCGTACACGGGGTCGATGGTTCGTTCCGGGCTTGAGCCGTGGCCTCCCTTGCCGTGAAGTACGACGTCGATCTCGTCGGCCCCCGCCATGGTTGTTCCGGAGGTGAGAGATATCACGCCAGCGGGAAGCGGCCCGACGTGCTGGCCGAGAACAACATCGGGTCGCGGGACGCGATCCACGAGTCCGTCCGCGACCATGGCCTTCGCCCCCGTCACTGACTCTTCAGCAGGTTGGAAAATCGCGACCACTGTTCCAGACCAGTCGTCTCGGGTTGCCACGAGGTGCTCCATCGCACCGACGAGCCAGGTCACATGGATGTCGTGCCCGCAGGCGTGCATGAGAGGCGTTGCGTTACCGTCGGCATCCACTGCCGTCGAGGTGCTCGCGTAGTCGAGACCGGTGAGTTCTTCGACGGGCAACCCGTCCATGTCGGCGCGCAGCCAGACCGTGCTGCCGGGGCCGTTGGAGAGGACTGCCGCGACGCCCGTGCCCGCGATTCCCTCAATGACCTCAAGCCCTAGGGCTCGCATTCTGTCGGCCGCGATACCCGCGGTTCGGTGTTCCTGGAACGCGAGTTCCGGATGCGCGTGCAGATCGCGATACAGGGCCTCGAGGGTCGTCATGGCCGCCAAAGTAGCACGCTAGGCGCCGGGGTTGGAATCTTTACCATCCAGCCACAGGGTTTCGGATGCATCGCTGTGGGTCGTGCCCGTGCCCACGTGCTTGGAATCGATCTGCGGTCCCTTGGTGATCACATGCACGAGCGCCATCCCGTGGCCGCGGCCGAGCTCAAAATCCTCGGCGAGCCACGCCAGGATTGGTCCCGCCTTGGTGCCGGGGCCGAAACCCTTCTCCGTCGCAAGCGCGATGAACTCGCGCGGTGTCTTTCCGGTCTTCGTTTCGATGTTGTCGAGATAGCTCTGGAAACTCATGCAGTCACTGTAGCGAGCGCCCGTTATCCAGCGCATAACAACATCGCTTGAGCGCTCGCGACAGGTTGCGGCCCCGGGATGCGTCATGAGAGTGGGATATTTCGCTCTCTGTTATGTGTACGACGCAATCAGGACTCCTGCGCGGGCCCGCCATCGCGAACGGGCGTGGGCATCGTTGGCCGACGGGCCCGCCGCCTCGTGGGTGATTCGGGGCGCCGTCGCCGTCATCATCGTCGGGCTAATAGCTACCATCGCTACTCAGGTCGTTCTGGCGTACGAGATCGACGTCGTGCGCGGCAGGACTGTTCTTGCGGTTGCCGCGGTGGGCATCTTGCTCATCGTTCTTGCGATCGTTTCTGCGGTAGCGATCGTCGGGTTCCTGCACCGCATTCGCGTCGACCGAGTGCGTCGAGAGACTCGCGACATCGTCTATGTCGGTCGAATTCTGCCCGGCTTCGAGGACGCGATCAGGTGCTTCTCGGGCACGGTGAACACCCGGGATGATGTGTACTGCTTCACCGTCGGATCGAGCGGGATCAGAATTTGGACGGGGTTTCGCGCGCCGACGATGGTTGCCGCGATCCACTGGACGGCCATTGAGTCTGTGCACCTCGACCGAACCCACTCGCGCACCGCGGGGCACTGGGCGGCGCGCGTCGTGTCTTCCGCTGATCCATCAACTCCGCTCATGCTTGTTCCGCTCGAACGGTTCGCGCGAGGAGGCACGAAGCGACGCACGACGATCGCTCTGCGCCAGATGCGCTGGCATCTGATTCGGCGTCACAGCTACTAAACACTTGCCCAGCGCACCCGGGAGCAGAATGATGACCTCATGAAGCGTTTCCGCGTGCTTGCAGCTGTGGCTGCCGTGTCTCTCGTCGTGGGCCTATCCGCCTGCGCACCCGCTACCCCCGTGGTTGCTCCTGTCACCGTGAGCGTCAACGACATTCAGGGCACGACCATCGACGTGGCGCTGAACCAGCTAATCAACATCAACACCGACTCCCTCGCCGTGGACAGCTACACCGCCGACATCGCGGACCCGAGTGTGCTCGAGTTTGTGCAGGGCAAGGATGACGGCAGCGCCACTTTCAACCCCGGTCTCAAGCCGCTCAAAACGGGTACGACCGAGGTCACACTCACAAACGAGCAGGGCGGCATCCAGCCTCTGGAGTTCACGGTCACCGTCACGAAGTAGCCGTCTCTATGACAGGTAAATTTCAGTAAGCCGAAACGGCGATGTCGTAGGGTGCTGGAGATGGATTCCACACTCGGTGCACAACATCGTCACTGACTTCACGTCAGACGGCCTCATGAGGCGGACCGAGCCGGCTCGGTCGGCCGGGCTTTACAGCGCAGGCGGCAGTCGCATTTCGCGGGCCGCGTTGCGCCTTTCAGATCACCACCGAGAATCCCACCGCACGCGCACGCCGCGTGATCTCTTCGCCGCGCCCACACCGGGTGCAGCACGACCGAAACAGAAGGACGACCATGTCTGAAAATCCCACAACCACCCAATCCGGAACTCCCGTCGGCAGCGATTCACACTCGCTCACCGCGGGTGCTGACGGAGTAACTGCGCTGCACGACCGGTATCTGGTCGAGAAGCTGGCTCAGTTTGCTCGTGAGCGAATCCCGGAGCGCGTCGTGCACGCCAAGGGTGGTGGCGCATTTGGTGAGTTTGTCGTCACGGGTGATGTCTCGGCGTACACGAAGGCTGCCGTATTCCAGCCCGGTGCGACCACAGAGACGCTGCAGCGGTTCTCGTCCGTCGCCGGTGAGCAAGGATCCCCGGATACCTGGCGCGATGTTCGTGGATTCTCGGTCAAGTTCTACACGACCGAGGGCAACTACGACATCGTCGGAAACAACACCCCCGTCTTCTTCATCCGCGACGGTATGAAGTTCCCCGACTTCATCCACTCACAGAAGCGCCTGCCGGGATCCGGACTGCGCGACGCGGACATGCAGTGGGATTTCTGGAGCCTGTCCCCGGAATCGGCACACCAGGTCACCTATCTCATGGGCGACCGCGGCCTTCCCCGCTCCTGGCGCGAGATGTCTGGCTACGGTTCCCACACCTATCAGTGGATCAACTCTGCGGGGGAGCGCTTCTGGGTGAAGTACCACTTCCACGCGGTGAACGGCAATGCCGAGTTCACCGGCTCGGCGGCAGAGGCGATCGCTGGAGCGGATGCTGACTACTACCGCCGCGACCTCTATGAGGCAATCGAGCAAGGCACGTTCCCCGCGTGGAAGGTGTCGGTGCAGGTTATGCCCTACGAAGACGCCAAGACCTACCGGTTCAACCCGTTCGACCTCACCAAGATCTGGCCGCACTCCGACTACCCCCTCATCGAAGTGGGAGTGCACACGCTCAACAAGAACCCGGAGAACTTCTTCGCCCAGATCGAGCAGGCGGCATTCTCGCCCGCCAACACCGTGCCCGGCATCGACATCAGCCCGGACAAGATGCTCATGGCTCGGGTCTTCTCGTACCCGGACGCTCAGCGCTATCGCGTGGGCACCAACTACAACGAGCTGCCCGTCAATGCTCCCATCGCCCCTGTACACAACTACTCACAGGATGGCGCGGCTCGTCACGGTTTCTCGTCACCCGAGACCCCGGTGTACGCCCCGAACTCGAAGGGCGGACCGGTTGCTGACGCGGCTCGCGCAGGCGAAGGATCTTGGGAGTCGGACGGCGCTCTCGTGAGAGCTGCCGCCACACTTCACGCTGAGGATGACGACTTCGGCCAGGCCGGGACCCTCTACCGCGAGGTCTACGACGCAGACGCGAAAGCGCGATTCCTGGAGACCATCACGGGTGCCGTAGGCGGAGTGCAGAGCCCTGAGATTCGCGAGCGTGCCATCCAGTACTGGACGAATGTCGACGCCCAGCTGGGGGCCGCACTGCGCATCAACCTGAGCTAGCTGGTCGCAGCTCAGTTCGTAATAGTGAGGGGCTGTCCCGGGTTTTCGCCCCGGGACAGCCCCTCGTCTGTTTTGCGCGCGCCTGTTTATGCGGTGGCGCGTTTCCCGCGGATGAGGAAGCCGAACGCTGCGGCGATGAAGAACATCAGCACACCGTAGACGGCACCCGGCAGGCTCATCTCGAAGTTGCCCAGAACGGTCTGCGCGATCACGATCGCGAGGGTTGCGTTGTGGATCCCGATCTCGAATGAGCTCGCGATGGACTGTTCCCGACTGACCTTCAGCAGACGCGGGATGAGGAACCCGAGACTCAGGCTCAGCAGACAGAACAAGACAACGACGCCTGCGAGGGCCGCGAAGTTGTCGAGCAGCGGACCCAAGTTTGAGATGACCGAGCCGGCGATCACGATCGCGAGAATCACGATCGATGCGATGCGCACGGGCTTATCCATGCGGGCGGCGAAGTCCGGTTTCCAGTGACGGATGAGCATCCCGAGCCCAACGGGGAGCAGCACGATCGCGACGACCTTGAGCGCTTCGACGAGGTCGATGCCGAGCTGGCCGCCGCCCGGCATGAAGAAGCCGATCGAGAGGTTGACGATGAGCGGCAGTGTTATCACCGAGATGACCGAGTTGATCGCCGTGAGACTGATGTTCAGGGCGATATCTCCGCGGAACAGATGGCTGTAGAGGTTCGCGGTTGTGCCGCCGGGTGATGCTGACAGCAGCATCATGCCGACCGCGAGTACCGGGGGCAGTTTGAACAGCAGCACGAGTCCGAGGCAGACGAACGGCAGCACGAGCAGCTGGCAGACGAGGGCGATCACGACGGCCTTCGGATGCTTGGCCACTCGTCGGAAGTCGCCGGGCGTGAGGCTCAACCCGAGTCCCAGCATGATGATGCCGAGGGCAATCGGTAGAGCGATGGTGGTCAACACTGATCCCATGCCGCTATCTTGTCGTGACTTGTGCTCAGTTGCCTAGGGGATTCCCTTTTCAGGATGAACCGACCCTCCGGATGCGTAGTCCACTTCGGCACCCGGTTTAACCTGAAAAAGGAGTCAGATCAGGGGGTGGATGCGGCGAGCAGTCGGGTGAGACCGTCGCGGATGGCCTCGAGTTCGGCCAGCGGCATCCCGAGCCGTTCGATGATCTGGGCGGGCACTCTCTCTGCCTGCGAACGGAGTGCTTGGCCGTCGTCGGTCAGGCGCACGTCGAGGGAACGCTCGTCGATCGTGTTGCGCTCGCGCGTGATGAGTCCAGCGGACTCGAGGCGCTTCAGCAAAGGAGACAGGGTCGCGGGGTCCAGGTACAGGGCGTCACCGATGTCGCGCACGGTGCGCGGGCTGTGTTCCCAGAGCGCGAGCATCACGAGGTACTGCGGATGCGTGAGTCCCATCGGCTGGAGTACCGGACGGTACAGTCCGATCACGCTCCGGGATGCCGCGGCGAGAGCGAAGCAGACCTGGCGGTCTAGGGCAAGAAGGTCAGTCTGCGCGGTGGCCATTTAGTTAGTGTACTATCTATTTGTGTCCAAAGTATCCAAGGAAACTCCCAAGCGCGCGTGGTGGCAAAACCTCAATCGTGCGCTCTTCCCCTTCATGGGTCCGGCGCAACTCGGCCCGTTTGGCGAGCCTCCGCTGCCGCCGACCGACGTGAAGCCGTGCCCGCTGTGCGGCAAGCCCATGTCCGGGCACACCTTCGAGCGCAGCCAGGACCACAACTCGACGCGGATGTACTGCCCGTAGCTTCCGCCCGCGTTCGGGGTTTCTCCGTGCACACAACTGCTGCGCCACGCGGCGGCCGGAAGAACGTGAGTGGTGTGGCGCTGAGATTCTGTGCAGAAGCAAACCGGTCTGCGGGGGATCCGCGAGCTCGGAACAGTCGCTAGGGGAGAAGCAGAGCCTGAAGCTCTGCGGGAGTGTCGACCGACGCGATCGCGCCAACCTCCTCAACGGGGGATCCATAGCCCCAGCGCACGAAGATTGTGGGCACGTCGTGCGCAGCAGCGCCGATGACGTCGTGGTGTCGATCGCCAACCATGATGGGATTGCTGAGATCCGCACCGAAGGAATCCAACCGCTCGAGCGCTTCCGCCACGACATCCGCTTTCGCGCTTCGTACCTCGTCTTCTGATGCGCCCGTGATTACGTCGAAGTACTTGAGCAGTCCGAAGTGCTCGAGCACGATCTTCGCGGGGTACTCGGGCTTGGATGTCGCGAGGGACAGCGGCACATCGCTCGCGTGGATCGCGGCCAGCACATCCTCGATGCCGGGGTAGACCTTCGCGTCGAACACACCCTCGGCGAGGTAGTGCCGACGGTAGATGTCGACCGCCGCTTGCGACTGTTGTGAATCGAAACCGAAGAGATCGCGAAAGGCGTCCAGGATCGGTGGGCCGACGAAGGCCACGAGTTCGGCTGGGGAGGGCACGGGAAGCCCGAGGTCGACGAGGGTCTTAGCGAGCGAGGACGTGATGCCGGGCGCGGAGTCGACAATCGTGCCGTCGAGGTCGAACAGGATCGCGGTGAAGGGTGCAGTCACGATTCCCAGCCTATGAGGGTCGGCGAGTGCATCTGTGCACAACTCCTGGACGTCCGCGGTGCGCCGTTAGAAGAGGCGGTCTGGTCGATCGTCGAGGCCGCGCATCGCGTCGTAGTCGAGAAGCAGGCAGCGGATGCCGCGATCCTCGGCCAGTGTGCGCGCTTGGGGCTTGATCTCCTGGGCCGCGTACACGCCAGTGACGGGGGCAAGAGCCGGATCGCGATTCATCAGCTCGAGGTAACGTGTGAGCTGTTCGACACCGTCGATATCACCGCGTCGCTTGATCTCGACAGCAACACTCGCGCCGCCGGCATCCGTCGCAAGGATGTCGACAGGGCCAATCGCCGTCATGTACTCGCGGCGCACGAGCCGGTATCCCTCACCGAGTAGGTCGATCTGTTCAGCGAGCAGCTTCTGCAGGTGCGACTCTGCGCCGTCCTTCTGTAGTCCGGGATCGATGCCCAGCTCATGGGATGTCTCGTGCAAGATCTCGTGGATCGAGATCACGAGTAGGTCGTTGGTCTTGGCTTGAGCGACGCGCCACACCTGGGTGACACCGGCATCCGCCTGCTCTTCGTCGGGCTCCTGCACGGTGATTGTGCAGGGCGGACTCATCCAGTTAAGCGGCTTATACGAGAGCGAGTCCGAGTGGACGAGCACAGAGCCATCGGCCTTCACGACGAGCAGTCGGGTGGCAAGGGGAAGATGAGCGCTGAGGCGGCCGGCGTAGTCGACGGAACAGCGGGCGATTACAAGTCTCACTATCCAAAGGTAACGAACATGGTGCCTCTCGTTCTCCCGACGACCATATAACGATATATTGACCAGATACGTCCGCGCTCAACCGGCCGAAAGCAATCATGTCCCTGTCTGTGTTTCGCGCCGCCGCTGGCGTCACCCTTTCCGCTGCGATCGCTATAACCGGCATCCTGATCACGCCGCTTGCGGCCAACGCCGCGGGTGTGGGCGATGAGTCTGACGCGGTGATCTACGACTCGAACGGCCCCATCGGCGACGCGCTCGTGGCGCTCAGCGACGACGACACCAACACCACGGTGCCCCTGCCGTTCGAGATCAACTACTTCGGGCAGACGATGACGGCCATATGCATCACAACGAACGGCATGGTCGTGCCCGTAGCGACCGTCGATGAGGGATGCCCGACTGCCTACGAGATGAACCTCGCGCGCTTCGCCGAGGAGTTCGAGCGGGGCGCGATCGGTGCACTATTCAGCGACTTCAATCCCCGTGGACCGCTCCTTAACCCGTCGAGCGAGGTCGTCAGCGCCACCTCGACGAATGAGTTCGTCACCTACACGACGTCTGCGCCGCACGGATTCGACGTGGGCGAAAGGGTGGGCGTGGCGATCGATCCGATCGATGATTATCTTGGCATCGGTGGATACGCCGTCATCTCGGCCGTGCCGACCGCCACCGAGTTCACGGTCGACCTGACCGACTCCGGCATGTCGGACTTCACCTCGCGCGAGGTCAGTGCAGTCGCCGGACGCGACTACTCTTCCGCGGCGAACGCTGACGGATTCGGCCTCGTTCGCTCCATCTACGCCGGCCCCACTACTGTTGACGGCGCTCCCGCATTCGCCGTCACCTGGTATCGCATGCCCTCCCACTCGAGCTCGTTTCCGCTCACCTCGAACACCTTCCAGCTGGTATTTGTGAAGCAGGGTGCCACCGGCGACTTCGTCCTGCAATTCAACTTCGGCACCCTCACGAGTCAGGGCGACGGCTACGGTGCCGACCACCCGGCCTACGAGTGCGACTTCACCGACTTGAGTCTCTGTCGGTGGGCCGTGGGCTGGGTTGGCTGGGACGCCTCTACCTCGACGGCAGACTCATACGAGCTCTTTGCGGATGCCTCGGCCCAAACGCTCGTCGATGGTCAAATCAGTTCGATCGTTAACAACTCACTCAACTCAACGATTCGAGGGCGATACGCGCTCAGCATGATCGGCGGAGTGACAACGGGCTACGCCGTGCCGCTCCTCGACGGGGTAATCCCCGTAGTGCCTGATCCGGTTGATCCCGACCCGGTTGATCCTGATCCAGTTGATCCCGACCCTGTTGATCCCGATCCAGTTGATCCCGATCCAGTTGTGCCGGACCCAGTTGTGCCGGACCCAGTTGTGCCGGACCCTGTTGTGCCTGACCCGATTGTGCTGGATCCAGTTGTGTCGAATCCGGTTGTGTCGGACCCGTCCGTTGCGCTGCCGGCTACCGGAGTTGAGGCATCCGGCGCTCTGGTTGTCACGGCCCTACTGCTCTTCAGCGGACTGCTTCTGGTGCGACGCCGCGCCGACTACTAAGACAGACGCGACTCATCCGCCGGCACGTATCGGTTGGATGCCCTCCCTGGACTCGCGACCGCCGAGCCGTTGTCGGGTCGCAGATGTCTATCGGCGTGCTTGCCACCATCGACGCTTTGGTCTTCCCACCAGACGGGCAATATATTCGTCCCACTGCCGCTTGTCGCGCTCGATGGCTTGGGGGTCGATACGCCAGTTAATCTTGATGGGATCTACACCATCGCGGAACTCTAAGCGACCGCCGACGCTTTCCAAAGCTCTCAGGAACTGGTAGTACTTCATCGGCTGTCCGTGCTTAATCCCTCCGGCGAATTCCTCACCGGCCTTCATCTCCCAGAAGTCTCCGAAGCTAAGCTTCTCAAACACCCAGCCGTTCTCGACCACCAACTTAGTTCCGGTCGGGATGTCGAAACTGAACAGTATGTGCTTCTTGTCGTAAGTCTCCGGATACGCAGGATCAAAGACGTATTCAGTGATCCAGCCAGGCTCCTGCGCATAGCGTGACTTGATGGTCCACTCATAAAAAGTCTGAGCCTTAGCTCTGAATGCCCTTCGCGCTACGCCTTCATCTCTGAAGTGGTGATCTAGGCCGCCGAAACGACATTGACCCACTGGGGTAGTACATAGCTCCACCAATCCATTAGCTGGGTCAATGTGGAATTTGTCGTTAAAGCCCACGGCAGTCTCCTAGGGGATTTGCGGCCTCAGCAAACGGCGGTTTTCCGATAAGACACCTCGTTGTCATCGTTCACTTTCCCTCACGGTCGAAGTTCGCTTCGTAGTGGCGCAATGCCTGAATAGTGCCGCTGGCTTGATGCGACTCCAGCGCAGTAATCGCGAAGCGCAAGGCAGGTAAGTGGCGCTGATACTTTTCCAGAACTGGGTAGCGCTGCTGGTACAGAGCGAGCTCAGCCTCGGTGGAGGCGAGTGTTCGACCAATTTCTCGTAAGGACGCCTCACGCTGCTCTAGTTGCATCCTCACCTCTGCATTTGCCGCCTCGACCTTCGCGGCTTGTCGCGGGACGATCACGCGATTATGAAAAAGCGCCAAGAGGATGCAGAGCGCAACTGCGATCAGTCCCGGGAGTATGAAAAGCGATGGTGGATCGATGTAGCTGGTTCCCAGCATGATGAACGCGACGAGAAGAAGCGGCGTGATCAGTATCAAGAAACCCACCGTCCACTTGGTCTGCCAGCGCATTGGCTCATCGCGGTACGTGGGGCGCGGGACAGCGTGCGCTTCCTGCAGTCGCCTCCCGACTGCAACGATCTGCTCAAGGAGCCACACCCGATGCTTGAGCTGGGCTATCAGCTCACTCCTTTGTTCCGGCGAAAGGCTCATGAGTTTCGAGTTCCACACAATCGGTGAATGTCCCTAGAACCTCAACGCTGAGTTGAGCACCAAGGGAATCACGCACGAGGCGATGAGGGCGAGGAAGCTAAGAACCACTCGCCACACCTTGCTGTTACTGCGGAACATGTTCACGCACAGGATGAAGCCAACCGGGACGAAGAGTAGAAGGTTCACTAACCCTAAAGCCGGGATGAAGGCGACCAGCAGCATCACAATTGTGACGATCAACGGCCAAAGCCAAGCATCCTTCGCAGTACTGCTGTAGCGATACTTGCTGCGGCTTACCGACATCTGCTTCTCCAAAATTGTGACGCCGGTGATCGATGCACAATGGCTGCGCAGAACCGCCGACAGGGTTCCTCGGCACAAACATTTGCACACGTCTGGAGCCCGGTACGACGGAACTGTCGATGGATCCCGATTCCCGTACAACCCCGAACAGGAGGCGGTGAGGGCCAGGTGACGTGCGAAACGCGAGATTGCGGCAGCAGGTCGTCGCCGTGCGGCCGTTCGTGAATCTCCGTAACAGCCTCCGCTTGGGCCGTCGCCAGTATGCTGACGAGGTTGCCGCCGAACAGAGCGGCCTTCCAGGAGGAAGTAGTGAGCGAGGCGACGAGAGCCGATGGCGAGCCACATTCGCTCGACAGCATCGCCTCCGACCTCCTCGCCCTCAAGGAAGCGAATCCCGTTTCGTATGCGGAGATTGTTCGCCGCATAGGTCAACGGCGAATGGCCCGGGGCGTCCCCTCCACAGCCGCATACCCGCCACGCAGCACTATCTACGATGCTTTCCGTGCAGGCCGAACTTGGATCGATCCTGCTCTCCTCCGGGACATCGTGAGTGCTCTCGGGGTCAGCGACGAAGAAGCCGAACACTGGGTTGACCGCTCCCAACGGCTCCGACGTAACGGCGAGCCGGTCGCCAGACAACGTGTCGCGCCAACTCAGCCGCCCGCTCCGGCTGCTTCACTTCCGACCTTCGGGCAGTTCCCGCAGACTCGTACGCCCCGCTGGTGGAGTCCATACGCTCTCATCCTCGGATGCATCGCACTCAACCTTCTCGGCATCGTCGTCGTGCAAGCACTACACCTGCCCATCTATCTCGACATGGTGGGCACAGCTTCCGCCGCCATGATTCTCGGCCCTTGGCCGGGAGCCTTCGTCGCTCTCGCGAGCAACCTTCTCGGCTTCAGTGTCGGCGCTCCCGGAGCGGCCCCGTTCGCTCTCGTGAACCTCGCTGGAGCCCTGGTGTGGGGTTATGGCGTCAAACGCTTCCGCATGGGTGACGACATCGGGCGCTTTTTCCTGCTGAGCCTCCTCGCGGCTGTCGCGTGTTCTCTGGTCGGCGCACCACTCAACGTGATTCTCTTTGGCGGTCTCAGCGGCCACGGCTCTGACACCGTGGTGGAATCCATCGTCAACATGGGCTTCCCGATGATCGCCTCCGCCTTCTCCGCCAACATCTTGACTTCAGTCATCGACAAGCTTCTGACCGGCTTCATCGCCCTAATGGTGTTTGTCTGGCTGTACCGCACCGCTCACTTCTCGGCCGCGCGCATGCTCCTCGTGGAGCGTTTGAGCGCACCCGCTCCTAGTGTCGAGATAACCCGCGGGAGCGAACCGGTGTGACGACGGTGTGCCCAGCCATCGGCTTTCAGAACGAGTGGCTGGATGCCGGGGCACCAAGGCGTCGCGCTAATCGTCGCCCAACATCGTTGCGCCATTACCCACTTCGCTCCAGCCTCGATCCAGCAGCGCGAATCCGGCCTCTAGCGTTCCCAGTTGGTCCTCGCTATCCGTGATGAGTAGCTGTAGCTGCAGGACGAAGCGAGAGTAGACACGAATCTCGGCCGTGGGTTCGGCCAGCCCGAGTTCGTCAGCGATAGCGTCGGCGAGGGCGCCCTCGTGACGGAGCCACATCTTGGATGCGTAGTCACGCAGGGCTGGGGTCTCGTTGAGGAATCGCAGGAAGATGCGGGCGACATCCTCTCCGTGTTCATTGACGTTCGCGCCGATTTCGGCGGCATAGAAGTCGCGGATGGCGCGGTTGATCGAGGTGCCCTTCGCGCGATCGCGCACGGCCCCCACGAGGTGGTCGCGCTGCTCGTCGTCTTCATCAAAGACGAGCGCTTCTTTTTGCGGGAAGTGTGCAAAAACCGTGGTGGGTGAGACATCGGCGGCATCCGCAACCTCGCGGATGCTCACATTGTCGAACCCTCGCTCAAGGAACATCATCGTCGCGACATCCGAGATGTTCTTACGCGTCGCCGCCTTCTTGCGTTCGCGTCGTCCGAGGGGTTCCGGGGTAGTTTCTACGCTCGACATCCGGCCAGCTTATCGAGTCGACCCCAAAACTGGCTTGACACCAAAACTGGCATCGATACACTTTCGGTATGACTACACCCAAACCTTCTGACGGTGCAGACGCGCGCACCTCTAAGCGCGCCTGGATCATGCTCATCGTGCTGACGATGCTCACCGTGATCGGAATGACTGTCGTTCTTCCCGTGCTCCCCTTCGTCGTGCTGCAGTACGTGTCGCACGAACACGACCTGGCGATCTGGGTCGGCGTGCTCGAGGCCGTTAATGGCCTGTGCGCTTTCTTGGTCGCACCGTTCCTCGGCCGCCTTTCCGATAGGTTCGGTCGCCGTCCGGTAATCATCGGTGCGGCCTTCGGCGGTGCTTTCGCGATGGCGCTCTTTGGTGTCGGTGGTGCACTGTGGGTGCTCGTGCTGGCGCGAGTCATTCAGGGCCTCACCGCCGGCGACATGCCGGCCCTCTTTGCCTACCTCGCAGACATCACGCCGCCGGAGAAGCGCGCGCAACGATTCGGTCTGCTTGGGGCGCTTTCGGGCATCGGCATGATGATCGGCCCCGCGGTCGGCGGACTGCTCGCCGCCGTCAGCTTGCAGCTTCCCGTCTTCCTCACCGCGGCTGTCGGCCTCACGATTGCGATCCTCAGCATCTTCCTACTGCCCGAGAGCCTCCAGCCTCACAACCGGGCCAAGGCAATCACCTTGCGCCAGGTGCAACCCTTCGCGGTCTTCAAGGATGCATTCGGCCGCAAGGAGCTGCGCGCCCTCATGATCGGATTCGGCCTTCTGGCTTTGCCCTTCGGGTTCTTCGTGAACAACTTCAGCGTGCTTGCGCTCGACTCGATCCAGTGGGGACCGACACAAATCGGTCTGCTCACCGCAGGCGTCGGGATCGTCGACATCCTCATCCAGGGTGTGCTGCTCGCGATTCTCTTGCCGCGCATCGGCGAGCGTGGGGTGATCGTCAGCGGCATTGTCACGCAGATGATCGGGCTCGCTGGCCTGGCGATCGTCGCCTCGGTGTTCGCGCAGCCCTGGGTGTTCATCGTCGGCGCACTACTGCTGGCCGCGGGCCAGGGCGCTTCGCAGGCGGCATTGGATGGCGCGATGTCGAACGCCGTTGGCGACGACGAGCAGGGTTGGCTGGGCGGGGCAACCCAGTCACTCAACGCCGCGATGAGTACGGTCGCGCCGCTGATCGCTGCGGCGCTGTACACGACCGTCAGTCACGCCGCACCGTATTGGCTCGGCGTCGTCATCATGGTTGTCGCCGCGATCGTCGTCGCTCGGGCGCACATCCCGAACTCTGCGAAGGTCGAGGCGGAGGGGGCTCCCTCTGAGGAGCTCCAGCTGAGTTCTTAGGAGTCCTCGGGTGCGGGCAATCGTGCCTGAAGCGCGAGCAGGTCGGTGCGGTCAAGTCCGATCCACGGTCCTGCCGGGTTGATCACCAGTCCCTCGAACGGTTCGGTGAGCGCGTCCGACACGATGCGGGCGAGATCGATGGATGCCACAGCCGCGGTCGGCTCCCTGGCAATGACCTCGGCGGCTGAAGTAAAGGCCAGATACACCGGCGCGCCCGTGGGGCTAACCGAGGTGCGCACCTGCACCGAGCCGTCCTCATTCTCGGCGACGGCATAGAGCAGTGAGCCACCCTGGGCGAGAGCATCCAGAACCGCGGTGCGGTTGTCGCCTTCGCCCGCTAGCGCTTCTTTTACGGCGTCGTTGTGCGCGTTGCGGAGAACGAACTTGATGTCGTCCACCTTGAGTGCGCACGTCGGGCCAGCGGGGTCGATGTAGAGCCAGGTGTATTGCGCCGCCGCAAACTCGAGAGTGCCGATCGCACTCTGGCCTATCGTCTGCACGCTGTCGGGGTCGTTTCGATGCATGCTGATGGCCTGCTGCTGGTTGGTGAACGCGAAGAGGGCGAGTCCGCCATCCGGTCCCTTGCCCTCGTGAAATCCGATAGTAGAGCCCTGGGCTATCGACGAGCCGTCTTCTGTGAACTTGATGTCGGACCCCGTTGCGTCCATGAGCAGTGATCCCTGGGCGGCTGCTCGCAGCACCTCGAAGTATCGAGCCTGGTCGGGGGCTTCGGCGAAGGCGGCGACGGCCGCGCGAAGGGTGACGTTGTCGACGAGATCGGCCATCCCCCTATTGTTCCGCAAGCTAGGTGCGGACGATCGTCTCCAGCGCGCACGACATGACTCCTGTCGTTGGGGCAACCCACAGTCGACTCTCTATCGGTCCAAATGAAGGAGAAGTTGCCTCTACCTCACACGTTCGTGCGGGGTGCGGGCCGTCTAGACCACAAAGTCCTTCATTTGGTTCACCGTGACCCGATCAGTTCGGGTGTGGCTACTTCTTCGGCTCGCGCGCCTTGCCTGCAGCGAGGAACCCCATGGCAGCCAGGACGAGGACTACGAGCAGGGCGTTGAGCAGGCCGACGTGCTCCCCGAGGAACCCGATGACCGGCGGGCCGACCAGGAACGCGAAGTACCCGATCGTCGCTACCGCACTCACGCGGGCGGCCGCAGTGCGCGGATCGTCTGCCGCGGCCGACATGCCGATCGGGAAGCCGAGCGCCGATCCCAGACCCCACAGGATCACGCCGAATACGGCAACGGTCGAGTTCGGGATGAAGATGATGATGAGCAGACCGAGCCCCGCCAGGAAGAAGGATGCGCGCAGCATGATGACGCGACCGAAGCGGTCGAGCAGCAGCACGCCGCCGAGGCGCCCGACGGTCATCGCGGTGAGGAACACACCGAAGATGATTGCAGCAGTGGTCTTTTCGACACCGTGACCGTCGACCATCGCGAGAGGGAGCCAGTCGTTCGCCGACCCCTCAGCGAAGGCCGCCGCGAGCACGATAAGACCGATGAAGATCGTGCGTGGGTCGCGCCAGATCGAGAGACGTTCCTTCCAGCTGCCGGAGGCGTGCGCATCCTCGGATGCGGCATCCTCCTCGATCACATGCTCGCTCTGAAGCTGCGGAATCATGAGCAGGCCGACGACAACGATGAACACCGCGACGGCTCCGAGGTGAATCGAGATCGGAACGTGCTGGTTCTCGGCGAGAGCTCCGAGTCCGGCTCCGATCATCGTTCCGAAGCTGAAGAAGGCGTGGAAGATCGGCATGATCGATCGCCCGAGCGCGCGCTCGTTGGCGGCACCCGAGACATTCATGGCGACATCCGTCATCCCGGATGCCGCGCCGAAGACGAGCAGGCCGGCAAAGGTGAGAACGAAGAGCGGGATGTTGGCGCCAAACCCCGTAATGGCAACACCGACACCGAGCACGATGAGTCCCGCGGCGATCGTGCGCCGAGCCCCGAAGCGAGCGACGACGAAGCTCGAGGCGACGAGTCCGACGATCGATCCAACGGCGACACCCAGAATGAGGATGCCTACCTGGTCGATGCGGATATCAAGTACGTCGCGCACGGTGGGCAGCCGCGATGCCCAGCTCGCCATAGCGACTCCAGGAAGCAAGAACACGACGAATATCGCGTTGCGCCACCGCACAATCTGAGAGCGGGTGAGGTCGGTGGGGGCCGGTGCAGACATGACTTCCTTGGGGATCTGGCGTGAATATCGAATCGATTCGATCGATTCGATTCGACTAAGCTAGCAAGCCATGAAGAATCAAGCAAGCGCAGGCAGTGTGGGGCGTCCGAACCTCGCCGCCGTCGCCGCGCTTGCCGGTGTGTCGCCGTCCACCGCATCCCTCGCTTTTAGCGGTGCCGGACCGGTCTCCGAAGCCACAAAAGCCAAAGTTTTCGCCGCGGCAGAGAGTCTGGGCTATGCCGGCCCCGACCCCCGCGCCCAGTCCCTTCGCCGTGGACGATCGGGTGTTGTTGGCGTCGTCATCGAAGACCGTCTGCGCGACGCGTTCCGCGACCCCATGAACATCGCCATGCTCGACGGCATCTCAGACGAGGTGGGATCCGCCGGAGCGGCGCTGCTACTTCTTACCGATACGGGCTCGGGGGATGCCCCCGTCGCATCCGCCCCCATGGATGCCGCGATCCTGATCGGGTGCAGCACGAGGCTCGATGCGTCGGTCGCCGTGCTGGGCCAACGCGGGCTTCCCGTTGTCGCGATCGAGGCGGACGACCTGCCTGGCGTTCTCGCGATAGGCCTCGATAACCGGGACGCAACGGCGCGACTCTGCCGTCATCTGCAGGAGCTCGGCCACCGCAGCGTCGCGGTCGTGACTTTGCCGTTGCGATCAACCAAGGTGCAGGAGCACATCCCCGCCGACTGGGACGTGCTGAGCGAATCGCACACCACGAGGGAACGCCTTCGAGGGGTAGCGGATGTCTTCCCCGGCTTCACGGGAATGGTCGCGGTCGACAGTTCGATTGACGCGGGGCGCGCTGCTGCGCTCGAGATTCTGGCGGCGCCGGATCGACCTACCGCGGTTGTCGCGCAGAGCGACCTGCTTGCCGCGGGAGTGATCCGCGCCGCCGAGGAGCTGGGTCTCACGGTGCCCGGAGACCTGAGCGTCGTGGGTTTTGATGGCATCCGCCGGGACGAGGCGGGCGGCTACGACCTCACGACGATGGTGCAGCCCGCGGTGGAAAAAGGTCAGGCCGCGGGGCGCGCGGTAATGCAGCTGCTCGCCGGTGAGCATCCCGAACCCCTTGATTTTGTGAGCGAGTTTCGCCCGGGTTCGACGACAGGTGCCCCGGCCGCCTCGGGGGTAAGCATCCAGCCAATACCTCGGTAGAGCGAACTAGGCTGACTCTCATGACTGCGGCTGAATCTCTTCCTTCCGGCATCCACACTCACGAGCTTGACGACAGCATTCGTCCCCAGGACGACCTGTTCCGTCACGTGCACTCCAAGTGGATCGCGGCCACCGAGATCCCAAGCGATAAGGCGCGCTACGGCTCGTTCTACGTGCTGGCGGAGGAGGCCGAGAAGGCCGTCCAAAACATCATCATCGAATCGCAGGATGCCGAACCCGGCACCGAGGGACGCAAGGTCGGCGACCTCTACGCGAGCTTCATGGATGAAGAGCGCGCCGAGGAGCTGGGGGCCGCCCCCTTGCAGCCGCTGCTGGCCGAAGTTGCCGCAGTGACCGACATCCCGAGCTTGCTTGCGACTCTCGGCAAGCTTGAGCGGGGCGGGTCCAGCGGGTTCCTGCAGGCGTTCGTCGACAACGACCCGGGTCAGCCCGAGCGTTACCTCGTCTTCCTCGAGCAGGGCGGCCTGGGTCTGCCTGACGAGTCCTACTACCGCGAGGAGAAGTCGGCGGAAATCCGCACCAAGTACCGCGAATACCTTGAGCGCATGTTCACGCTCGCCGGCCTCGACAACGCTGCAGAACGCGCCGAGCGGGTTTTCGCTCTCGAGACCGAGCTCGCGACCCATCACTGGGACAACGTCGCCAACCGCGACAGCGAAAAGACCTACAACCTGCTCCCGTGGTCCGCAGTAACCGACCTCACCGGATCGATTGATCTGGACGTCTGGCTTGGCGCCATGGGCGTTCCCGAGCACTCATTCGACGAGGTCGTCGTGCGCCAGCCGAGCTTCGTCACGGGCCTCGAGCAGGTGCTGCGGGATGACAACCTCGACGCATGGCGCGACTGGCTGGCCTGGCAGGTCATTCGCTCCAACGCGGCCTACCTCTCCAAGGACTTCGTCGAGGCGAACTTCGACTTCTACGGTCGCACGCTCACGGGAACCCCAGAGATGCGCGCCCGCTGGAAGCGCGGCGTCTCGCTCGTCGAGGGTGCCTTGGGCGAAGCGGTGGGCAAGATTTACGTCGACCGTCACTTCCCCGCTGGCGCCAAGGCGGCCATGGATGTGCTCGTCGCCAACCTCGTCGAGGCCTACCGCGACAGCATCCAGAACCTCGATTGGATGGGCGAAGACACCAAAAAGAGCGCGCTCGACAAGCTCGACAAGTTCACACCCAAGATCGGTTTCCCGGCGAAGTGGCGCGACTACTCCTCGCTCGAGATCGCCGCGGACGACCTGTTGGGCAACATCCGCGCGAGCAACGAGTACGAGTTCCAGCGCGAGCTCGGCAAGATCGGCAAGCCGCTCGATCGCGACGAGTGGTTCATGACCCCGCAGACGATCAACGCGTACTACAACCCCGGCTTCAACGAGATCGTGTTCCCGGCGGCCATTCTGCAGTTCCCCTTCTTTGACGAGAATCGGGATGCCGCGGCCAACTACGGCGCGATCGGCGCGGTCATTGGGCACGAGATCGGTCACGGCTTCGACGACCAGGGATCCAAGTACGACGGCGACGGGCGACTCACCGACTGGTGGACCCCCGCCGACCGCGCCGCCTTCGAGGAGCGCACGAGCTCGCTCATCGAGCAGTACAACGCACTCGCCCCGGCACAGGTGCCGGACACCTTCGTGAACGGCGCGCTCACGATCGGCGAGAACATCGGCGACCTCGGTGGGCTCGCGATCGCGTGGAAGGCGTATCTGTTGTCTCTGAACCCTTCGGCGGGCTCAGGACAGGCGGCGACGGAACCACCTGTCATCGACGGCCTCACCGGTGCGCAGCGCTTCTTCCTCTCCTGGGCGCAGGCCTGGCAGCTCAAGGCTCGGGATGAAGAGGTCAAGCGCCTCATCGCGATCGACCCGCACTCGCCCAACGAGTTCCGCTGCAACCAGATCGTGCGCAATATCGACGATTTCTACACGGCGTTCGACGTGACGGAAAACGACAAGCTGTGGCTCGACCCGAAGGATCGCGTCACCATTTGGTAGATAACGGCGAGCAGCTGAAGCGGCGCGAGCGCGCCCGCGAACCGAGGGTCGCGCGGCACGCTGGCGAGGGTGAGGTCGAGGACTTCACCCGGGCGTTCTCTGCGCTCGGGCAACTTGCGTATGGCGGCGCACAGGTGTCGGCGAGTGTTGTCGACCTCAACACCGGCCGCCCCGTGCTCGCGATCGATGATCGAGTCGTGCTGCCGACCGCGAGCATCGGCAAGATTCTGTTGCTCATCGAGGTATCCGCGCGCCTCACGGCGGGTGACCCTTCCGTGCACGGAATCATCGATCGAAGTCCTCTCGATCCCGTGCGCGACTCGGGCCTCTGGCGACACCTTCAGGTTCCCGCGCTGCCCGTCGCAGATCTCGCGGCGCTCATCGGTGCGACGAGCGACAACCTCGCGACCAACGCTCTCATCGACCGCGTCGGGCTATCGGCTGTGCGAGCCCGGGCGGAGTCGCTCGGGCTGCGCGGCACTGCGCTCCTGGATGTCGTCCGCAACACTAGGGGACCGGATGATGCTCCACAGCTCTCTGTGGGATCAACCGCCGAGCTGAGTCGACTCTTCGCCGCTCTTGCTCGCCACGAAGCGGTCGACGCCGTCACAAGTCAGCGCGTGATGGGGTGGCTGTCGCTCGGCACCGACCTCTCGATGGTCGCGAGCGCCTTCGGACTCGACCCGCTGGCGCATCGCGCGGAGGATCACGACACCCTCCTCGTTAACAAGACGGGCACGGATGCCGGGGTGCGGGCCGAAGTCGGAGCGTTGCGCGGAGCATCCCGAGCTGTCTCCTATGCCGTGACCGTGCAGTTCAGCGACGACTCTCTAGCGAGAAGGCTGGGCGTACTCGACGCCATGCGGGCGGTAGGCACGGACCTGCTGGAGTACGTCCACTAGCGAGCCATCGACCCCTTGACCTAACCGATATATTCGCACGGTCGGTTTACCCCTGAATTGGGGCGTAACGGTCTGTGTGTCCACCACTGATATACCGTATGCTCGTTCTCGGCACCAAGGCAGTTCGCACCCGAAGCGAACAGCTAACGTCGCCACAGCGGCGTTAGAAGAGGTTTCTGCTAATGCTTGCACCCGCGATCATCGTCGCTTACCCCGGCGAGATCCGCTAGTCGCAGATGTTCGGCAAGCTCAGAGATCCCCCATCGCTGAGCTTGCCGACGTGCTGGCTCCTCCGTTAGTCGCGCCAGCTGTGGGTGGGCTCGAAGCCCAACAGACGCCGTGCCTTGTCGATAGACAGCAGCGTCTCGCGCCCCGTGAGTGGCTTGCGCACCTCGACCTCGGGGAAGACCTCTGCCGCGAGCTCCGCGCTCGGGCGTTCCATCGCGGTATCGGCGGCGGCAATCACAAAAATCTCTCGCCCGCTGAGGTCGGCGGTAAGCGCACGGCGCACTGCCTGGGCGCCGTCGCGAGCGTCTATGTAGCCCCACGCGTTCCACTGGCGTCGGGCCGGGTCGGCCTGGTGATCGGGGAACGACTCGTAGTCTTCCGGTGCCATCACGTTGGAGAAGCGCAGCCCGATTGCCGTGAGTTCGGGATTCCACGCGCAGTACTGCAGAGCCAGCTCTTCTTCGAGGGTCTTCGCGAGCGAGTACGACGATGTGGGACGTGGGTGATATTCCTCGTCAATCGGGAAGTAGGGCGGCGGGAACTCGGGACTCATCGGCAGCCCGAGCACGGTCTCGGAGGATGCCCAGACGATGCGCTTGATCCCCGCGATCCGGGCCGCGGCGAAAACGTGATGGGTCGCCGTGATGTTCCGGTCGAATGTCACGGCGTTGGTTGTCATGCCCGGCGCCGGGATTGCGGCGAGATGCACCACGGCATCCACTGACGTGTATCGGTCGTCGATGCCGGTGAGCGCATCCACTACGGCTCCGTGGTCGCCGAGATCGACGCGCACGAACGAGGCCTCGGGATGCGGGGTCGGGGTGAGATCGAGCACGGTCACCCGCCAGCCGTGTTCGATGAGTTCGGATACCACTGCTCGACCGAGCTTGCCGCTGCCGCCGGTTACTACTACGTGTGCCATTACTCCACTGTATGCGTGAGCGGTTGACGGCCGGACCCCTTGACACTGCCTCGGCAGGCTCGGCTGAGCAGGGGAGCGAGGCATACGGTAGACCCATGAGTACCCTCACGCTCGACGAGAAAGCCGCGATCGTCGCAGGCGCCGGCTATTGGATCACTCACGACGTCGAGCACGCGGGGTTCCACCCGATCATGCTTACCGATGGTCCGCACGGACTGCGCAAGCAGGAGGAGGGCGGCGATCACCTCGGTCTCGGCTACAGCGTCCCCGCCACGTGTTACCCGCCCGCAGCGGGAATCGCCTCAAGCTTCAACCGCACCCTGCTCGAACGGGTCGGCGCTGCGCTCGCAACTGAGGCCATTGCCCAGGATGTTCACGTGCTTCTCGGTCCGGGCGTCAACATCAAGCGCTCTCCGTTATGCGGGCGTAACTTCGAGTACTTCTCCGAAGACCCGCTCGTGTCGGGTGAACTCGGCGGCGCGTGGGTTCGGGGCCTGCAAGCGAACGGGGTCGGCGCATCCCTCAAGCACTTCGCTGTCAACAATCAAGAGACCAACCGCATGACCGTGAGCGCGGTTGTCGACGAGCGCACCCTGCGCGAGATTTACCTGCCCGCGTTCGAGTCGATCGTTACGCGCGAGCGGCCCTGGACCGTCATGAGCGCCTACAACCGCATTAACTGGGTCTCGGCATCCGAGAACCACTGGCTCCTCACCGAACTGCTGCGCGACGAATGGGGCTTCGACGGTGTTGTCGTCTCCGACTGGGGAGCCGTGGATGCCCGGGTGCCGGCTCTCGCCGCCGGTCTCGATCTCGAGATGCCGGGTCCACAGCGCGACAGCGCGCTCGCGATCGTGGAGGCGGTGCGGGCGGGTGAGCTTGACGAGGCTGTTCTGGATCGAGCGGTGGGCAGGGTGAGGCGACTTCTCGAGCGCGCTCGCGGCGGACAGATCGGGGCCGCCTCCGGCTCTGTCGCCTCACATCACGCGCTCGCGCGGGAGGCAGCGGGCGAGTCGATCGTGCTGCTGCGCAACGAGGGATCGATCCTTCCTCTCGCAACCGCGCAGGCCATCGGTGTGATCGGTGAGTTCGCCCGCACTCCTCGTTTTCAGGGCGCGGGCAGCTCCCAGGTCGTGCCGACGAGAGTCGACTCAGCGCTCGATGCGATCTCGGCGATTGCTCCTGTCGAGTTTGCGGCGGGCTACAGCGTTGACCGCCGCGCCGATTCTGCCGCGCTACTGGCCGAGGCCGTGACGGTTGCTCGTCGCTCAGACACTGTGCTGCTCTTCGTTGGGCTCCCCGAAGGTGATGAATCTGAGGGCTACGACCGCACGCACCTGCGCATGCCGGAGTCTCATACCCGGCTCATCGAAGCCGTTGCTGCCGTGAATCCGCGCACGATTGTCATCCTCACCAACGGTTCGGTGGTGTCGCTCGAGGGCTGGCACGACAGCGTCCCCGCAATTCTTGAGACGTGGCTGCTCGGCCAAGCGGGTGGATCGGCGGTTGCGGACGTGCTGTTCGGTCGTGTGAACCCGTCCGGTCGGCTAGCCGAAAGCATCCCGATTCGCGTGCAAGACAACCCCTCGTACCTCAACTTTCCCGGTGAGGGTGATGAGGTGCGCTACGGCGAGGGCATCTTTGTCGGGTATCGCTACTACGAGACCGCCGAGGTGCCCGTGCGTTACCCGTTCGGATTCGGGCTGAGCTACACAACCTTCGGCTACGACGCGCTCGAGGTGTCGCGTGACGGGATGCGCGCCTCAGTGCGCGTGACCAACACTGGCGAGCGCGCGGGCAAGGAGCTCGTGCAGCTCTACGTCTCTGCGCCGGATGCTGCTGTGCCAACGCCCGCTCGCCAGCTTCGCGCCTTCGAGAAGGTCGCGCTTGAGCCCGGCGAGTCCACGACGGTGACGTTTCTGCTCGATGACCGGGCCTACGCGTATTGGGATGTACGCACTTCGGGCTGGCTCGTGGCGGCGGGAAACTATGTGCTCTCGATCGCGCGCAACTCGCACGAGGTAGAGCTGAGCGCGAGCGTTCGGCTGGCCGGTCCCAAAGCCGGACCGCTCACGCTCGATTCGCGCCTCTCGGACTTCCTTGCGCATCCGGTGACCGGCCCGCTTCTCACGCGGGTCGCCGCCGGCGCGGCCGGACGCGAGGAGGGCGGCACGAGCCTGCTCGACATGGTTGGTTCCATGCCGATGCGCCGCCTGCTGCGGTACCCCGGCGTGGATGTGAAGGCCGGCGCCGTACGGGCACTCATCGTGGTGGCGAACAACCCCGTTGTGCGTGGGGTCGCGTCGCTGTTTCGGCGGCGCTAGGCAGTACTTGCCGGCCTCGGGATGTTCATAACTCCTGCACGAACGGCCCGGCTGCGCTGCCGATCCGCCTAATGTCAGTGTTCGCGGTGTGCGCCCGGTCGTCTCTGCAGGAGTTATGAACACGATCGACCCGTGATCGCACGCCTCGGAGGCTCGCGTGGTTAGCGCTGTCGGTTGGCGCACGAGACACAGAGCGTGGCCGCGGGCCGCAGCTCCAGTCGTGCGGCAGGTATGTCCCTGCCGCACACCACACAGGTGCCATAGGTGCCGTCGCCCATTCGCTGTTCAGCGCGGTCGAGCTCGTCGAGTTCTCGCTGAGCGTCTGAGTGGATGCCTTCGGCACGCGACCACTCCGTCGACATCGTCGAACCCTCGGGGTCGTGCTCGTCATCCGCGGGTGTGTCTGCGCGCTCCGTCCGGATCTCGGCGAGCTGTGCGGCGGCCTCGGCAATCGACTTCAGCAGTGCTTCGCGTCGATCTCGCAGAGCACCGCGGAGAGTCGCGAGCTCCGCGGCATCCATCCGTTATGCCTGGGTGAGAGCTTCGGCGATCGGGGTCGAGCCGACGTTGAACTCGATGCGTCGACCGACCGTATCGTCACGGCGAAGCACCTCGGCAATGACCGCGGCCACGTCGGCCCGGCCGACCGAGCCCGACTCGGTGGCCGTCGTGTCGATGAGGCCGGTGGGAGGGTCGAGAGTGAGGCTGCTCGGACCGAGGATCGTCCAGGCGAGACCCGTGGCGCGCAAGCGCTCATCCGCGGCGGCCTTGGCTTCGGCGTAGGCGAAGAAGCTGTTGTCCTCGGGCACGCCGTGATCGGTGGATGCGCCAAAGTACGACACCATGACGTATCGATCGACGCCCGCGATGGCCGCGGCATCCATCGATCTGATCGCGGCATCGCGGTCAACGGCATATGTGCGCTCCGCCGAGCCGCCACCAGCTCCCGCTGACCAGACGATCGCATCCTGCCCACGGAAGAGCTCGGCGAGCTGCTCGGTGTCGAGTTTCTCGACGTCTGCGATTCGGGCGGTTGCGCCGGCCGCTTCAACGTCGGCCGTGTGGTCGGGGTTGCGAATGACGGAGGTGACGTCGTCGCCGCGCTCAGCCAAGAGAGGGGCCGCGAGGAGTGCGATCTTGCCGTGTCCGCCGATGATCAGGATGTTAGCCATGTCTTCCAGACTACGTGCGGCCCCGGTGTGATCGCTGGGTGCGAGAGGGCTCTCCAGGAGACGCGAGCCTGAAGTCTCAGCGAGCGCCGCGGTCTAAGTCAGCGACGATCACTCGTTGAGCCGCGCCTTACCGGTCGCCGTGCGGGGGATGCTGTTGGCGACATCGAGCGTTCGTGGCGTCTTCGCTCGACCGAGATCGCGAGTGATCCGGGAGAGGAGTTGCTCGGGCGGGAGGGGAGACCCCAACACTACGCGCGCCGCGAGCACGGCATCCAGTCGCTCGTCGGGAACAACGAAGACGTGGGCATCCGCGATCTCGGGCTGCGCGAGCAGGTAGTCCTCGACCTCGGAGGCGCTGACGTTCTCGCCGCCCGAGACAACGATCGAGTCGGCTCTGCCGGTGAGGTGGAGTCGACCCGAGGCATCGATGCGGCCGCGGTCGCCCGTCGGGCTGGGAGCTCGGGATGTCGAGAGCGGCGATGAGGCGAGCACTAGTCCCTCGGTGCCGCGCGGCACGACAGCACCGGACGCATCCACGATCCGGATGCTTACTCCCGCGACGGGGCGGCCAGCGGTGCCGAGATCCCGTGCCCTCGCTACGGTCACGGTTCCCGTCGCGGTCGAGCCGAAGAAGTCGACGACGACGGGTCCGAGGTGGTGCGTAAGTCTCTCGGTGAGCGCCGCGGGCAGCCGAGCAGAACCCGACACGACGTGGGTGAGTCGCAGATCGCGCGGTCGCTCCTCGAGGGATTCCGCGACTCGCAGCAGCTGTGCCGGGACGCCGCTGATCACCCGCACCTCGGTTCGTTCGGCGAGGTCGAGCGTGGCATCCAGCGACAGTCCGCCCGCGAGCACGAGCGGCGCACCGATGACGAGGCTCGCGATCGCGAGGCTCAGGCCATGCCCATGATTGAGCGGCGCAAGGAGCAGCACGGGATGCCGGGGTCGCAGGCCGCTCGCCGCGATGAGGCTTGCCGCGGTCACGGCCTGACCGAGCCTGAGCGGGCTGCGCTCGGTGGGCTCTGGCACGCCGGTCGTTCCCGAGCTGAGGACAATGATGCGTGCCGCGCGCCTCTTCCCGACTTGCCCACTTCTGCCCTCATTGTGAGCGGAAAAGGGGCGAGAGTGGGCGGATCGCAGAGTGTCGTCGTCGAGAACATGGGTGATTCCGTGGCGATGGATCACCGCGGTGCGATCGAGGTCGCCCATTCGAGAGCCCAGGAGCACGGCATCCACTCCCGCTCGTGACGCGGCGGCAAGGGCGATCACGAAAAACCGAGTGTCTGTGCAGGCGATCGCCACCCTGCTAGCCCCGGTCAGAGTGGATGCGAGACGTGACACCTCCTCGTCGAGCTCGCGATAACTCAGCGTTCCCTCGGCATCCACTATCGCCGTCGCTTCGCCGAACCGGGTGGAGGATGCCGTGACGGCAGCGCACACTGTTGCTCCCTCGAGCCGGATCGCCCGCGTGATCGCGGGTAGCCCGCCGAGAAGGCGGGTCGTGACGAGCATCGACGCGACGTCGGCAATCGACCCCGCGATCCCGCGTCGCACGACTGACTTCATCGGCGGTCGGCGCGTTGGTAGAGGCGCATGACACGATCCGAGGCGCCGGGGGCGGCATCCATCACGGCTCCCGCGATGCGCACCCACCAGGGGGAGATGAGCCGTGGCCGGTCGACGATCGCGCGGCAGACGAGTCGGGTGGCTCCGCGCACCGTCAGGCCCGGCACCCCCGAGTAGGTTGGCGCGCTCATCGTCGTGTGTACGAGGGGGAGGCGCAGCGAGGTTGTTGCCACGCCCCGTTCGGCGAGCTCGGGAGCGACGGATCGCAGCCAGGCCTCGAACGCGGATTTGGATGCGCCATACACCGACCATCCCGGAGCGGGTATGGCGACGCTCGTGGATGACACACTCACGAGTTGTCCTGAGCCGCGCTCCATCATCGCCGGGAGCAGGGTGAGCAGCAGCGCGACCGGACCGAGATAGTTGGTTCCGGCGGTGCGGACGACGTCATGGAAGCGGTCGGTGTACTCGTCGAGGTAGCGGTGGATGGATTGTCCCGCGTTCGAGACCACGACGTCCGGAACGCCGAACTCGGCGAGGATACGCGCGCCAACGGCGGCGGCTGCGGCGGTGTCCCGAAGGTCGAGGGCTATCCAGTCGGCGGTGCCTCCGCGGGAACGGATGCGAGTGGTGAGCGTGGCGAGGTCGCCATCGGAGCGAGCCACGAGTACGACTCGTGCTCCGGCAAGGGCGAGGCGTGCCGCGGTTGTTGCGCCGATGCCGCGGGATGCTCCGGTCACGACGATGAGTCGGCCCTTGACCGCTTGGCGCAGGCGATCGGCGCGCGGGCCAACGCCGTGCATCCCTGCGGCGGCAAGCAGGAGGCGCTTCGTGCTCGCTCGGCTCATGGGGACAAGGCTAGCCGCGGTCGTAGATGGCGAAGTCGCTAACTTTGCCCATGTCGAGCGCGTGGGATGGGCCAAGTTGGCGATCTCGCGAATGATCGCTGAGTCGAGCGAAGTGCGCGGCGCCCTTCGACAGGCTCAGGGACCGGCAGCCCCAGTTCAGGAGCGAAGTGCCTTAGGCAGTTTCCGCGTCGGAGGCCGTGGCCCGGCGAGGAACTACCGGGATGCCGTAGACCGCATCCAGTCCAGCGATGAACTCGTCGAGGCGGCCGTCCGCCGCGAGTTCTTTTGCTCGCACGGAAGGACCGTGCAGCAGAACGCCGGCGAGGTGGCGGAGGGCGGCGATCGTCTCTTCGCTCGAGCCGCGAGCAGTGGCGCGCTCGATCTCGGCATCCAGAACCCCGAACACATGGCTGCGGAGCGCGACGATCGCGGGCTCGGCGTGGGATTCCACGGCGAAGGATGCGGCGGCCGCGTTCACGAGAGCGTGCGCTCGGTCGTGGGTGTCGAACTCGGCGAGGGGCGCGTGCAGCGACAACACCTCGAGGTCGAGCAACTCGACACCCTCAAGTTGAGCCACTGCGGGATCGACGTTGCGGGGAAGGCCGAGGTCAATGACGATGCGGCGGTGGGTCCCCGTAAAGCGGTCGGGTCCGAGCACCGCGCGAGCGGTGCAGGTGAGGATCACGTCGACGGCGAAGTCGTCGCTCGCGGTGAGGGAGTACTTCGCAGCGAAGGCGGCAGCGCGGCCGGTGGAGGAGAAGACGCGAATGTCTTGGGCGCCGAGAGCGCGGAGAGCGGCGACGGTGGTGGCGGCGTAGCGTCCCGTTCCGACGATGAGCACGCTCGCGGCCGACCAGTCGGCGATGCGGCTTGAGGCCATCTCGAGCGCGAGGCGCACGAGTGAGCGGTCTGCGCCGCCGATCGATGCGGTGTTGCGCACGTCGCGGCTCGTTTTGGTCGCACGCTGGAAGAGGCGTTCGAGGTCGCGGCTCGTTGTGCCGTCGAGGCGAGCGCGGCCGAGTGCGCGGCTGACCTGGCCCGCGATCTCATCCTCGCCGGGAACGACTGAGTGCAGACCGGAAGTGACAGCGAAGAGGTGGGCGGCAACATCCGCTCCCTCGTGCACGGTGATGGATGCGCGCAGGTCGTCGGTGGGGATTCCACTCGCCTCGCTCAGCGCGGTGAGGGTCGAGCCAACAGCGACGGCAGAGGCGGCGGTGAGCGGCTCGTCGATGTCGAGATACGCCTCGAAGCGGTTACACGTGGCGAGAACCACGGCACCGGTGACGAAGTCGCTCGAGTTCACCAGGGCGGTCGTCGCACCCTCAGCTGTCAGAGACAGGCTTTCGAGGAGGGCGAAACTCGCATTGGCGTGATTCGAGCTGAGGCACAAGAGCACTACTACATGTTACGTCTCTCTGGAGGCGACTCCGTTTTCAGGAGAAACCGCCCGGCCGAGTGCAATAGCGACCCGGTAGGGCGGTTTCTCCTGAAAGGGAATCTGTTACGAGAGGGCTTTCTCGGCCCAGAGGAGCGCATCCCGAGGGGATACTCCCAGCTGACGGATGCGCTCCGCGAATGCTTGGGCCGCCGCTTGCCCCTGACGTTCGGTGGCGTCGCCCTGCGCGCTGACGACGGTGCCGTTGCGTCCACGGGTCTCGATGTAGCCGTCGGCCTCGAGTTCACGGTAGGTGCGGGCGACGGTGTTGGGCGCGATGCCGAGGTCTTCAGCGAGGCGTCGCACTGTCGGTAGGCGCGTGCCGGCCGCGAGCTCCCCCGACCGCACCTGCTCTCGCAGCTGCACCCGGAGTTGCTCAAACGGCGGGGTCGCCGAGCGGGGGTCGATGCTCAGCATTAGGCCGTCGCCTCGACACCGGCGCGCTGGGCGGCAACATCCGGCCACAGGCGGCGCAGGAAGTGCTGCTGCGGGCGGGTGACGATGCTGACGATGGCCGCGGCCAAGATGGTGATGAAGACGACAACGGCCGCGACTCCAGCGATCACCGTCAGGGATCCTGTCGCTCCAATCGCGAGGAGCAGAGCGAGAGTTCCCCAGGTGCCGAGGCAGAGCGGCGCCGAAGCACTGTCGCGCATCGCGCGGGCACGCAGAGCATCATTCCAGGCGAGTTCCGCGGGCGAGCCGACGGGCAGGGCGCGGTCGAGGATGCGACGCACCACGATCTCGAACATTACGAGTCCGGCCAGTCCGAGCGTGATGACGATTGCGCCAACGATCAGTGCCGGAGTCACCACGATCATGCCCGAGGCGAGCAGGATTCCGGCAACGATCAGCGCGGCCGCCGAGACCGCTGCGGCAACTCGAGCTCCGATGAGTTCTACCGGGGCGAGGTAGTCCTCCAGTTCGACCGCGCCCGAGCGGGCGAAACGCTCGCCCTCGGGAATGACGGGCTTGGTGCTGAGCGCCGAGATGGTTGCGCCGATCGAGAGGCCGAGGATGGTGCCGCCCAAGAGCATCCAGGTGTCCCCCGTCGAATCTTCGGAGGTGGGGATGATGCCCGCGAGGACGGAGGTGGGGATGATGCCTGCGAGGATCGCGACGATCACGACCGCGGTACCAACGAGAGCGCCGATGCTCGCTGCGCGGGTGCGGTTAGCGTTTCGGTCGGCGAGCTGGGTTGTCAGGGACTCGGGCACCTGCAGGCCGACGACGCGTCCGAGGCGCGTGACGCTGCGCTCGCGACCTCCCGGGGTGAGGGTGAGCACGATCGGGATGATGAATACTATGGCCGCAATTGCCGCGACCATCCACATGAAGAAACTCATGTCAATCTCCTTTGTTCCGTGTTTGTACCAATGTAGCAATACAAAGTTCGAGAGGCAACCCTCGAGTCGCACATCCTGACTTCGAATCGGTCGCGAGTGCTCAAGTTTCGCCCTTGTGGCTATTCATAACGGCGAAACTTGAGCACTCGCGACAGCCTTGAACACCCGCCGCTCGAGGCACCTCAGGATGCGACCAGGGCACGCGCTTAAGATTGGGGCGTGCTTCCCAACGACCACCCCCTTATCGACGGTCGCACTGGCGACTCCCGCCTCGTTCGCGCATACCGGGGTGACCGCCCCGAGACCACCCCCGTGTGGTTCATGCGCCAGGCCGGCCGCTCGCTCCCCGAGTACCGCGAGCTGCGGGTCGGAAACCAGATGCTCGACGTATGCCTCACGCCCGAGCTCGCGAGCGAGATTACGCTGCAGCCCGTGCGCCGCCACGGTGTCGACGCCGCGATCTTCTTCAGCGACATCGTGATCCCCGTCAAGCTCGCCGGGGTGGATGTCGAGATTGTCCCGGGCAAGGGACCGGTCATCGCCAACCCCATCCGTAGCGCAGCGGACGTCGCGAAGCTTCGCCCGATCGACCCCGACGCGCTCGCCCCGATCATCGAGGGCGCCGCCCGCACCGTCGCCGAGCTCGGCACGACGCCCCTCATCGGGTTCGCCGGTGCCCCGTTCACACTCGCGTCCTACCTCGTCGAGGGCGGGCCGTCCAAGGATCAGCTCCGCGCCCGCGCCCTCATGTACTCCGACCCGCAAACCTGGGCGACTCTGCTCAATTGGTGTGCGGACGTCACGGGTCAGTTCCTGCGCGCGCAGGTGCTCGCCGGCGCATCCGCTGCCCAGCTCTTCGACTCGTGGGTGGGCTCGCTGTCCGAGCAGCAGTACGTGCGCCGCGTCGCGCCGCACTCGAAGCGGGCACTGTCCCACCTTCGCGGGCTTGAAGTTCCCAAGGTGCACTTCGGTGTGGGCAGTGGCGAAGTGCTGCGGGCCATGTACAACATCGGAGCGGATGTCATGGGCGTCGATTGGCGCATCCCTCTCGATGTCGCGGAGGAGCGACTCGGCGGCGGCGTCCCCTTGCAGGGCAACCTCGACCCCGCCTTGCTCGGCGCTCCGTGGCACGTGCTCGAAGCCCACGTTCGCGACGTTCTCGCGCGCGGCGAGTCCGCCCCATCGCACGTCGTGAATCTCGGACACGGTGTTCCGCCCGAGACCGATCCCGATGTGCTCACGCGCATCGTCGAGCTGGTGCACTCGGCGTGAGCGCGAGCTCGGCGCTGAATGGCCACGGGATGCGGCACCATGGCTGACACCCCCGACTTCACCGTCGTCGGCGGCGGAATTGGAGGGCTCGTTATTGCCCGCCGTCTTGCTATGGCCGGACGCTCGGTGAATCTGCTTGAGGCATCCGATCATCTCGGCGGAACCGTCGCGAGGCAGACCGTCGGCAACATCGATCTGGATGCCGGTGCCGAGAGTTTTGCGACCCGTGGCGGCACCGTCGCGGCGCTCGCCACGGAGCTCGGCCTGGGTTCCGAGATCGTGTCACCGGACGGTGAAGGCGCCTGGCTGCAACCCGTTACCGGCGAGGCCGTGCCGCTGCCCGCGGTTGGGGTCTTGGGCATCCCTGGCGCGCCTCTCGCCGCCGACGTGATCCGCGTCGTGGGAATGAGCGCGGCTCTGCGTGCGCAACTCGACTCGCTCATCCCGGCCCTGTGGTGGAGCAAGAGCCTCACGCTCGGCGGTCTCGTGCGCCGGCGCATGGGCCGCGGAATGCTCGACAAGCTCGTCACCCCGGTTGTGCACGGCGTGTACTCGATGCATCCCGACAAGCTCGCGCTCGACCGGGTCGCGGGATTGCGGGCGACCCTCATGATGCAGGGGTCGCTCACCGCCGCCGTTCGCAAGATGCGTGCCGCGGCTCCATCGGGGGCCGCCGTGCAGGGCATCCGCGGGGGCATCAACCGTCTCGTGACCGAACTCGAAGCCGACCTCGACACCTACGGAGTCGACGTGACGCTCGGTCGCCGAGTTGATTCTCTCGACGACCTTCCCGGCACGGTTATCGTCGCGGCCCCGGGCATCACCGCCCCTGTCGACGGACGCCGAGTTGTGCTCGTCACTCTCGTGCTCGACGAGCCCGCTCTGGATGTTGCCCCTCGCGGAACGGGAGTGCTCGTTGCGCCGGGCGCAAGCAGTGTGATGGCCCGCGCGCTCACTCACTCGACGGCGAAGTGGGAGTGGCTGCGCGAGCGCACCGGGGGCAAGCACGTCGTGCGTTTGTCGTATGACGCCGATCCGTCCGACCCCGCTGGTCAAGCGGTGAAGGATGCCTCGCGCCTGCTCGGCGTAAAGCTCGACCCCTCCAGCGTGGTCGACTTCGCTCGTGTCGAGTGGATCAGGCCCGCGGCATCCACCGCCCCAGAAGGCATTGCCGTCGTCGGCGAAACCGTGGGCGGGTCGGGCATCGCGGGGATTGTCGCCCACGCCGAGGCTAAGGCCGCGGAGTTGCTGGCGGCACCGGTTTCCTAGCGCCGCGCGAACAACCGCGCGAAGAAGTTGGGCTTGGGTGCCGGGCGCACGCCGGCGATGAGCCGCATACGCTTCTCGAGGTCAGGCTCTTTCCGAAGTGCAAAACTGCTCGCGCGCGCCGAGCCGAGGCCCCACTGCAACCAGTGCTTGCGGTTGGCGCGAATTGCCGGGAAGCGACTCAGACCATTGAGGTCCGCGAGTTCGTCCCATCGCGATCGGTCGAGCAGGGCTAGTTCGCTGGCTCGCGCCTCATTGACGCGGGCAATCCCTGCTCCGCCGGGCCTGCGAATGGTGCTCACCACAGTCCCGACATCGACGCCGTTGAGGAAGCGGTTCGCGAGCTCGGTAAGAAGTTCGTCAAGAACGACGGCGAGGTCGGCATCTGCTCCCGGAGCCCGCGCGAGCAAGCGACGCTCTTCTGCCTGCCACTCGTTGAGCACTGCCTCCGAGCACAAGAAGCACAGTTCTTTGGGTGCGACGCGAGTGGATGCGTACCCGCACTGGCAATATTCCGCACCGTTCGTGAGGGTGTCGTCTAGCGAGACGAAGGTGACTTCGCCCTCCGCATCGAGTTCGGCTTCCTCCATCGATTCGAGCAGCAGCAGGGCACCAGGCACACCGATGTCAGCTGCGCGAGCAACAAAGCTTCCGGACTCCATGCTGATCTTCGCAGTCCAGAGCGCGAGGTCTTCGGCGCTGAACAGGCCGGAAGCGGTGCGACCATACTCCGCGAGCGTGCGAGCGATGATGGACTCAATTTCGGTGTCGACGCGGACGAGCGTGGCGTCGTCGGGTTCTTCGCCACGTTGCTTGTGCTGGTCGACGTAGCGCTTGTTCAGGTCCACCATTGCGGCTCGACCCGCCTCCGCGGCGGCGGTGTATGCAGCAGCCGCTCCGGGATTGCGGGCGAGCAGAAGCTCCTCAGTGCCTAAGATCTCGGTCCTCGTCATCATGGGATTCCTCGCGGCGGTCGTCGCCAGTATTTCTGGGGCGCACGCGAGTTAAGTCTGCACGCTAGAGCGCTCGGCGCATTCATGTACCGCCGCGAAGTCGCCAACCGTGCCCATGTTTGAGCGCGGGGATGGGAAGAGTTGGCGACCTCGGCGGATGGAGGATGCGCTACTCGACAGGAGCGGAAGTGGAGGCGGGAGTAGAGGCCGCGGAAACTGCGGGCGCCTTCGCCGCGGCCTTGCGCTCGGCGGCCTGCTGCTCGGCACGCTCGATGGTGCGGCGAGTGCCCGAGGCGACACCGCGTTTGATGAGTGCGTCGGCGATAAACACTCCGAGCCACGCGAATGCCGCCGAGCTCAGGGTTGCGATAACAACGAGAGCGATCTGCATCCAGAGTGGGAAGGATGCGGCATCGATCGCGAGCGCATAGCTCACTCCCCAGATCGCTCCGTTGACGGCGCCCGAGAGCACAAAGAGCCAGGTCGCACGGATGCGGTACAGCGTGACGGCAAAGACGAGCTCGAAGAAGAACGCGAACCACAGGTTGACGATGATGGCGCGGAACCCGTCGGGCTGGAACGGCCCCATCACGATGCCCGCGAACAATCCGACGAGGAGCACGGTGCCCGGGAGCCGCAGCAGTCGCAGGGCGGCAGCGAACGGCAACGCCCAGATGCCCACCGTCACGGCATTAAGCAGCGGGATGGCGGCGGTCGCGTAGGCGATCCAGTTGCCGCCGACAAGCAGAATGGCCGAGGCGGCCGCGACCGCCGCTGTGGTGAGCAGGTACGACGTCGAATAGCGCTTCATGGGAATCCCTCGGACATAGTGGCGCCGGCAGCGCACTCGGGTATGTTGGTAAGGCTTGCCTATCCTAAGGCGGTTGCCGCCTCTGACGCTATCCCTTTCCCGCCCACCTCGTTCGACATGATTGCTCTATGACCACTCACCCGCTCGATGTCGCTGGCGTGCGCATCCGTCACGACGAGCGCGAGCAGTTCACCCCAGACGGCGTCGACTTTGTTGTGCGCGCGGGTGAGGTTGTCCTCGTGCTGGGCCCGAGCGGATCGGGCAAATCGACGCTTGCTTTAGCCCTCAACGGCCTCGTTCCGCACGCGATCCCGGCCACCCTCGAGGGCACCGTGCTCGTCGCCGGCCTGGATACCCGTACTCACCCCGTCTCCGAGTTGAGTGCTCATATCGGGATGGTTTTCCAGGATCCCGATGCCCAAATCGTCACGGGAAACCTGCTCGACGAGGTGTGCTTCGGGCCGGAGAACTTGCTGGTTCCCCAGAGGGAGGTGCTTGAGCGCGCCGAGCACGCGCTGCGCGCCGTCGGGCTCTGGGAGCGTCGCGCCGAGAACCCGGATCGCCTCTCCGGGGGAGGCAGGCAGCGCCTCGCCATCGCGTGCGCCCTTGCGCTGCGCCCGGCCGTGATCGTGCTCGACGAGCCCACGGCCAACCTCGACCCCGTCGGTATCGACGAGGTTTATGCCACCCTCGGGTTTCTAGTTGAGGCATCCAGCGTGGCGATCGTGCTCATCGAACACAATCTTGACGCCGCGATGGACCTCATCGACCGCGCCATCGTGATCGACGCGTCGGGGCGGCTCGCGTTTGATGGGCCGGTCGAGACGGTCATCCGTGAGCACGCGGCCGAGCTCACCGCCATGGGAGTGTGGCTGCCGGTCGCGACGCTCGCCGCTATCCGACTGCGGGATGCCGGGGTGCACCTCGACCCTCTGCCGCTCACCCCTCATGCGCTCGCCGAGGCGCTGGACGCGATCCCCGAGTTGCCCGCGTTGCCGGTCCCTGAGCTTGTCGATGGGGCTAACGTTCGACCCTTCGACGAGTTCAAGGACCGGGATCTCGCCCCCGCCGTCACCGTCACCGGACTCACCGTGCAGAAAAAGAGCACCCGCATCCTGCACGGCCTCGACCTGACAGTCGGCAAGGGTGACTTCCTCGCGATCGTCGGCACCAACGGCGCAGGCAAGACGACACTTCTCCAGGCCATCGCCGGTGTGGTCGCGCCGCCCAAGGGCACCGTTTCGGTCGGCGGCATCGATCCGGCGACAGCGGATGTACGCGAGCTGGCTCGCTCGATCGGCTTTGTGTTTCAGAATCCCGAGCACCAGTTCATTCGCACGACCGTGCGCGAGGAACTGGCACACGGCCTGCAGATCCAGGGCCTCGACGAGGCGGAAATCACCGAGCGCGTCGACACCATGTTGCGCCGCTTCGGCCTCACGGAACTCGCGGACGTGCATCCGTTCCTGCTGTCCGGCGGTCAAAAACGGCGGCTTTCGGTGGGCACCGCCCTCATCGCCGGAGCGCCAGTGCTCGCCCTCGACGAGCCCACGTTCGGGCAAGACCGAGAACGCGCGACCGAACTACTCGACATCCTCTCGTCACTGCGCGAGGAGGGGACGACCGTGATCGTCGTCACCCACGACATGCAACTCGTCGCTGACTATGCGACCCATATTGCCGTGCTTCGCGACGGGCTTCTCGGCGAGCACTTCCACGCCGCTGACGTGCTCGCCGGCGACTCTCTGGATGGGGCCGGCCTCCGTCCGCCGCCACTTGCTCGCGCCATGCGAGCGCTGACGCGGCATCCCGAATGGCGTGCCGTGACGAGAATGCGGGATCTGCCGTGACCGTTATCGATCCGTACAAGGCGACGGCTGTCCGTTCGCCCGTGCGCTTTCTGCACCGGCTCAACCCGCTCGCGAAGATCGCCGCGCCGCTGCCCGCGATGGTCTTTCTCATCGTTGCTCGCGGCATCCCGTTGCCGCTCACATTTCTTGTATTCGGGATGCTCATTGTTCTCGTCGGCACACAATTGCGGCCGCGCACGGTGCTCACACTGCTCGTGGGCTTTCCCGTGCTGTCCGGTCTGCTCGCGGTTGGTTTCGGCATCTGGACCGACCCCGCCCGCGTCGACCAGAGTGTGCTCCTCCTCCAGATCGGCGACTACCGGCTGTACCTCGGGTCTCTCGCGCTCGGCTTGGGCACAGCGCTCAGGCTCCTCGCACTCTTCTCGCTCACCCTGA
>Ga0247807_10000158_pt1 | contig 48744 bp, 45 predicted proteins | sample UWRJL074202C1_FD_179931 | JGI IMG/M metagenome (GOLD analysis project Ga0247807, IMG submission 179931) | Plant litter microbial communities from Arlington Agricultural Research Station in Wisconsin, United States - UWRJ-L074-202C-1 | ecosystem: Environmental > Terrestrial > Plant litter >...
CGCGGGCGTGACAGGTATAACAGTTTTTACTGCAGAAGATGGGACAGGGGGGACGAAAGAGGGAGCTTGAGGAGGAGGGGGCGAAATTTCTCGACTTTCTAGAGTGGGAGTCGAAGCTTGAGGTGTAACTTGCTCTGGGCCCTCATCATCATCTGAAGAGTCGTCCTCGTCATCAATAGCTTCCAGTTGTCTCTGCAGCTCCCTTTCTCTTGCCTGTGCAGCCTCAATTTCGACTCGTTGCACAGCCAGCCTCTCTTCCTTAGCTTTAGCATCAGCCTGAGCTGCCTTCTTGCGTCGCTTCTCCTCGTCTTTCGATATTTTCCGTGCTTTTACTTGATCCTCGAGTGCCTTAAGGCGGGCAGCAGCAGCTTCCCGTTCCTTCTGGAGTTCGGCTTCTTGACGAGCAGCGTCATCCCTGTTTGTATTAGCATTTGTTACAGTAACGAAGCAATTAATCAACTTACTCTAGATCTGCGGTTGCAAGGATTTGGGCCTTCTGCTCCTCGAGAACTCTTTGCTCTTCAATGGCTTTGCGATCACTAGCATCGCTTCTGGCGGGCTTTCTGGAAGGAGGTGGCGGTGGTTTCTTTGCCTCGACTGGAGTTGGTGGAGGAATGCCCTGTTCTTCATTGATTCTGGCCTGTCTCTCACTTTCTCGTTTAGAGTCTTCTTCTTCGGCTTGACGAAGCTTGGCAGCTTTTTCATTCTGCTCTCGCTCCAATCGTTGCTGAGTTGTCTCGCCTGGCTTTGTAGGGGCTTTGATTCCAAGCGCAGCAAGTCGTTCGGCCATACGTTGTTCAGCTTGCTGTTTGATATAAGCTGCCCGATCCTGAGGCGTCTTATATTGATTGTAAGTTGCACCAGTAGCAGGTGTGGTCTCTGCTGCGGGAGGGGCTTCGCTGCGCGATGATGCAGCTGGACTCTCATGCCGAGATGTCTTTCGAGGAGTAGCACTGGCGGAGGCCTTATCTTCAGTTCTTACCTTAGCAGATCGGCTAGATCTTTGCAAGTCAAAAATGAAATCCTTGACTTCATCCTCAACACCAAGCCCATCCTCCCATCTCCGTCTTTCGTGCTCACTGCTTGAGTTTTCGGCGCCATCTTTCAGGCCATCTTCCAGTCCACGCGAAAAGTCACGGACACTATCTTCCACATCCTTCACCATGCGCTCGTTATCTTCTTTTTCATTTCTGACTTTCAATGTCTCTTGTTCTAGGCGCTTTGGGGCCGCCAGATCGTCATCATTCGTTTCGATCTTTTTACCAGTCAAGGCGGCGCTACGTTGCTGCATCATCGCTTTAGCTCTCGCTTTCAAACGGTCAGATTCTGTGACAGAACCACCAGGACCGGTGCCGATTATTGTAGACGCGCTTCCTGGATGTGCCTTGGCATCTTTGAGACGAAAGAGTTCAAGTTTGGCATCTGCAATGGCTCGTTCCGTTTTTCGGACCTGTGATGCAATTTCAGGAAGTTTGTCTGTCAAAGATTGAAGTTGCCGTTTCAAAATACGGCGCTCAGCACCAGAATCAATATTTCGTAGGGCAGCATCTGGGTGCGAATCGATGTCCTCTTGGATCCTACGTATGCGATGATATAAATCTTCAGCCTCACGACGATCGCGCCTATCTAGCACGTCGTCCTCATCAGCTGCATTTTCATCCTTAAAATCAATAGCATCCAATATTACTTGCTTTTCGCGAATTCTCTTCTTTAATTGATCGAGTGATATATCATCAGAGGTGGCTGAAGACGGAGAATCAGGACGAGGGGAACCATTTCCGAGTCTGCGACGAGCACTGGATTTGTATCCTACATCGTCGTCGTTGTTTTTGAAAACAGTGGCATCTTTTCTTCCGCCCCTTGCAGGGCCAGAATCTCCTCTGAAAGAATGATTCTTAAGATAGCTGACTCCGGTTTTTTGAGGAAGAAGGCTTGCTCCAGAATTCTTTCGGAAGTCTGATTCCTGGTGTAGCAGGGATTTGACGGCTCCAATTGAATCATTGAAACTTCTCGTAGATGGAGGTACAAGCTCAGGTGGCAATTGAGCAGGCAATGGATAACCATTGAGCTTTCTGTAGATCAAATGCATAGCAACCGCAAATTCATCTATGTTCAGACGACCTTTGTTGCCATGATCAGCGAGAGTCCAAACACGCTCCAGATCGGGCTTTTCAAGACCACTCTGCCCAAATACTTCTATAGCAACATCGCCACCAATGTGGCCTTTTCCAAATCCATCCCAAGCCTTGAACACTGAATCGTATCTCGTCTTCTCGTCTTTAGTCACAGCCCACGGGATAACTGCGTTGCCGGAAAGGCCAGAGGTTGTGAATGAGCCTTGCTCTCTTCCTTGCTGAGGCATCATACGGGATTGCAAAAGATCGATGTTTGGTAGTCCAGTCGCAGGAGCGTTCACCAATCCCCATTGGCCTGGGCGTCCAGTTGGCTGAGCATTGAGCGGCAAAGCCATACCACCCATTCCTGTTTGGGAGGGCGACATGCCTTGTGCTGGACTAAACCCTGTAGGCATTGGTGGCATCGGTGGCCGCGGTCCATTGTATCCAGTTGCAGATGGATTAGATGCCGCAGGAAATGCTGTCTGGTTAGGCTGATTAAATCCGGTCTGCATCGGTTGCTGATAACCTGTTTGTTGCGGTTGGAATCCTCCACCAAAACTTTGTTGTTGGCCAGGATATCCTGTCATCTGCGCACTTAGCAGAGAAGAGCTCGATTGGATTGGTTGTGGCTGCTGAATAGTAGGGGGAGATGCTGCATTTGTTCTGAGAGCAGACGTCTCGGCACCATCGTCATCAACATTAAAGTTGATAATGTCCACCATGCTAGAAACCTCGTTTCTTATGTTTTGCGGGAGAACAGAAGGTAAAGGCTTGTTGGTGAGCTTGAGATTGCAGAGATACATAGCAAGTGCAAATTCCGGGAACAGAAGCTGACCGGATCGAGTGGTATCTGAGAGGGTCCTGATTTTCTATGAGCCAAATATCTTAAACCCAAGGTGTCATATACATACCAAATCTGTGAAAGAGAATCTCCATCCAATCTTGACCGCATTAGAAGATCTCTTGACTTGTCTCCACTTAATGTCGTTCCCTCCCCTACAGCAGATTTGAACAGCTGCTCGAACTTCGCCTGATCTGTCGCAGTAATAAATGATAATCGAATGCTTGGTATCTTTGACTTTGGTTTGTCTGCTCGGCGTCCTCTTGCTGGCGCTACACCGGACGAGCTCTTGAAGCTATCCGCCATCTGTGCGAAACCTGTGGGTTGCGGTTGTTGCATAGGCGCCGAAGCTGGCGGTTGGTTTTGATTTTGATTCTGGAATTGAGAGGGTATCTGAGGCATTGGTGGAGCTCCGGTTTGAAAGGCTTGCTGCTGGGGAGGTTGAGCATTAAAAGGTGATGGCTGACCTTGGAAACCAGTCTGCTGTGGTTGCATCTGCTGCGCTGGAAATCCTGTAGCTTGCTGCTGCATTGGATAGCCTGTGAAATTCTGCTGCAGAGGAGCTGGAGCTCCATAACCCGTGGGATTCGCATTGAGGAAATTCTGCTGTTGTGGCTGTTGCTGTTGGGGCTGTTGAAAAGAGTTGAACTGTTGTGGTGCCCCAGGTCGTCCATTCTGGCCTGCCCCTCCCAGGTAAGTGTTTGAGCCCGAGTACATGATTATATTAGACAAGCATTCAAGAAACCAAGGACGATGCGCCGGGTCGATGCTGTGACAAATGCTGGTGTAAGATGAACAATCGGTCTGCTCGGTATGTGTTGTGAAATGTGAATAGGTACCTTGGCCAGCCACGCATGCATGACGTTCCAAATAGTATTAGCGGCGCGCCAAGAACGTCTGGTGTCAACCCCTGACACTTGCTCCAGGCCAAATTGCTAGATATGAATAGGACAGTACTGAGGGTCTTATAGAACGGAAATAAACTAGATAGTTCATTGACAAAATCTTTCAGCATTCTACGCCTTACCAATAGCGTTCCCCTCAACAACAACATCATTGACTATATCATCTACGAACAAATTGTACGAGAGATTTCAATATAACACTTTTATCTATTGACTATGTATGGTGAACTTCTATAGGCTACATACTAAGAGTAACATCCATTCTTCCAAGGTTCATAGCTGCCAACAAGGCTCAAGTATCTGATTTCCCTCAAATCCGTCCACTGGTTACTGAGGCATGAAAATCCTTCTGTTCCACCAAGTACAGTACGTGTTAGTACAGTCAATTCATACCCATCCCATGCTCTACAGCAACGACGAATGAATATTAGCCTCCCCTTTTACACACATAACCTTTACAACACCCTCTAGTTTAAGCCTTCTTGAAGTTGAAGGTATTGTTGAGGTCCACCTTGCTAGCAGCGAGCGCTCCAGAAAGGGCAAACTGGCTTCTGATACCTTCAATACGGTGGGTGGAGTTAATGTTGTTGACACAGGTAATCTGGTAGCAAGTTGCTCCTCCTTGTCGAGAAGTGATCGTTGAGTAGGCCAGGAAGAACTCCCAGGTCTAAAGCATTTAGTTAGCAGGCACTCTTTATGATTCAATCTAAGACTTACTCGGAACCATTTGTCACCATACTTAGCAACGACCTTCTCTTTGTTGCCCATCCAGTTCCTGTACCAACGCCAAAGGGTAGCAGAGTAGTGGACTCCAATAGTGTCGACACCCTTGATTTCAAATCCTGCACTTTCCAATGCTCCAACATAGTCTCTGAGAGGGGTAGAAGCATCAGCACCAGGGAAAACATATTTGTTCATGAAGAGACCCCAAATGAGATCCTCATATTGCCATGTCTTTCTCAAACCAGCGACCTGAATGAAAAAGGTTCCATCATCATTCATCATATCATTGACCTGTCTCAAGAAGCTAGTAAGATGCCTGATACCAACATGTTCAGCCATCTCGAGGCAAGTAATTTTGTCATATTTTGCTTCTGGAACGGGGATATCGCGATAGTCCATGCAGAGGATTCTACTTTGCTCTTCAGTGATACCTGCTTTGCGAAGTCCATTGTTACCCCAGGCAGTTTGGTTACGTCCAAGTGTAATACCGGTGGTCTTAGCTCCAAAATGTACGCTGGCAAATTTGGCGAGAGTACCCCATCCACATCCAATATCAAGAAGAGTCTCGCCAGGCTTGAGATCGATTTTCTCACAGACGATAGCCATCTTGTTGTCCTGAAGTTGTTCGAGGGTCTCCTCTTTGTTGATATCAGAAATTACACCAGATGTGTAGATCATACGTGGTCCCAAGAACCAGCCATAAAAGTCATCACCTCGGTCATAATGGTCACGGACTTGTTCCTCATCTGCAATATATTAGCATTTCGCAATGCATAAGAAATGAGCTAGTTAGAACTAACCTTGAGATCTGGTGTGCATGATGACTTCTGGTACAAAGCTGAAGAAAACATGGTGAAATAGACCAAGAGTAAATCTGAAGCTTGCCCAGTCATGTCTGTATTCCATAACTTCCAAACAGTCTCCATTGAAATCAACCTTTCCGTCAAAATACATAGTGTAGAATGTCTCCATGGGTATCTTGTTCTTTCCGCTGTACTTGGCCTTATCTGCGGGATCCTTGAAGGTAAGGTAGTGTTCGACTGGGCGACCGGGGTATTTGGCTTTCTCGTTCTTGCGAGGAGTGAACATTGATGCGAGAGTCCAGTATGCGAGAAGGATTGGAACGGTAGTGAAGAGAGAAAAGAAGAGGGTGGTCTTTAGACCACCGCCAACCTTCCATGAAAAGTAGAATGGCACCCCAAAGAGGAGGGAGAAGAGGACCTTGTTTGAGAAACCTTCAGTGCCTGCCGCGTCAGCTGGCAAAGGGGCATTCTTGATAGCTGGATACTTGGTAGATGTTAGTTATTGAAGATCCAATGGCAATTCTCCAACGCTGCATAGTAGAGAACAACAATGCTGCTTACAGAAGTGGTCTTTACTCCACACTCTTCGAATTTCTCGAATGTGGGTGTCGCAGCTTTAGGGGTGTCGATGAACTCGAAGTCGGTGTCAGAGCCGTGAACGCTCTGCGAGTGAGAAGACATGATGGACGTTCTCTTGGCTGGCGATGCAAAGAGAGATATGCCCAACACTCAATTGATCCTGTGTATACAGGCTGTCACAGTGTTCCAGTGAGGAACTCCAAGGCAATTGTTGGGAATTGAGTTGAGCGGTCAGAAATAAAACCGAAACGTGGGAGGCTAAAGATACCTTAGGATCTCGGTGGCTTGTGCTTTGCCCTAATTGCGCTACTGTTCAGGGACTCCCGAGAATGTGGATCATCACGTGCATGGGATGGATTTAAAGGGGGTGGTGAGTAGCCTGGTTCCGTTCTATGAGGACACTGGAAACTACATTAAGGAGTTGTTAATCTCCCGCCAAACTAGAAAACTCCTTTGTTATATACTCAAAAGAACATTTGCTACTACTACTACAGCCAAACAAATGTATCTGGTCAAAGCTACAGCTTTTCTACCTCGTTCCTACAATTCCAATTAAAGAACTGTTCGAAACTTTCACGCCAAACTCAAAGCTTTGATCCTTCTAATTAATTTCGTACGCGGCTGTCGTTTTATCACGCAGCTGGTTGAATTTGGAATTTGCTCCTGGGATCCACAGCGTATAGAACATATCCAACCAAGAACCCAACAGTATATGACTATGTGATATCCTTTTGAAATCTTCATGTAGGCTCTCTTAGGAAGAGCATTGGTAAACAAGTCACAACAGACGATTCAGGTAACATCTCCGTATAATTACGCCGGTAATTTCATAATTACCAGGCTTTTGGGTTTTGATATTCAGTCCTATAGCAGGTTGAGTGAAGCTCAGGGGCTTAAGCGAAAGTAAGATAGAGCTTGGTACACAAGTGATTTTCAAAATATATATCTCAGGAGTTAGACATACAAGGCGAGTGGATCCTTACCAAATCCAAAGAACTCCACTTTCAGTATTTGAAAGACAATTGTCTACCATGAAATATTATCTATATCTGGTAAATATTCCCGCCAGTAGCCTCGTCCAATAAATTTCAGCAATATTAATTATATATGAATATAGCATTACAAGATTAAAGATACAATGGATAAACATAATCCCTATATGCTCACTGCTAAGCCATTCATACCTAAGATCATAGTCCAGAATCGCTCTTCCTGTAAAAGGGATCCGCTGAGTTGTACGCCCTAAATGCATCACAGGTATTCTGGAAGTCATCACCAATGGATAAAGTATCCAAAATCTCGGATTCACGTTCCAAAAATTGTAAGGACAGACCTCCCCCTACATGCCATCCAATATGGCAGTGCAGAAGCCATGCACCGGGATTGTCGGTCTGGAAAGCGATAGCAGTCCATCCGTTCTCGATAAGCATCGCTGTATCTCGCCGAGTTGGATTGTCGAAGTTGAGCTCTGCAGTGTTGTTTTCGGGCGTGAAAACACCGAGTCCTTGGCCTAGCAAGGAAAAGTCATGACCGTGCAGATGCATCCTGATATATTATTAGCATCCTACAATTTCTTGTAGTTTATACTACTCACGGGTGAGCAAGCTTGAACCGGTTCTGTATAATCCAGTATGTCCAGGCATTGGGTCTGTTGAGGCGAATAACATTTTCGGCCGGTGAGAAGTCTTTGATGCCATTCTGAAGCCTAAGGAGAGTTGGGTTTTCCCAGTCAACGTCAATTGCTACACCACCCAAAGACCAGACGAAGACTGGATCTGTACTATATGCAGTAAGAGCTTTATTGGGAGTTCCCACGGTGAGGGTATTTTCTGCAGCAAGTTCAAACCCTGCTTTATCAACTGGGTGCTGCACTATCGGGATGAGACTGCTCGATGGTAAATCGTGACATAAAGGAGGGTAGCTGCCAGGAGTGGACTCTGGATATCCACTTTGAGCACCCTCGTATTCGATGATACCATTCGCCTTGTCTAGGCCGGAGTTTTCATTTGCACCACAGCCTAATGAATTTACAGCACGAAGCCAATAACTTCCAACTTCCGCCGTCGCTTCAACTATCACATCATAGCGTTGACCGACTCCCATTGGAATTACTTCTGTTTCAAATGGCTTAACAGGGATAAGGTCGTTTGCGATGACAGTAAACTTGTGGCCATCTTCTCCTCTATTAGTAATGAAACTGGGAAGGATTATATATGTTTCTATGCTCCTTACCAATGGCAATCTTGAAGAAATTGTCTGTAGAAGCATTGATTAGTCTTAAAAGGTACCTTTTTCCTTTCCTGAATTTCAAAGTAAAGCGATTTCCTTCTGTCGAATTAATGGGAGCATTGATTCCATTAAGTAGATAGTTGTTTGCCTTTGGTTGCCCAATATGCTGTGCGTAGTATTCGGTTTCGAAGATAGTCTGGTGATACCTTAATCACCGTCAGTAGTTCCCCAGTAGCATAAACAGGCATTAATTACCAATCTTGTACCATAACAGGGCCAAGGTCCTCGTCAAAATCTGCACTAGTAGGCCCGTAGATGACAATTGGACCAACAACGCCGTCACCATATTGTGTTGAGAAGTGACTATGATACCTATCAAGAGTTAGACAATTATTACAGATCTATTCGGTGAGAAACTATGACCAAGTTGAACCGTAAGTGGTAGCTTGGAATTCGTAGGTTTTTGTCTTTCCAGGAGCAATTGGACACTCTGTGATACCATTGGTGCCATCCTGGTTATTGGTGTTTAGTTGACGGAGTCCATGCCAGTGCACACCAGTGCTGTCAAATCATTAGCCAACCAATTGATTTTGATATTTGAGAAAGATAATACCCATTATTTAAGAGGTTATTCTTCACATGTACTCTAATGGTATCTCCCCAATCTGAGGAGGTTAGCATGTCGCATATAGTTTCTCGCCTAGCCAAAGCTTACTCGCTGTGATCAGAGGCCCAGGGATAGTGCCATTGAAAGTCAAAACCTGGCGTTCAAACCCATCTGGGGAAAGTGTACTGTTTTCGACTGTGAGCCAGTACTATAAGATAACGAATTAGTGTGGTTTCTAGATTAAATCGTAATATACTCAGACCTCGACAACCGCTCCAGTATTTGGCCATTTAGTTTTACAGTCAGTGTCTATGTTATGGTCCCCCCAGCACCATCTCTTACCGGGACGGTTGGAACATGCTCCGGTAGGTTTTGGTTTGATTGAACGCGTGTAAGTTGATTGGATGTCGCCGCGTGACCTTGTTGGTTCCGAGCCATGTGAATGTTCTCCATGTCCTGTCGGGAAACTTTCTGGATGATGCGTAACCAAATTCGTGGGAATAGAGATATGATGATGCTCGACTGCCTCTGTTGCATACTCCTGGATTTTGGTGGTCACAGTGTAACAGTTGCTTGTTTTAGTTTCATTTACTTCATGAGGACGAGTGACTGATACTTTGGGGACACAATTATTTTTGTTCAGAGGCGATAGATGCAATGTATTATTTTGGTAGGCATGGTTATCTTGCGTGGGAACAGCTGTACTGTGGTAAAGCCATGTTAATAAAGAGAGTAATATAAACGTATTCATCGTTTTCGTTTGGAAAAATGATGTATGAAACGTTACAAAAACAAACGAATGTGGGTGGACTTGAAAGAGTGAAATAATTGTAAGGAAATGGAATTTGAAAAGATGTCTTATAACCTCATACTTAATTCTTTTTCAGAGAGTGAAATTTAAGGACTTAAATAGTAAATTCTGTAGGATAGCCAAAGATCTTAGAACCTTGAAAGTTGCATCTGAGTACTCACTCTTCAAAGATGCCTAGAAGGATAATTCCGCTTTTCAGAGGGCCACAAAGTGACAGATGGAGGCTCTCAGATACAGTAAGCTAACCGCTTGAGCATGGTGTCACCATCATTTAGGTAGTTGCCAGCTCCTTGCAGCAAAGTGCAACTCCACATCTCCACCACAATTCTCTGGTGAGACAGCAATAAAACCAAAACAGCTTAAGTGACTGTTTTCGAGAAAGCCGTGGGGCTGGTTGTCATGAATCACATCTCGCCTGAGCCTATGCATGCCTCCTTGGCATATGCATCCCTTCTAACACATTCAACGATTTTACGTGACTTGAGTCCAAAGTTCAAGAAGTGTTTTCGCAATACGATGGTATACGACACCAATAATATGGCTCCTGCCAAGTTCTCAAACCAATCAGAGGCTACATGAGCGAGGGGGCCATGGGGGCCAAATAATTAATTCGATATAAGCCGTGGGGTTGTTGGTTTCCTGTCCTTCTTTCTTGTGATCAATTTTCAAAGACTTTTAAATCACAAGTCTTGTAAACTCTGCTGGTGTAACTACTACACTACGGTGATAGCCCAGAATGTCTCTATTAAATTCTTTTGACAATTATTTCTTCACGTCAGACGTAATTCAGTTCGCTTGTCCTGGCTTTGGATCCGCCTTATGTGTGCCACCAAGTGCGTGCGCCCATAATCCTAAGAATGGCTTTACATACTGTTGCGACGCAAAATTAGAATCGCAGCCTGATCAGGGGCGAGTTTGTTGGAGGTTAGCCAACCTCCTTTATGAAATAGCTATATATTTTTATATAAGCATCGAACCTAAGAGCTATTCTAGGAGCTAAAGAGATTTAACCTATAGTTTATAGCGTCATTGTTTCTAAGACAGCTCTTGAGGCTCTTTGATGCGCTGTTTCAATTTAGCTTTCTATACTAATTCATTGGATAGCCTCGGAAAGGATTGTATGCAGGACGGCACTACGATCGGGTGCGGCGGTGGCAATCGTCCCCGGTGTTGTCTAGGTAAAACGTATGCTATTCCTCTTTACCCTTATTACATAGCGAAATGACAATATTACTCTATAATATCTAATCTTTAGAGCTAGCAGTGAGGCTTGCGCTCAAGGTACTCTAGTAACCAATACTTGTTGGAGTATAGACCGCAATACACTTCAGGATATAAATTCAACGATACTAAATAACACATACCTATCTTTAAGCTCTGCAAAGCCGAATTTTCCGTCTTGGACATTCGACCCAGTTACATTAATAGCTGCTACGCAGACACCTTCCAATTCTTCCATATTGTCTTCTTCATCGCCTAGCATTACTGCTTTTTCTACGCCTTCGCCGAAAGTTACTGAAATATTTACTACTATTACCATTATACCAAACGATAGTACGCGATTAACCAATCCAACAACATCACTCTCAAGCCCATCGACACATATTTCAGGTGGTGCAATTGGCGGAATTGTCGTTAGCGCTATAGTGGTTATTACAGTAGCAGTGGGATTTAGTATTTATTTCTTGAAGAAACGGAATAAACAAAAGGTCAAAATATTGGGAGGATCTGTTTCTATAGACGACGGGTGGTTAAAAGCGGAGCTTTCGTCGCAGAGACCTCTACAAGAACTTTTTTCGCATGAACGTCCACAAGAGCTGTCTTCGCATGACAGTCCACAAGAGATGTCTTCGCAGGAAAGTCCACGTGAGCTGGGTACGACTACACATCAGTAGAGAACTGTGTATCCTCCGACTGCCAGCGGGCTATTCTTACAAATATGAAAGACGGAAGATGAGTAATGGAAACAGAAGACAGTAGCTTCAGCAATAATTTAGTGCCAAAGAAAGGTCAGATAGTTGAAATCACATTGTGCATTCCCCAATCAAATTTGCGCGGACAAAAGTCCTTTTTATCATGGCTGTCTAGCAACTCCTCTTTTGATTTTTTATATCGAGAAGGAATTGCAGGTATGAAGGATTCTCGCTGGAAAAGAATCAATGGCGTGAATCATTCAAGCACTATTGGATATCACCGTTGGCACATTCAGCTGTGTAATATAACACGTACAAATGGTGATTCCGGAGCTGTACGTGGGGAAAGTCCGTTCGAGATTCTTGGTCTGTTTTGGCTGTCTCTTGGAGACTCTCTTGGAGATTTCTCTGAAACTCGACGACTAGGGAGCTTATGTGTTCGATAAACTAGAAAGAGGCTTAGATTTGTGGCTTGGTGACAGATATCGGGAGGAATTGAAAATCAAGCCGACAAGGATTGGCATTTTTGTGAAATCTCCACGGAATAAGAAACTTATTCGCATGATTTACAATTGTTTCTCATCAGGTGGAGCTGTTGTAAGACCAATTTATGTCGCGCTGAATCATGATCACTTTATGAAATATATCTTAAGCTTTAGCGGTTTATGGAGAGGATGATTCCGTAGACAAAAGAACACTCGATATATTTATTTACAAGTGTCGTTAGAAGGAAAACAATGAGTTATTTCATGATTGGCCATGCCCTCGCCAACAGGTGAAATTGAAAAAGAGATGATATGCAAATAGATTATAAGAAGCCTTGGTCACGTGTATGGACTACTTTCAAAATTGTTCACCATCGCAAGTAGAACAATCACAACTACTGACTTTTGGATTGAGTGTAGGTAGACATCTTCTAAATAACCTGAATCTTGATCTCAAAAATTCCTGATCACATGAAGGAAACTCATTTTCTGAACCTACAGGTTTAGGTATCAAACGGTACGTAAGCATCTTGGTACTGCAATCCGTATAAATAAGAAGAGTTTTGAGAGAGAGATTGATCTTTGCTATCAACTTAACCTCTCCATATTTCAAAACTTATATACTTCTAAAGATGCCGGTAACAGAAGTAGCAACTCTCCCTCTCACTCACAAACTCACTGAGTCAGCCGTATGTCCTACTCCTATCCCATTTACTCTTGCTAACCCAGCTTTCCTCACAGCCAACCCTCCCCCAATCTCTAATCGAGAGACTCCACAAAGCCAAAGTCGTCGTAGAGGCAGAATCCGGATACCCATTCCAATATTTCCAGGAAGTTGAGGATCCGTCAATTATCTACATTCTCGGTAAATGGAACTCGGTAGCTGCCCACGCTACATTTCTTCCCACCCGTGACAACCAAGAGCTGCTTGAACTTCTCAAAAATGATATCAACACATCTGGAGATCGCCAGATGGCATTGTGGCATCTAGAATGCGATGTCTTTGATTTCAAAGCAGACGAAACTAGTGTTCTGACGGCTCCCGTTATTAGTCTCAGTCGCATTTTTGTCTCACCTACCCAGAAAGATGCATTTGAGAATAAGTTTGGGGAAGTGAGAGGGCTGCTAGAGCAGTATACAAAGCCTTATAAGGTCGTGGGGGGTTGGAGAATAGAGAAAGAAACTGCGGAAGGTCAAGAGATAAGAGAGTGGGAATTGATTTGTGGTTTCAAGAGCATAAAAATGCATATGGACTTTGCAGAGACTGTCGAGTTTAAGAAGTTTCAGGAAATCGTTGGGTTTATCCAAGGATCTGAGGTTAGGCATATGAAGGCTATTAATGGGCTCTGAGGATAGTAAAGAATTGCTCGATGCTGCAGCCTTCTACAGATCTCTGGTAATTATATGAGAAATCTCAAACCGGCCATGATGTGACACTCAAACCAACGTGTATGGTTGTTCGGCTGCGCCTTGCCCATTTAGCAACAAGCGGTCCTTTGGTTCAAAAGTGTGTGTAGACAGCTACGACCAGTTTCTGTATCAAATTGCAACATACATATCTTGCTGCTAAGTCTTCACGTCAGATTTCCCATGGCCATGTAAAGTTGTTTGTTGTTTCTTTTCGACTCTTTAAATTCGCTTTGCTATTCCATTACAGCTAAGCGTCCAAAGTGCCATACATGCCGTGAAAGACGCCTTTTTGCAATCCAGCCAATGCATGCTCAACAGCCCTTAACCCCACAAAGCAACCGATCCATCATGTTCACTTATGCGACTCTCTTTCCCTTAGCGTTCTTCTTTGGGGTCTCGGTGATGGTGAGGGCTGAAATGCAATGTTAGTACGAAATTCCAGGGAGAATATAGCGTCAGTCGCGATCGCAACTGCTCGATTATGAACAGTGCTCGAGGGCACCTACTAGGTGGTAATGATTGTCTCAGCTTCTCGGCCTTCTCTGAATCCTTGACGATGAGAGTGTACAAGTGGCGTTGGCAGCGGACCTTGAACTTGGAAACCTGTGATCCCTTGGTCTTCTTTATCCGTGCAGCTGTTTTTCGATCAGTCTCACTTCTTCCAAACACTTCTAGCATTTCTCCTATCGCCAACTCTTCCCCGATTGAAAAGATGGTATGTCCAGTGAACTGGCACATGGTGAAAACGTACATGAAGCATCCTTGCGTCTGGCAATCTCAATGAACTATTCAAATAGTCAGCAACCGAAGCACTGAAAGCGCAAAACCGGCGATGGGCTTGCAGATGAATGGTAGATCCTTACAGCCTTGATATCCTTAATTTCACGAGGCATTTTGGCGGTTAATCGAGAATGAATGGATAACTGTCTTGACTTTGGCGTACAGTATGAGAATTGATCAAGTCGAATTTTGGGTTGTGCGATCGGATTGGGTTAGCTGCTGTCACAAGCGACTTGAAGTTCTTGGCGGTGGGGCAACCTGACAGGGGTCCGGTGTAACATGTTGTCGCCTGTGGCTGATGACGCGGTGTTAAGGTATCCGTCAAAGCAAACACATCTGTCCAGTTCACAATATCAAGGTTGTCTATAAATATAAGATACATAGTAAATTCGAGTGGTTTGTGTCTCTGTTTATTCTAGTTCAATCTATCATTCAAAGTGAAAAGCCACTCATCAATTGTTGCCGAAATATTTGCCCCATCTTCTATTACCAGAATGCCTACTCCTCTAGATAAAGCCTTGAACTCAAAGGTAAGCCGGCCTTTTCAAACGATTCGATCAGTAATTTGATACTAATTTGGCTATTAGAACACCTTTTTAGGTATATCTCCAAACTTCAATGTGGATATGCCCGGCTAATCATGTGTTAAGCCTTTGGTGGAATCATCACTGCCGTTGCAGCATGGAGTATCTGGGGCCAAGATATGTTTCCTAGAGAGGAAGACCCAACCGGTGGTATAGTCAAATATATCTTATTCTAATTCACCAATAGTACTGACAGTATCACTAGAGCCAGAAACATGGACCAAGGATGAAAAGAGAAGATGGTTGGCAGCAGTAAGAAGTCATTTCCTCCTCACAGATTCCAGAATATATTCCCTTGTTGTACGGGAGTGTCGGGAGTATCTTATAGGGTTTGAACTGTGTCCTATGCTACCTTGGCTTCCCTCTGCAACACTGTGTGCACTCAACAATTGGAGAATCAAGATGCAAGATGCATATTGAACAACGCGTTGGAGAAACCTCGGACTTAACTAATATAATACGTGTTTCAGAGAAACTTGCACCCAAATTCAAAGGACACCGAAGAGCAGCTATTGGAAAGAGTCAAGGCAAATTTGCGTGTACCCCGGGCGTGAAACACCTCGAGTCCTTCCGGAGTTTTGGAGTTTGAATTTTGGTTTGGAGTGGGGGAGTTTTTGACTTAACAAATTGAATTCTACTGGGATTCGGCATCAATTCACAACATGTCGGAACTTGCAATTCGAAGTTTTCACTATATGTTCTACAAGTACTTTTCAGGTTGTTCTTAGATTTGCAGCTTGCTATCTCTGCTATCATATATATGAAGACTCAACCAGTTTTTCCATGGATTGTGAAGTGTTAATCCATCTGCATTCATTAAAGAATGCCTACCATCTAATAACCTCTCAGTAAATAGCGGAAAACTGTATGATAAGACTACGGAAATGAATGGGCAGTTAAGAAAATACTCGCTGCAACGCCTGGTGACAATTCGCAATGTAGAATAAGTTGTGGTAAAAACGAAAGAAAGATACGCCTGAATATTAGGGGATATCCATAAATTGTAGCGCCTGGTAGTAGACAGGTTCGCTGAAGTTCTTCGTATTTATTTGGCGGGTGTTATAATTCCTCCATAACCATCGTGTCGATGTACGCCTATTATATGTCAATAAAAGACCAATCAACGTGGTATGTTCAATGCTAACCTGTAATTCAGCATTCTCATTTTCCAGTTCTTCGGCTTCGTTAAGCTCTTTCTGCATCTAATTTACTCTAGTTAGTATGATTCAACGATGAATAGGGTTATGCTTTGCTGACCTGTACTTCTAGACGGACTTTACATTGTTGCATCAGCGCTTTGTTCTTTTGTCGAGCAACTGAGAGCCGGGTCATCACAGCCTGGCGATTACTCATAAGCTCCGTTGGGATTCGTTGAGCAGGAGATATTAAAGCCTTTCTAGACATTTTCTCTTTGCGAAGCATACTGGGAGATTTGTTCAAATAATCCATTTTACGCTTGTTATCCTTGCGTGGAATTTGTGGTACACTGGAGCACTCGCTAGATGGTAAAAAAGGCGATAGTGCGTCCTTTGAAAGCCCTTCCTGTGAACCGAGGTCTAGTGATTGATTCATGTGTTTAATAGAGCCGTTAGGAGTCTGCAGCATTTGCTGAGATTCTTGAACGTCTTGCTCAATCGCGAAAGGGGCCCGAGAAAGCTTGGGAGATGTATTTGCAGACTGCTGATTGTCAAACTTATCGATAGCAATCAGAACATGAGAAAGGTTGGAAGATGAACATGATGATGAGTTTGGGAATATCGTATCCGAAGACATTGTCGGGATGCTTGGGAAACATTCAATCGGCGGAAAAGAAACCTGTGAATTGTCGACCGTTACCCGTGACAAACCCTTCCGGACCCTGCTGGTCTCCGTAGCTTCTTCTTCTGTAGTTCTGATCGTAATTTGGGAGTCTTGGACTTCCTTATTCTTGCCTACCGGTAAATTTCGACCTTGAATATCGAGTGAGGGTTGATTGATTGGCGTGAATGCCGGTATGGGAAATACTGGACTGCCTTGTTCAATAGATGAGTGTCGGACGGGGTTCTCAAAATCAGCTCCTTCCATGGAAATAGGGGCATGAGGGGACTGACGTCCATCGAGAATCATCGTCATTTCTAATTCTTGTTCTCTTGACCGCTCTTGGGCGATTTTATCTCGGTCATCCCAGGCGTTGAATGCAGGACCACCTTTCAGTCCAGAAATGGAGGTAGTAGCCTTGTCAATATTTCTACATTCCTCGGTCAGACTTTGATTCTGATCTGATTCTAATTTAATATAGGTATCCTTTTGCAGTGCATGAAAGGAAGTTTCGTTAGGGAGTGTAGAACCAGGGTCTGGAGTTCCGTTCCGAACCGAGAGAAGAGCTTGATCTTGACAATAGCCGGAGAAAGTAAAACCTTGGGGATCACTACTATTGCCATTGCTAGCGTTCTCTGGGCTTCTTGAAGACAGTCCTAAACTTGGCACGACGAGACTCTCTTCTTCGTCCTCGTCATCAAACCCTTTATTTCCTGCCTTCAGTGTTCTGCTCGAGACGCCAATAAAAGAGTTCTTGACTTTAGAAAGAATTGTTGCTGGCTTTGACCTAATCATAGACTTTGGCGTAGATGCTACATCATATGGCGATACACCTTTGAAGCCCAGCGCTTGAAGTTCCGCGGTCGACCGGAGAAAAAATTTGACAGATCCTACGTGTTTAAAGTCACTGGACCACTTTTTGGTGACTCGATCGACAGCTGTTTTGCTATTCCTTCTTGCCTCAATAAATCTATTTAAGTCAGCCAGCTCTAAAAGAGAATGTAATTCTAGGAATGAGTTACCCAATCTCAAACGATACTTCAGGGTATTCACCAACACTATTGTTGTGGTCCTTGTCGGCCCATGTACCAAACTCAATAAAACTGGGAGCTCTCGCGGCCAAATCTGAGGCATTTGACGAATCATCTTGTGTGGATTTTTGGAAGAGTTGAATCTCTATACTTCCAACCTCTGCTTGACCCTTGAACACAATCGATGAATGATTGTCTGGACTTTTATTAGCTTTAACATACAGTATAAGACGACATAATAAGCTAGAAATATATCATATTACCTCTGTCGGTATTGTGTTTGCACACCTGTAACTTGGAAAATCTTGGTATAGCTCTATCCATAGTGTTCTTGGGTCTTTTCTTTAATTCTCCCTGTTCACAGACTCTCCTAACTACTCCCTTAAAAGGAATGTTAGGCTTGGAATGTGATACAGACTCTCGCAAAATGCCATCGACTACAATGTCAATGAAATCAGCCACTCCACGGCCAAGAATATAGTGAATACTTAGCACGTCGTGTAAAGCCGTTAAGACGTAGCAGGTAGACGTGTTGGTGACAGCTGTGATAGAAGCTCCGTATTCTTCAAGATATTTTCCGTTTGAACCCTCCAGGCTGACGTCAATTTCACCCTCTACGCCTTCGCTATTCATAATTCCGGGAGGCCCTTTCATGGTCGGTTTGATGATACCTTAATATTTCTTTGATGATGGTTGATTCGTGGTGAGAGCTGTGACGTTGGACATATGCATGCACTTGATGAGCTCTTGTCGAGGCAGAGGTCCTCATGAATTCGAGGGCACTTGTTCGTCTTATCAATTTAGGCGAACACAATAGCTCGTAAGGTGAATTGCAGAATTCACACATTCACTCTGTTGTGACCAGTAAAGGCGAGGCTTAGCAGTATGTCGATCATGAAGTCTTGCGGAAGAACACAGGTAATTGTCAAGCCGAGTTGGAAGATAGAGGAGGGGATAATGGTAACTGCGAAACTCTGGAATTGCTTAAGATAGAACGATTATAGTAGCATGGATTGTAATAGGCGAGTAATAGCTTGAAAATGAAGGCAAGCGATCCTTCTGCTTTTATAGTAGAGCAGATTACATGAACTACTGAAAAAGCCAGGATAAATTTGAGAGAGACTATTATAATTATTGAGGGACTGCTTTCCTCCGAAATATCTAAATACATGGAATTGAGATTCTCAGAATTGTGATATTGTTGTTCCGAAGCTGCTTATGTCCACCACTACGATATCTTTTAGTCCAACGATAATTGGATATGTAAAGATATCAGAAATTAAATTAGGTGTTAGGCAGTGTTCGTAAATCTGAGTAATGGACCAGCAACAGCTGCAAACTTTGCAAATAGGAAGTGTGCACCACATGGAGGCACTAATATCAGCTCCTACGCAAGAGAAACCTCACTTCATACAACCAGCCTGAAAGTCTGGCTCTGTATTAACCACTTCTTGAGTCCTTTAGGTGCCTTGGGTCCTTGGGCATTCCAATTGGGAACCAAGACTATACTTTCACTGAAGCCTCTAGCCTCACTCTCAGAGGAATCTTGATACTTCACACCGCCGCTCACCATTAGCAAGATACTGAGCTTTTTGCCGTCCTTATTTGACGCTAACAAATGTTCAGGGGCGCCAACGTTGTAATTCGTATTCAGCACCTGACAATCATATGACTGACAGTCATATGAGCATTTTCCAACGTCTTTTTGGAAAATAGCTTGTAATTGCTCAGGGTCTGTTACAATCTTGCCATTCAAAGAAATATCTGCTTGGGGCGAGGTTGAACTAGGCTTGATATAGAAGGAGGTGAGATTTTTCCCGTCATTGATAGCGGGATAATAGCTAGCAACGAATTCATCACAAGCTATGAAGTATTAGCAAGACTTATATTTTGAAGTCAAGTTACTAGGGTGGAACCAAACGGTCTGAAAACTTCAAACATCCTACACTCAATACTCATTGATTGCATTAAACGTTTGTTTAGCCTCCAATACTTGTGGATGATGGTGCAAACTTCTTACCTGCTGTAGCGATTCTGACCTCTCCATCTATTGACATAGTGATTTAAGGGAGCGGCAAAGATAATTGAGTCTCAAAAAAAGTAGCGACTGGATTTCAAGTACTTTGTCAGTCCAGCCCTGAGGTTATTTTAACAAGATATGTAGATGATAATTAACTTGTTGGATTAAGTTTAAAACAATGCGGTTCTTGGGAATCAAAACTCTCGCGGCCGACAAACCCTGTCAGAACGCGAGCTCTGCTGACATGACAGCAAGACTACCGGCGGCCGCTTCCTCCGCTTCGGCCGCATATCCGCCGACGCCTGTCCGTCTTCTGTGGTCGGTACAAGTTTAACTCCCTAATAATGCTTTGCCATTGAGAGACAGACAACTGGTCTGGAAATGAGGAATGTAGTTCCTTTCATTCGGGGTCCATTGCGGCCTCGATTTGCTTGTACACGAACCCTCCGCCTGCCACCTACCTCTCGCAAGCTTGGAGTAACGACCGAAACGACCTCCAAAAAGCCGTTCTATGTTACCACTCCCATATTTTACGTTAATGCCGGTAGCTATCTCTTCTAGGCAAGATTGGGGATATGTGTTAATTGCCTAGGTAGCACCTCACATTGGACACCTGTATACTATGGTGCTTGCAGATGTTCTCAAGAGATGGCAGGTCCTCATAGGACGCGAAGCAATTCTTTGCACAGGTACTGATGAACATGGAATGAAGATCCAACAAGCTGCCCATTTGGCAAATACACCTCCTAAAGAATTCTGCGATCTCACGGCGAAGACTTTCCAGAACCTTGCACAGCGAGCAAATATTTCGAATGATCGTTTCATAAGGACCACGGATCATGATCACAAGGAGGTAGTCCAGTATTGCTGGCAGATGCTAGAGGAGAGGGGTTATATTTATGCATCGAAACATGAAGGTTGGTATTGTGTCAGTGATGAGACATTTTATCCTGAAGCTTCAATTGAGAAGAGATTGGACCCGTTGACAGGCAGAACATTCATGGCATCAAAGGAAACAGAAAAGGAAGTGGAGTGGACTTCCGAGAAGAACTATCACTTCCGACTATCTGAGTTCAAAGACAAACTTTTAAGCTTCTACTCGGCAAAACCGGACTTCGTAGTCCCCGCAACAAGAATGGATGAGGTTGTAAAGGCTGTATCTGAGGGTTTATCAGACCTATCTATTTCTAGACCTGTGGAAAGATTATCCTGGGGTATCGGAGTGCCTGGTGATGAGAGCCAAACTATTTACGTATGGCTAGATGCTTTAGTGAATTACATTACCATGGCCGGCTATCCATGGGCCCCTGGGAAAGAGACGTCCCTGGGCTGGCCAGCCGACGTGCAAATAGTTGGGAAGGATATCGTTCGATTCCATTGTATATATTGGCCCGCGTTCCTCATGGCCCTCGGTCTAGAGCCCCCTAAGCAAATCCTCACACATGCTCATTGGACAATGGATCATCGGAAGATGTCAAAGTCTATCGGTAATGTGGTCAATCCATTCTTCGCCATGGATCGTTTTGGAGTTGATGTCATGCGTTTTTATCTCACTCTGGATGGTGGTATTACAAACGATTCAAACTATGGAAACCATTTGATCGTTGGTCACTACAAGAATCATCTTCAAAATGGGCTGGGCAACTTAGTCAGTAGAATAGTTAGGCCAAAAATCTGGAGTGTACGAGAGTCAGTATTAACTGTGAATGGCGGTCTCACGCTCTCCGAGTCACTTGCCACGGAGCATGTATCATTCTTGGAATCGCTGCCTAAAGAAATGAGCTTGAGTATGAATGACTTAGATTGTGGGGCGGCGCTGAAAATTCTTATGAATGCTGTTTTTGAGGTAAACATCATTGTATAGCAGAAAACAACGAAGCTAACCAAGTCACAGACTAACAAATATCTTCAGCTTTCGGCTCCCTGGAATCGGAAGGATGATGCTGCATTCGTTACTTGGACGATTTACCACTGTGCCGAATCCATTCGGATCATAGGCATTCTGCTCCAACCATTCATGCCAGAGAAAGCTGCCCAGTTGCTTGATACTATTGGGGTAGACGAGCAAAAGAGAACAATGCAGCATGCTGTTCTTGGTGCTGATACAGAATACGGAAAATCGAAAATACCCGTAGGAAAAGATGTGTGGGAGTCGCTCTTTCCGCCTCTGCCCGTAGAGGATTGATCTAATTGAGCACTGTAAAATATAGATTTGTCACACTGGCGTTAGGATGGTAGGGGTAGCGTTTCGTAAGTTCCTAGACTCTGTACAGCAGCGTTAGATATCATTTCACCAACTCTTGACGGCGTGATTCTCTCAAGCTGAATGTATGTTGTGAAACGCCCTTCCAATAAATAGGATGCTAGACATCTAAATATCAAGAATTCGTTCATGAATGTTGCTTTCTACCCACAAAATTCTTTATTAGTACGATTTTATGAGTTGCTTTGATTGCTGAAGATTCATGATTCATCATGATTCATTAAACATTTGAATTGAGCCCCTATTTTAAGCGAGAGCCACCATTGACCCACTTCTTTGGTTCATTTTTAGTTACTTCTATTTATCCCCCAAAAGGTACCTTTAAATTCAACTTCATATAATATGTAAGAGTGCCATTGGTTGGCTAGTCTCTTTTTCCTACGCACCCGCTGAGGCTAGGTGACAGGCATCTGCATAGGAAAGAATACCCCGGGTCCATTTGATTTCCATTATCCATCAATGTCACATTGGCTATAACAAGAGAATGAGATATCTGAGTCCATTTAATCTCGAAAGACAATGGCGAATTGGGAGACTTTCTTGTGCAGTTCTTTTTGCGGTTATTGCTTTGTAATAATCACCATAAGGGTGAAAAATAAGAAAATGGACAGTGAAGTATATATTCTCGCATGTCGTGATACACAAGCCTGTTTGGGTAGATTATTGCATGCATTCTAGAATATATGTGTCGTGAAAAGATATGTAAGGATCAAATTTCAAGAGCCGCTCAAGGTTTCAGCTAACTGATATATAGAAAGACATTAAGAGTTATTAAACTGTGACCTTACGTCTAGATCCAAATAGTGTCCTACAGTATCTATTCACTTGACAAAGCTCTGGTTGCGTTTTTATACTCAAAACACTCACAGAAGCGGCTTCCCCAGCAAATCTTAATTGTAGTTACTAACAGTCAATAAATTGAAAGAATTATCCTCGTTCTTTCCTTTTATAGCGATGCTGTCGCGAAACCTCTGACTTCTAAAAACCCGCCCCGAAATAATGGTAGGTCTTCTATACCTGAAACATACACCATGGGATCCCTACTTCCAAAGAATGATATAGGATGGAGGTGTCACCTATGTGAGTGGCACAACAGGAGCGATAGCCATAGCTTGATGGATATCCTGGATCTGAAGCATCATGCTGTTGCACGACATCGTATCGAGGAGTACCAATGGCTTGAGTTCTGTAAGCAACCCTGAACTACTGCAGTACATGAAGTTTGATTCAATGGGTAGCTAATACCACATTTCAGCGAGAAATGCCGTATTCGAGGTTAGAGGCCAAACCCCAGACGGCTGCCGAACCCACTATACACCAAATGGTATGTCATATAGTCTTCCTGTCCAGTAGTGACTTCATGTTTTAGTTCTGTGTGATTTAATCACGGTGGAAGTAATCGCGAAAGTTGTTCTAAAATGATCAGTAGTTCCAAAAGATCTCCCTCTGAGTATGGGGTTGCAGATACCTATCGCTGAACTTCAATCCGTTCAAGAACTAAAAGAGGGAACCCTTAAGATGGATTACCTGCTGCGAGATGTTAGGGGTCTACCAGCTTTCAGATATCTGAACCTATTGCCAATAACTCCATCGCGAAGCAAGCAACACGCATATCTACCTCTCCAGACCGCGGCAGAAAAAGACCCCAGAAAAGGACATGCACCCGTTACTCCAAAGATATCTGACCATGAAAGCTTGAGTTGGGTGCATGATTGCTTTCTAGTGAGTAACTCCAAGTTAGTAATATTAATCTTGAGCTTGAGGAGTCTTCTATACTGAATATAGCTAATTACCAGTTCTGCACAGTTCGAGAGCTATGGAAGAAGAACCGTGGATCAGCTATCGTCAATTCAAGGAGCGCCAAGGGACTTCGCGGACGTTTCGATGGATCTATTTGATCAAGAACTGAGTGCGATGGGGTTTGGTGAAAGAAGGTAAAGCGCCTACGCAAGCAGGCAGACTACAACGTTACTAATATCCAGAGTGCAGTCGTATCGATACATCTTCTTCCTATGCATTCATAACCACACCAGAGATATATCCCAGTGAGGCAGCAGAGTTATTGGATTACTATGCTGAAATTGAAAGAGCTACTTGCTAGGAGGTTTTGGGAGTTCTCGATGCATCATGAATTTACGAATATATAATTAGATATTCCTGCCTCGTGCGGTTTGAGATAAATGCAAAATTTACTTTACAACAGGCAACCATGTTTTGGTAAATCTATCTAGAATTTTTTGCTTTTATTCCGTTAAGTAGATCCAGAGGTACGTAGCGTGACAAAAATAGACGGCCCAGCGATTTACTTGTACTGATCTGCAGGGGCTACATATACTAGCGAGAATACACCACAAACTGGTGTCCTATTCATGCTTTTTGGTAGATGGAATTGGAATGTAATCTTTCTAAATGTAGGAAGACTGTTATTTCTTATGCACAATACTGTCTCCAAAGTTGAAGGAAAATGGAATAATTTAGTGTAGTTGGAATTATTAATAAATGTTGAAATCCCCCTGTCTTGGCTCTCGTTGTGGGGACACATTTCTAGTCAGCAACATCAGCCCCGTTGGTTCGTTTCACTACATTACCAAGGTGAGTTCAACTCTGCTGGACATCATCAATCAGTATTCGGTTTTTTCAGGATGGATTTTCTACAGGTATGGATAATACTCCTATTTATTGCTTTGCAGCAACTAACATACAAAGCGACTTGCGCGAGCTCTTGACCGGCCTCTCTTCCCTTGGAAGAAGCTCATCGTAGGATTCTCTCTCGGACAATTCCTCTTTGAAGGCTTTCTATCTCTGCGACAATACCAGGTATTGAAGCAAACGCGTCCACCAAAGGTTCTGCAGAGTGAGGTATCTCAGGAGGTCTTCGATAAAAGTCAGGTAAGATATTGCTATTCGTTGACGCGCCACCATTTGTTAATAGGAAGCAGGCTTATGGAAGAGCGAAAGCGAAGTACGGTCTCGTCAGCGGTCTCATCGGTCAAATTCAAAATACAGCATTCATCTATTATGACGTCCTTCCCAAACTCTGGTCATTGACCGGATCATGGCTTCTTCGATTCGCACCCGCTGGCTTCACGGGCGAAATCTCTCACTCTATTGTCTTCGTTCTTACCTTTATTGTCGTCCAACAAATTCTGTCGCTGCCAACTTCGATCTACCATACTTTTGTCTTGGAGGAGAAATTCGGCTTCAATAAACAGACTCCCAAGCTATTTGTAATGGATATGTTAAAAGGACAAATGCTGGCTTTTGTGCTTACCCCTCCTATTTTGGCCGGATTCTTGTCAATTGTTCAGAAGACCGGAAACCAGTTCTTCTACTACCTCTGGTTGTTTGGCGCTGGTCTACAGGTTTTCATGATCACCATCTACCCTATTACGATTCTTCCTTTGTTCAACAAACTATCGCCTCTCGAACCCGGTGGTCTGAAGACCGGTGTTGAAGGCCTTGCGGAAAGACTCAAGTTCCCACTTCACGAGCTCTATGTCATCGACGGCAGCAAGAGAAGCGCACACAGCAATGCATATTTCTTTGGTATGCCATGGAAGAAGCACATTGTTATATACGATACCCTTATTGAGAAGAGCGAGACCGAAGAGGTTGTAGCTGTTCTAGCACACGAGCTGGGTCATTGGAGTTTAGGACATACTACTAGACTTTTTGGCATTTCACAGGTAAGCGAGTGTTGGTGGCTTAGGTGGTATATTTGCTAATTCTCCCACAGGCACACTTCTTCTACATCTTCGCCTTGTTCTCCGTCTTCATCAACAACCGTTCTCTATACCAATCATTCGGTTTCCACAAGGAGTTTCCCATCATAATTGGTTTCATTCTGTTTTCTGATGCTCTAGCACCAATGGATACAGTTATTAAGCTCTTGATGAACATTTTGAGCAGACGCTATGAGTTTCAAGCCGATGAGTTTGCACAGAACCTCGGCTACTCATCAGAACTTGCTCGATCTTTGATCAAGTTGCAGATTCAGAACTTGAGCACAATGGATGCTGACTGGATGTACGCAAGCTACCACTTCTCGCACCCGATCCTATCCGAGAGACTCGGCGCATTGGGCTGGTACGGAGACTCCGCGGTGAATGTTCCAGAGGTGAAGATTGACGAGGCCGTAAAGGCGTCTGGAAGGGAATTGTAGATTATAGTCAAACGACAATAGATCCACTTTTTTTTTGTATTTTGATGTTGGTCGATTGTGTTATGTGAAGCTCTTACTCTTCTTCTTTTCTTCGCAGTTCCTCTTGCTTCCGCCTTTCTTCCTTGACCCGTAACTTTTTCGCAGCTTTTCTTGCTTCTTTATCGAGCTTTTCCTCTCCAACACCAGCCTCTGCGCGCTGCTTCTTCGGGGACTTCTCTTGGGAAAGAGCTTCCTCATCCTGAACTTCCCCATCGGCACCGTCATATTTCACAACAGCTACATTAGGCGCCGTTTCCCCGACCTCGATACTCTGTTCCCTCTGATACTGTTCCAGGTCTTGCCACCCATCTACATCCATCTTGTCCCCATCACCTTGAACTCCACCATCTATCCCACTGGCAATATGAACTCCTCCGTCCTTCAGATCAATAATTGGCTCCAGCCATGTCCCCCGTAAACCAGCTTCAACTCGTTTCAGATTGTGAATTGTGATACTAGGTTCTTCGCTGGCAGCTGGACCCGTAGGCTCAAGACGTGCATTTGGGCGGAAGTAAGCGTTTTTTGAAGTAGCTTCGAGAAAGCTTTGTACATGTTTTAAAGCCACATCCTGCGATACTGGTTCAGACGCAAGTGAACGCTGGGGTGGGAAAGCCGACATCGTTAGTTGCACTTTTCAATGGTAATTGCCGTATCGATGCTGTTCGCGTTAATTCGAGATTTTTCTTTGGGGAAGAACTGCACGCGGCCGCTTATCCCGCTAGCGTATTTCTCGTCAACTTCGACCGACAACTGGATAATCACACTTTGAGTGCAGCAACTACCAATTGACTACATTCGTTACAATGTTGTGCCTCCGTTGCTCTCGAGGCTTTGGCACGTTGCCAAATCCTACAGTGATGTTACGAGCGGTTCAGAAATTAGCTTCTCCAGCATCTTCCACGAGGTAAGTCTTTCGTCTGTCCATCTGGGTGAATCTAACGTTTATATTAGAACATTCACATCCATTACTCCTCTGCGTCCTACAATCTCCCCGTCCGCCTTCAGACCTCTCCTCCAGACATCCACCCCTGTGTGTGGATCCAGCACCGAGGTATTGGACTTGATGCCCAAGATATCCTCACACCCAGCACTAGGCTCACTACAAATTCGATGCGGCCCCCGACGAACTTTCGATCCCAGTCATTTTGTGAGGAAGAGAAGACATGGTTTCTTAAGCAGAATTCGGACTAGGAAAGGCAGAATGATCTTGCAAAGAAGAAAGGCGAAGGGGCGGAGCACATTGAGCCATTAGTCGCAATATTTGGTATGGGAGGATTAAGAAAGGGATAGGAGTTTTGAAGGCTTAAAATAAAGCCTTGTGTGATAGACTGGTGGCGTGTATGATACGACTATTATATGTAACTTTAAAAAAGCTGCCAGAACATAGATTCGAGAATTTGATTCTACATGTTTGTAAGATGCGAAACCTGCTGGAGCAATTTTTAGAAACAAATCATATAAGCTAGTAAGATACACCAGCTGGCAAAAAAACGATATTGCTTTGACTACGACTGGAAGCTCAAAAAGAACCCTTTTCGAGGCAGATCTAAATTTGGTCAATTTGTTGATGTTTTGTCGATAAATTACCAGTTATTTGACACAACGTAGTAGGCTTCTTAGAATGATAGCGCTTCAATTGTTGAGGTGATGGGAGAACTATGACATGTCTGTATTTTGAATACAGCTGGATACCTCAAGTTGGAGGTTCACTTTCAAGCTGATCTTCCGGCCCATATCTATATGTTCGTCTCTGAAATTCGCAAGCGGATAGCGCTTAATAGCATTTCACTCAGCAAACTCTCACTTTACGGGCACTGTGACAGAATCCGTTTTTATTTTTTGGGAAAGTGCAAATCTGTATTTAGAGACAATATCCCTTGGTGATATTCACTTCCCAATTCATTTAAACAAACTCTAGCTCGCACGTCTCTCCTCTTTCACTGCGAGTTGGCGTTAAAGACTGTATTCACGCTGCCCAATTACGAATATAAAGCTGACTCTAGTGCGCCTTCTGGAGCAGGAATCTGTATGCTCTCGATAGCCTTAGTACAGCTATCTTCCAGACAACACCACGACCTCCCCTGCACAAGCCTTCTTGTCCTTTGCCTACCCTGACCTTGAGGATCTGCAAATATTCTACCACTGCCAACCAAGCTATCACCTCGTAACCCATCACTGGCTACCATGATACGACGCAACTTTCTAAGAACATCAAGTAAGAGGTCAGCGCCCGAGTTTACCTCACTCGCCTCCCGAAAGCGCCGTCAGCCATCATGCTCTGTTGCTAGTCTAGCTGCTTTAGAGGATGAGGAAATCTTGGAGAATCAATTTTGCGGACTGTTCAACAAGGGTAGTGATAGTCACCTTACCTGGGGAAAGACTCAAAGCCAGCCTATTTTGGCAACCAGAGAGAAGGGCAGGCGCAAGAAGCGACATGCCATCGACATCGGTGCATCTATGGCATTCCTCTTTAGTTACCACGAGGATCCGGAAAAGTTGCCAAACAGCCCTGAACGCTCCATCCTCTTAAGATTTCCACTCGAGATCAGAGAGCAAATTTATGGATTCATATTAAAATATGAAAAATCAATTATCATCAAGTATATAACTACTTTGGTTCCCTAACACAAGTAGATTTGACACTGACATTAATCAGGGCTGATTTGGCGCAGGTGGAAAGCCTCAACCTCCGATGCCACTCAATCCTTCGCGTCTGTAAACAAATTTCAGATGAAGCAGCTCGTTTTATCTATCAACGAAACACCTTTCGTGCTGTCTTGCGTAAACCAGACGTTGCCTATTAGTAAGTAGTCACCAGAGAGCTTGGTTGACCGAGTCCTGATGTTCCGATTAGTACTCTTAATGAATCATTTATGATCGCCCCCAGGTTCATCTCATTTATCCAGAATATAACCATCGAAGGTAGTAAGGATAATCATGACCTCGGTTGGTACGAGAGAGGATGCGAGTGCGTCGAAAAGCTTAGCGAAGCGAGAGCTATCCTTCGGTCTCTTACACTCGTGGCCACGCCTCAGAAACTTCGACGTGCTGTGACTGCCATTGGAGTTCAAAGAAATGTTATCACCTTTGCAGACTTCTTCTGGGTCCATGGAAGATTCATGAAGGGCTTCCGGAAACTGTCGTGCAAATTCTTCCATATTGTGATTAAAAAACAGCAGACTGTACGCATCCCAGCAATCACAATTAACCCTATTGATACCATGAATTGCGTCGAAATCGAGCGGGAAAACATTACTGTGCTTGAGAAGGCAGCTGAAGTCTTTATCGCATATCGCTTTCGCATCTCTCTTGATCTCACTTATCTTCATTCAGGTGCCCAGGAAGTTGGCCTCTTGACAAATGAAGAGACTATAAACCTAAGACGCAAGAAACAAGCCGTTGCCTTGAAGGAGATGAGACAATTGAAGCGGAAATTCGAAAACGTCTTTTTCTCCCATCATAGGGCGCTTGAGGACGGCATTTGCCTACTGGAGAGGGAAAAGATCGTGGTAACGTTTGTTTAGCGAGAAGAAAATAGGGGCTGGTCTACTGAGCGCGAAAGGTTTATTTTTCTACAGTGAGTTCTCTATCAACATATATCAACTCGATGGTTTTCTCATAGTTGTCCTGAAATGACAACTGTGACATTCTGCAGTATAACTATTAAAGCATTATCATCTATAAATAGTTTCATTCTTAAATGAAGATCCTTAGCAACCATCATAGTGATAGAATTGATTGCACTCCAGCAACTTCCGAGAATGTTGCGAAAGATTCGAGATAATGCTCGGCAAATGTAACAAATCATGTGCGCTCAGAAACATAGCATAGACTAATCTTTCACATCAAAACACATAGTACTCAATAGGTATAAGACATTTCGAACAGGTATATTGGGCGCTGTGACCTTCGCTATCTACTTTGAAAAGTCTCGTCCTACTAGCTTTGATATAACCCACATAACGACCAATGTTCAGGTAAGTTATCGTAAGCTTCTCCGAGAGCCCCAGGCTCTTTTGGAATAATCCGCATCTCTCGGAATCCCTGGCCCATATCTTGAAAGTCCTCATCTGAGTCTTGATTAAACTAGTCGAAGGGTAGGGATCGCCTCCTGATCTTTGTAAGATCGGATTATCTCTAATATCATGTTGGTTTAGATTGTTTCCTCTCTTTGTAGATAAGCGACGTTATGTTGGGACCACAAATCGAACCACCTCTGTCTCTAACGTTTCTGAATCCACCACAACAATCTCTCCAGTCTCGGTAAATTTAGGTACAGAGATCAATCGGACAGTCTGTCCATTTGGTCCCTCAATAGTAGCCGTATCAAATTTAGGCTGCGAGCCTGCCAAAAATATATGTGGACAAGAGGTGATTACGAAGGGGTCATCGTCTTGGAATGGGTAACTCCCTAGAAAGTGTTAGGAGGTCGTACAAATGTAGTAGTTAGATGACCACAACTTACATAGTGTATCTGGTGCGGTCGGTGCACAACATCGCCACCTGCACATTGCCTCAAGCATACCCAACCTATCCTCACTCTCTACATACTTGAATACATCGTCAACATTCTGCCCACCAGTTGCTAGCATTTTCCAGCCTTCAACTTCGCCATCCCAGGGATTGGTAACTGCGTCAAACCACGCTGGTTGCTGCTCCTCACCGTTGCTTGCCGGTATCAGTCCGTAAGCTCGCGATTGAGGGAACATAGCATTATGGATTGGTTGCTGAGGAAGACTGACATTGGCCGGGTCTGTAAATCCAGGAATTAAGGTAATCGGTATACTTGGTAACAGACTTGCCAAAAAATTGTCGAGATGTTCTGTGGGGGCTGGGTTGTAGGCGCTAGCATCATAGCCATACTTCTTTTGAGCCTTTCTTGTATTACCAATAGTGTCATGAGAGACGGCAGTGTCGTCTAAAGCAATCGAGTTACCAGCAATAATGAGCCTACTGATTTGTGATACACTATTCTGAGTAACAGGATCAAATGCTTCACCTAGTAAGAATTCAGTAAGAAGACTGACTTGCAGAGAGTTGTCCGTATTAGATCCTGAGAATCCGAGTCCAGAAACAATGGCAATCTTCTTTCCATTGCTAAGGGCCCGCTTGTCCATTTCCATATCCTCGTCCACATCTTCAAGTTTTGTTTTCTTAGCTCCGTTACTCTTTGGAGGATCTGAAGTATGCCAACGTTCTGTCTGTGGGGCAAGGTCTGGTACTTTCATATCCACAACCTCAAATATACCCTCAGCATTCTCAGTGCCCATGACAGCGACAATACATCCAGTAACAAGCATTTCCCTTTCAAGTGTGCTCCCAGATAATGCTATTCTTCCGGACTCATCTTCTAACATTATAACATCTTCTCCTGTGGCTGATGTGTACTTTTGTAAAGGGGGCGGTGCTGAAATCCAATGCTATGGTCTATTAGCCCTGAATTCCTGTCATAATTCTTTTGGAAAAGGCATACATCTTTGGCGATATCTTCCAAAATATTTGGTTTCAACGGCATATGCATATATATCGTGCCGGCAACCCAGCATAGCTTTCCCTGTCTAACATCTAACACTCGATCGACTTTCTCCACTTCCTCGTCCGAGATCTGTAATCCATTCCATGCCTCGGCAGCGATTTCCTCCACGGCAGGTTTTAACTTTGTCAGACGGAGAAAGTACATGTCTCCATATTGTTGTTGGTAATGCTTCTCTTTCTCCAGTGCAAAGGTGTGGAGTGGTTTGTAAAGCGAAGGTTGGCGCGTGAGGGCAGCATGCTCATCGTCACTGATTTTGTGTTAGCCTTTCTCATAGAAGAGAGTAGAAACTTACGTAGGTCCATGAAGCATATTGCCTTCTCTTTCAAAGGCTGCCATTGTTGGGAACTTTTATGTGTGACTTGTCTACTGAGCAAACTTGATGTCAATGGAAGACGCGACCGCGATTTTTGGCGTAGAGCCAAAAATGTCTTGGCACTTGCATGAACTATGGAACAAATGGTACAAGTGTTCCATTAAGATAACATGATACTTTCGGTTTTCAGAGTGGAATTCTGGCTTACAATTGTAATAAGAAGCAGGTCAAAAAATGAGTAAATTCAACGCAGATTATATAGTTGATATATGCCTAGTTTATCACGCTCCTCTATAAACCTAAGTTAGATAGTAGATCGTTCTCAATTTCGAACCTACGTTTCTACTCCCTATTCCTCAATATCTCACACAGCTTGATACAGTGCAAACTTTTTTTTTCAAATCAGCGAGACTGAACCTTTAAAAGACTCAGTGAGTAATCGATACTAGCAAGTAATGCGTTTATGGCTTTAGAGGATGTTCCTCTTGATGCCAGATGCCTTGTTCACCTCTAGATCACACTTCAACATCTGGTGAAAACATAGAGATAAAAATGGGTATTGAAATATGGTCTAGATGTGTAGGACATCTAAATTTTCTATCTCGCCACATTCCATGGCAAGATTATATTTGCTGTGCCTTGGCGGTGGAATGTGAGTCCACATTCCCTCCCTTGCCTCAAGCTGCTAGTTTTCTTGCGACCATACAAATATATGTCTTTTTCCCATACAAACTCCTTTTTTCATCAAACTTTCTATCCAAATACCGACGATTCGAAAATTTAAATTCGGCTGAAAACTTCACCGCCACTAAATCTCAAAGAAAGAACAAAATGCCTCGTTCCCAAGTAGCCACCAGTATCATTTTCTTCTTCCTCTTCCAAGTTCTGGCGGTCTGGGCGGCTTCAAACGATACCTTCTCTGCGTAATCTTCCCGCTCACCGACACTCACAAAAATAAGAAAACGGAAGCTAACAATATAACCAGATCCTCACATCACCCAAGCACCCGCGTTAGTAGCACCAGAGGCAGCTCAACTTCCACAGGGAAGCCATCCGCTGGGAACCTTCAAGGGGAGTCATTAGGGAGCAGAACCTCGGCCGAACTCGCCCCTCTGCCCGTACTTATCTTGTTTGTCTTCGCCCTCGGTGCACATCTGTTCGGCCACTGAGTCGCGATCAATCCGTGATTATGCTGAAGGGGAAAGCTTTCTGGCTAAGTCGGGTGGAGTTTCTGGATGGATGAGAGGCCTGGAATTGTGCATTATAGCTAAGACTGTGCTGTTAGGATTGAGGTTTGGTGCTGTTTCTGCCGGAGAGACTTGTATTCGCCACAGAGAACATGGTAACTTGATCGTGACTTTAGAGTAAAGATAACCAAAGGATCAGTGACACAAGACCAAGTCATATATCTTGATTCTATATTAAATTTAATGCTCTAGAACCAAAAGATCATTCTTATTATCGCCCCAGTGTACAAAAAACTATCCGTCGCTATGCAGTATGCAGATAGAAAATAACATAAAAAAAGATTCATTATACACGTAATGAAACCGTCGATCCCACTCGCGAGAGGGGTTGGCGCGCCCAAATGACTGTGTCATTGTCTTGGGGTGCGCCTTCTGGTTCCCAAATCTATCTTAATCACTTTCGGTCTTCAGAAATGACAATTAGTAACTGTAATATTGCAATGGATTGTAAGGTGACCAGGGCTTGCTTACTACTAGTCCTCCAGAAAGCACTAGAGGAGACCGAGTTTCTTCTGATCACAATATCCTGGCTGTTTTGGTTCTTCGACGCCACTTACCCAGCTCTTGACTGTAAGAGAGGTGGTGTACCACATAACTCCAAGGCCAAACACGCAGAGCGCAACGTCAGAAATCTTCCAGTAAATATTCTTGGCAACGGCTCGATAATGGAGCATTGGCTGATCGTATTCATTAGCTCATGGCACGTGTGGGATGCGCACATGATGCTTGACTTACAGGATATATGTACACGAGAGGCACACACGCAAAACTACCGACCACAGCAACGAATTTGTCTAGATCATTTGCTCCTACCCAGGCGACAGCTGCACAGAAGATAACGAAAAAGAATCTGAAGACATTCTTCTGCCATTTGATGAACGGATTATACTTTCCGCTTCTAGTAAAAAGTTCGTTTTCCGTGATTTTGATCGCAGGGAAGATCTGAAGTGGTGTCGAAAGAAGAATAGCGCACGAGTACAAAAATTGCACCGCGTTCACGAACTTGCTGTCTTGTGGTAAGTTAAGAATAACCACGGTTTTAGTTGCGGAACCATATGCTGCATAAGATAGTGCACCCATTGATATGAAAATCGTGGTTATTATGACCATAACAACTGCTAACACTGCCGGAAATTGTTTTTGGTTCTTCATTGATTCCTGGATTGGAAGTATTAGACCGATTCCTTCAAAGGTGAATATGGCTGTGCCAATGAATAGAGTCCACGAATTTGGATTGAAGTTGACGATGTCTGAAATGCCGCCTTGCTTTGCAATCGTGTAGATGTCGTAATAATAGAGATAAATCAATCCAATGAGAATGAATGCATCTGCAACGAGGGCCGTAAACCCAAGTTTAGATATGTCCCTAAGCAAAGAAAATGGAAGGAAGAAGACCATTTGAGCTAAAATCAATATTGGTATAGGAATAGGGTCAGCGCAGTCTGTTACTGCCTGGAAAAAAGCTTGCAAGTTTTCGGATGTGAAAACGATATATGCCGCGACGAAACCGATTTGACTGATAACGATTGAGGAAAGAATAACGGTTCGCATCCATTTTCCATAGAGAATACCACCAATATCACCAAACGATGCATCAACAGCTAATTTACTGTTCACCAGTAGAACAAAACAGTAATAGCTAAGAGCTGCGACGAATAACAAGATAATGTTACTGAAGAGCATTCCACCGTTTAGGTAAGCTTTGGGTAAGAACAGGACTCCTGTTCCCACAAACGACTTGAGCAGTAACATGGCGGCCCTTACAGGCCCACTTGTGCCAGGTACGCGGGCTGGTTTGCGCGTCCTTCTTTTTGTTCCTGGGGTAAGGAGAGTGCTTCTCTCCGTAGGTCCTGTATCTTCGTCCCCTGAATGATCATCCGGCCTGCAACATGGTTAGTATGAGAATCCTTGATTATTCTCCGAGAAAGCTTACTCGTAAAGATCCCCAGCCCCGAAGTACTCATCAGGTTCGAGATCTTCATCATCTTCTTCAAGTTCTTCACCAGCAAAGTGTCCATATAGTGTCAGGAATTCAATAAAGTTGCTAGATGGAGAGTCAGTCGTATTCCCGTAGTTGAGGTTTGGTAGTCTCTCGTAGAAAAGTGCCACTTAGAGAGGTAGGGGACATGGAGCTGACATACTTTGTGAGTAATTTTGGCTGTCTACTTGAGCCAACCTCCTCAACAGCTATGTCTGCCACTGCCTCTGCGTTGCGTCTAAGAAAATTTCGTCTAAACCCGCCTGGCATCTTGATTGACCCAATATCCAAAGCATCGTTTTCTGCTTCAGGTCGAGATATGTGAAAGCTTTGACTTCTCTGAACACGCGTTCTCTCTTCCGCCCATTTGTAAATAGGCCTTGTGGTGTCCCCGCCTTGTAGCCGCAAACTTGAGAACTCGTCGTCGTCCAGACCGGGGGCAACGTCAAACCGAGCTTGCTTAGTCTTGCCCAAAGGCGAACCTGCACGGAATGAGGCCGATTGGCTTAGTATCGAGCCAACATCTCCTTGTGCTTCTGGCTGTATAAGATGTCTTCGTACTATCTCCGGATCCTCGTAGGTGTTTTGTGCTGCAATGCCAGACGCACCTTGTACCGTCCGAGACCCTTTGTCAAACGACCCGTAAACACTCTGCGGTGCTGACCCTTGTGCTTGTATATGATTGCTAGAGGCACCTGGAGACATTGTTCGTAACGGAGGAGTTCCTAGCTTAGGAGGGTTTTGCCCAAAGGAAGCAGACAAAGCTGCAGTAAGGGCTGATACTCCATTTCCAGGTAACGAGGCTTGTGGGGCTGCACCTGCTAGAGGAGTGACATGGCCGGAAGATTGCGCTGTGTGACCTTGTGCTGGTATTTGGCGGACCTGAGGAGTTCGAGGAGTACTTGGCTATTCCTATGTTAGCATTTCATACTGATATTATAAGGTCCAAGGTAGGTTATCGTATTGATAGCAAAAAGATGTGCCGAAGCTTGGAAAACTAATAACTTCTTCCACTGTGCCCGATAGGAAGCTGCCTATGGACCTAGAGGTATCTGCCAGTATTTCCCAAGCTTTAGCCATAAACTGATCTATCTGAAAGTCCAAACTAGTTTGCATGATAGACATACTATGCTTTGCGACACAGGTGAGGATAATCTAGCTATAGAGGCAGCTCTGTTGGGGCTTTCAGACATGCGGCTCGCAGCTGAGGGTGAGGAAGCCATTGGAACAGGCCGAGGAGTTGCCATTTTGAAGTTGAGGATAGGTAACCAGAAGTCTCTGAACAAGTGGGGAGGATATCTATTTATCGATCTGTCACCTGGTGATAGCGTCTGACTTTGGCAGGTGAAGAGAGAATGATAAATACTGCCTAGATTTCGCTAAAAATGACAGCAGAAGAGAGCTGGCTGGCCTATAAGTGGATGTATATTGGAAACGTTCCCGGATAGCGTATGAAATTTTCAGAAAAAGAGTAATTAAGAAGACTGTGTTATTTATCAAGCTTGACAAGCTGTCAGTAGTCTGCAAACTCTGGTTGGGAACCGCATTGGCTAAGCTTGCTCTGTGAGAGCTTTTGGTGGTTCACAACATTAACCTTGTCTTCACCAGAGCACAGAGCTTAGATTGCTTTGATACATGGCGACACAACTAGTAGTTGCAAAGTTTTGATTTATTTTGAAAAATAAACTATCAAATGTTTTGTCTTTAAAGCTTGATTTTTGCATGATCTTAAAGAATAACAAGTTTTTCGATACAAAAGTATGGTTCCTGAACCCTACAGGATGTAGTGTGGTGTCATGATCATGGCGGTGCTCCTTGAGTAAAGCCTTAAAATATTGGATAAACACACCTTAGCGTCCAATCAAGCAACTGAGAAACCCGCCTAAGCCTTGTCGGTGTGATAAGGGTTCCGAATAACCTCCTCGGTTGTCTGAGTAAGCATTTCTGGTTTAATATACAAAAGAGTTTGAGTTTGAATGAAGCGAAATTGTTTTTGCTTAACTAATTGACTCATATAAGTTGGTGTATCATAGGAGTCTACTTACTATTAAGTTCAACAGTCTTTCAAGTAATGGAGAGATCATTTCATTAGTGCTATTACCAACATACACCTCTCCGCTATAGCCATCGTCTATTGCAGTCTAAATCTACTCAGCCTTATGAACTGCGTACAGCGCAGAAATGGCAATTACCACTACTCCGCAAATAATGGGCATGGGGAAAGCAGATTTACAATCACCATCACAGGCACGTTATGCTACGAAGACGTTAGATAAATTCAGAATATCCGTTTATACAGTCATTCCAACAGTCGCTAGTTTACTCTATCTCATTTGGCTATACATAGCATCCAATTCACGAGTAACGCAAGTTATCTTATCGAGTGCAGAATATGCCGAAGGAAATAACTATGTAGATTGGACTTCTGTATAGTTTTCCTGTCTTAGTTCTATTTGTTTTCGGAAGGCCTAACATTTGAGAGATTCAACCTAGCAAACGACTACAATGGGTTTCGTGCTTAGGGACATTTTTATGTGCGCGTCTCACAGTACCGATGGATTATTCCCGTCCTCTGGACACTAACGCAACTGTGCACATTGCAATGGTGATGCTTCCTGGGTTGAATCATACCACCCCGAGGACCTTCTCGGCATCCCCGCTACTATTAAATCCTGGAGGTCCTGGAGCATCTGGAGCCCGAATGGTACAAAGCTGGGGTATCCGAGCTCGTGAAATGGTTGGACAGGAACAAGATGTGATCGGATTTGATCCTCGTGGGATCGGCTATTCATTACCTCGTGTAGATTGTTTCTCATCCCTAACCAACAAGAGGTCAACACAAAAAGGGCAGATACCAGGAAACATAAAGAGACTTGTTTGGGAAGTATCAGGGCTACAATCAGGCATTATAAACTCGGAAGGTGATTCCAATCTGGTGCAACTAGATGAACGCAATCTGGCAATGGCCAAGCTCTGCGAAGCAGACTCTTATATTGATGGGCAGAACAACATTCTCAGGCACGTCAATACTATGAATGTTGTCAAGGACATGGCTAGCATCTTAGATGCCTGGGGTATTTGGGTGTCTTCCGAGTCGCCTGCTGATGATGCTTCTGTATCAGAGACCAAGCTTAGCTTTTGGGGGTTCAGCTACGGAACTCTGCTTGGATCAACATTTGCGGCATTGTATCCTCATAGGATTAGTCGAGTGGTGCTTGATGGTATACTGGACGCCGACGATTACACCAAATATGTATGGGGAAGTAATATTCAGGATATCGACAATGTGCTAGAGTACTTCTTCCATCAATGTTCCTTTGTTAAAAGTCTCTGTCAGCTATACCACCCTGATGACACTTACCTGGACATCAAAATTCGCTTTCATAAGATTATGGATAGACTAAAAGAAAGCTCCATGGTATTCGTAGACCCTTTTACAACAATGCCTATGGTTATGACACATGGACGAGCCAAGCAGTACATTTTCGATGCTATGCATCATCCTATGGATTCTTTCCCGAAATTAGCGCAGGCACTCAGCGGAATCGAAAATGATAACTATACAGCAATTGCAGAGATGATCAAGCTGCCCTTTGAACCTGACTCAGCGGCGTTATGTAAGGAACAAGAACCACCGCTAGTGATCCTAGAGTCAGCTCGAGCTGTAGTATGTAGTGATAAACATGAGCCGGTACGTACTTCTATCATTAAATTCAATTCTAGCACTGTACTCCTCAAATCCCAAGATAATTTGAGAAACCAACTCCAAGGGAGATATATGATTCTGCAAAGTCTTGACTTAATCTGTAGATAAAGCAAAGGACATAACTTTCGATTGTTGGGTTTTATGCCTGTTTTACTTAGAATTTCTTTAGTGCATTTCCAAAGCTAAGCTGGATGGTTGTTATTTACCACACTTTGCACAGACTATTATGCATTTTCTCATTGAAATTGTCCGTCACGAACATTGGCACTTAGTGAACTGTAGCTGACAGCCTCACCGCTCAATGAAACTCTTTTGGGACTACAGGACATATACAAAGACCTCTCCAATCAGTCTTATTTTGCAGATGTTTGGATGACTAACATGATTGGCTGCCGACACTGGAATATCTCAGCGACTGGTCCTCCTCTGCCGTTTCCAGCCACCGATCCTATGCCCAAGACAATCAATACCTCATTCCCTCTTCTATTCATCTCTAACACCGCTGATCCTGTGTGCCCTCTCCGGTTAGTATATTAATTGTACAAAAGACTTGAAAACAATGACTGATCTTCTTCTGGTAGTGGTGGTCTAAATATGGCGTTAAAGTTCAAGAATGCTGGATTCATTGAACAAAAGTCAGAAGGACATGTTTCAACTTCAGTGTTGTCACGATGTACGGTTGCTAAGGTCCGAGCCTATTTCAAAGAAGGAATTGTTCCGCCAGCACCAGTTCTTGAGACTGGAGAATGGACCCAGTGTGAACGAGATGAGTCGCCGTGGATGCCTTTCAATAGCGAAGCACTCACTGGAAATGGCACTGAGGCTCAAGAGGAGTCCGCCATTTTCCAAGGTTGGAAAGAGTTACGAAACGAAGTCATGGAGTGGAACTCGTTTCGATGGTAGATGCGCTTCGATACTTTACTTGGTTCAAAGTAGCATAGGGTGATGTAATGGCGGTTATGATAGTAAAAAGTGTTCCTGTGTGGAATTAGGATTTCAGATACTTGCAGATCTGACATTTAAAGCTACACGGCTCATGGGTCGGACAGCTAGATAGCTGAAACCATGTAAAGTTGTTCCTTGGTGTTGCTCGCATTGCCGATTCATATATGTTCATTTAGCAGAGAGCTGTATACTTGAGGAAACCTATAGCGGAACATATCCATTATGAGGTCGCTAATAATTGTAGCTTCTTGACTTCCTATTCATCCCTGCATCTGATCGATTATGGAGTTCTAGTTCCATGCAGGATGAAACCTCTGCACAACTGGTATAATATTGACAGTTCTTTGAGCGGTAGACAATAGTCAAGCTCTTTCTCAGTTTCAGTGGTTTTGGTTCGCTTTTCTGAAGTGAACGCTAAATCGAGATAATTCTCTTTAATGTCCTATACATTCCACTTTCTGTGGTGTTTCCCCCATGTCCAGTCTCAATCAATCTTCAGGCGCAATGACGTTGGCTGTGGCAGGGATTATTGCTAGTTACTGCTTCTGAAGGGCTCGGCGGTCGACCGAAAATCGGCAGAATTCCAGAGTAATCAGCCTCTTGCCATAAATGATTTCTAGGCTTGAATGAGTGTAGAAGACATTGGAAATATATCGGCTGTTTCTGTACGGAAGTACAAATCCAAGGGGTGTATTTTGGGGAGGATCTGTCTATATAGCGTTGAATAATTAGAAGAAATACGAGATATGAATACCCTTTTCTGCCAGGATTTTGGTCCACCGTGAGAGGGGTCCTAGTTAACCTTATAGTTTCGTAAACAACATAAACAAAATCAACCACATTCTTACACTTTAGCTCTCTTTTCACGCTCGCATTAGCATCTGTTTGCCCTCCATTCTATGTAATTGGCGGGCTAGAAAATACACTTATCTTGTTCAATTGACGAATTCCTAGACGCGAACTAAACTTCGAATGGCATCCATATTTACATAAGTTACCCAGGCCCAAAGGCAGGATGTCAAGCTCTGGTCACCAAGCTCATGGGCACTCGACTGCACAGGTTCGAGGTATACCGAATACTTCTGGTGATCTAAACCAGCGCAGATCAATCATAGATGAGGGTGAACCCACGAGGCCAGCGCCCTCTAGAGAGCAGTCGAATCCTTATGAACCCGACACAAATGATTCGACTCCTCCCCCACGAAGCTACTCATTTACCAAGCGGCTTCTTCATTTGAATGGGGATGGGCCGAGTGATGCAGCCCGGTCACCTAGGTCTGGCAGTGAGAGGCGAAAATATGACGCAGCCAGAAAGAATTCCTTGACCGCACATAAACACACTGAGACTGGGAAGCCGGATGGGGATGTTACTATTAAGACAGGACTAGTCCCAAGACCAGTTGGGGGAAATGAGAAGCTGGGGATGTTCAGTGGGGTTTATGTTCCTACATGTTTGAATGTACTGAGCATCCTGATGTTCTTGCGCTTTGGCTTCATACTGGGTCTGTACTTTTCATGATCTATCGTATCTAAATACTAATATACAAATTAGGCCAAGGAGGGGTGCTTGGAATTATGGGTATGCTCATAGCCGCATATTCTATCAATCTCATCACTACCTTCTCTCTCTCGGCCATTGCATCAAATGGCACTGTTCGGGGAGGAGGAGCGTATTATCTTATTTCAAGATCTTTGGGTCCAGAATTTGGGGGCTCAATTGGAGTCGTCTTTTATCTTGGATTCGTTTTCAATACTGGTCTCAACGCCGTGGGACTGATCGACTGTATCAAGTTGAACTTTGGCGCTGAGACGGGGAATTGGGCAAACATACTTCCAGAGAGCCAATGGTATATGTATCTCTGGAGTACGCTGGTTCTCGTCCTTTGCACCGGAATCTGCCTAGCAGGGTCTTCTATCTTTGCTCGAGCGAGTAATGGCTTGTTGGTAGTGCTACTATTGGCGACCTTGAGTATTCCACTCTCTGCTCTGATTGTCTCTCCTTTCGAGAATATAAAAGAAGGCATTGAATACACAGGCCTCAGCATGAGTACGCTCTTGGGGAATTTGAAGCCCCAGCTGACGCGAGGTGCTGCTGGCAGCCAACTTCGAGGGAGGGAGACATTTCAAGATTTGTTTGGTATTCTATTTCCTGCAACAGGTGGCATATTTGCTGGTGCAAGCATGTCAGGGGATTTGAAAAACCCTAGCAAGTCAATACCAAAAGGAACTCTCTACGGGCTTGCTACAACCTTTTTGTTATACACTTTGGTAATTTTTGCAATGGCCTCAACAATCACGCGAGCATCTTTTGTAAAAAACACGAATGTCATCCAAGAAACCAATATCTCTGGGATTATTATCTTGGCTGGTGAGTTTGCGTCGGCTTTCTTCTCAACGCTGATGGGCGTGATCGGTTCCGCAAAGCTTCTGCAAGCCCTAGCAAGAGATCATCTCTTACCTGGCTTCTCGATATTCGCGCAAGGAACCAAGAACGGCGATGAGCCAACATATGCCATATTTATGACCTATTTCGTTGCACAGGCTACCATGCTCTGTAATCTCAATCAAATCGCGTCGTTCACTACAATGACATATCTGATGACTTTTTTGGTGATGAATCTGGCCTGTTTCCTGCTCAAAATAGGCTCAGCTCCTAATTTCAGACCATCATTCCACTTCTTCAATTGGCAAACAGCATTCGCTGGCGCAATCATCAGTGGTACCGCAATGTTCTTTGTCGACGGTGTTTATGCATCTGGATGTGTTTCCATTCTCATCATCATCTTCCTCATTATCCACTACACCAGCCCTCCGAAGAGCTGGGGTGACGTGTCACAGAGTTTGATCTATCACCAGGTTCGAAAATACCTTTTGAGGTATGAATTTTCCAGAGCAAACCCCAACTACAATGGCTTCATGATTCGTTTACATTCTAGACACATGTTAATAGAGCATTTGTCACGAATTCAAACATCTCCTGAGACCTTCGGACCGTATTATTCACTAAAAGAGGCAAGCTAACACTTTTTGAAAGGCTTCGGCAAGAACATGGTTCGTCAAGTTCATATACTACACTTGCATGTCAGGAAAGGAGTCGAGAGCCTCGATACATGAGACGGAATAGAAGTCTCCATACCATGTTTCGTGGTCCTCAGAATCTAGACCTTCCTAGACTTATACCGAATTATGGTGCTAACTATGTGGCTAGTCAAGTTCTGGAGACCCCAAATTTTACTATTTGTTAACGACCCACGGAGACAGTACAAGCTCATCCAGTTTTGCAATTCAATGAAAAAGGGGTCTTTGTATATTCTTGGGCATGTAATTGTGACGGACGACTTTGGTGGTTCGGTACCTGAGGCAAGAAGACAACAAGCGGCGTGGACGAAGTATATCGACTTCTCTAAGATCAAAGCATTTGTGAACATTGCTATTTCTCCAGGGGTGGAGTGGGGTGCTCGGAATATTGTTCTTAGTGCTGGACTTGGAGGAATGAGGCCTAACATTGCGGTACTTGGATTTTACAATTTTGACGTGAGTTAGTTCTCTTCTATCGTGCTCGCCTTAGCAAGCGCTTGTACAAAACTCGAACGAATAATTGGAATTGCTTGACGTTGTTATTTTTTCGAAGAAAATTACCTAGTTTGACATTTTAAATACAGGACATAACGAATAACACTCCACTGATAGACATCACCGATGAGTCTACTGAGCCACTAAAAGCTACCACAAGGCTACCAGGTAAAATATTAAGACATGATAGCAGAGATAAGAAGTTCAATGATGAAGACTTGCCCACTGATACATGCAAGACTGAAGATACTATGAAAGTAACCAGTTATGTTACTATCCTCGAGGATTTGCTGTTGAGACTACAGATCAACGTCGCTGTGGCCAAAGGGTTTCGAAATCTCGAGTTTCCAAAAGCCAAAGGAAAAAACGGCAAGAAATACATTGACTTATGGCCGATTCAAATGTCTGCAGAGATTGCTGCTGAAGGGGGTAGTAAGCAGAATGTCTTGACGACAAATTTTGATACATGTGGGTTGACAATCTTACTTTCAAACCAAGACTCAAGCTAATATTCAGGGCATCAGATACGTTAATCCTCCAACTCGGAGTAATACTGAATACAGTACCAGCTTGGAAGAAAGCCTATGAACTGCGTGTTGCTGTTTTTGTTGAATACGAGTCGGACGTCGAAGAAGAACGCGGAAGGGTTAAAGCTCTATTGGAGAATTTAAGGATCGAGGCTGAGGTCATTGTTTTTTGGCTCGCATCTGGTGATCTACAAAGTTACGAGATTATTGTGAACGGCAGTACTCCAGGCAAGGAGTATGAAGATGAGGTTGAAGAATGCCTAGGTGGTCAAGATTGGTGGGACGAGATCCAAAAGATCAGGGGAAACAACGGAGCCACATCTGCTACAGAAGATCTCTCCAGTCTTTTGGCGGTGCCAAATAACTGGCCGGAAGCAAGCTTCCAGCAGGGGCCTCGGGGTGAACGAGTTGAACGATTTCTAGGGCTGCGCCGACTTCTAAGGAAGTCAAAACGAAGACACACTATGTCTGGAATCACCAAGCTCGGCGTCAGTCTCGGGATGACCACGCACCGTTTATCCCCTAACATTACAAATCTACACGCCAGTCAAGGAAGCGCAAGTGAAGACTCCAGCAGTGAGTCCGAGAGCGAAGGCCTTTCGGATGATGAAGGACCTGAAAGTGCTGCTAGTGAAGGGGATATGGATGATTTCGAGTCAGAAGATTCCCCCAGTGAGGTACCAATAGGACCAGTTCGTAGACGCAAAAGCCATGGCGATTCCATGAGAGGTCCCCCACCATCAAAGAAATCTACTGGGGAGCAGCAGATAAAAGTCCCAGAACGAATAGCTAGAATGCCCTGGCTGTCAGATTCTGAAGCTATCATGTCTGCCCCAGAACTCGCAGATGCAGAGCGACCTAAAACCCCAGTATCCAAAGTAGCTGCATTGGGTAAACCAGCATCTGCTGCATCTAGTAGGCCAGGATCTATCAAGGAGCCTGATAGGACACCTCCCAAATCCGGACAGACTCTTCGTCCAGGATCGGCCAGATCAGAGCGGCCGCCTCTATCACGACACGCGTCCATGCCCAAATTTACAAGTAAACCTGTGCCAATAACACGAGTCGCTACTGAAGATGGTCCTGGACCTTCTATAATGTTTAGCGATACTGCATCTCCGCCCGTGAGAAATTCTCGGCTACCCTCTGCTTATCGTGCAAGCCCGACCTTCCCAGACCATATTTCTGAGCTTTCTGAGAGCTCACCACAATCTCGGAATAGCTCGCAATATTTCGTCCAGTCACTCCCGATCAGCTTTAATGAGCTTCCGTGCCGGGCTCAACATCTCATCTTGAACGAACTCATGAGGCAGCAGAGCGAATATACAGCAGTCATGTTCACCACTCTGCCTAGCCCGGTTGAAGGGACGTGTAAGAGCGAGGCAGCAAGCAGGGGTTACTTGAGTGATTTGGAGGTGCTGTGTAAAGACTGTCCGCCATGTTTGATGGTACATTCAAATAGCATGACGGTCACGATGAGCTTGTAGGATCAGGATAGGAGAGGATTTGATTGGACCCGACTATGTAGTTTTTGACATATAATGGGCTATCTAATAAAGTGATGCTACCAAAATGGATTTGATTAGAAATAGCTAGGCAGGTGATAAGTCAAATCACTATGCTCTTGCTAGTGCTCCACTAACGACGAACACGGCTTCTTTGTCTTCACTAGACTTTCCAAATAAACTCAACCATCATATTCTCCTCAAAATTTGCATCTTAATCATTTCTAACACGTTTTCCATACGATCTGCAACAAAACTATATAATTCAAAGACCCAGTGTTATGATTGGTTACAGAATACTAGCGCTCATTAGCGCCCATAGCTTAGCCGACCTTCTCTATAAACCATAATTAACGGCCTAGTGTGCTGCGCTAGTAGATGAATATAAACCGGAGCTAAGGTGTCCGTCCCGCTTCGCTTAGCGTACCGAAGAAGGACAACTTTCGCAAGTGGAAAACCTTTGAGTTGTTTTTCTCGCTAGCCTCTATCGTCCCTTTCTAGATGATCATTTGTTGCATAAATATCGAGCGCCGCTGCATAATGTGGCGGGCGATATCTAATGAAGCGTTCTGGAGGGGAGGGCGCGACGTGCAACAAGATGAGATGGATAGGGTTTGCGCACAGGTTGGTGACTATGTCGATGATTTCTTGTTAGGTAGTTGGTGGGCATAATTCCGGGGTTCGGTATTAAAGGTCTTCGACGAGTACCATCATGGATTGGTGGAAAGATAAGATGGATATCTAGTGAGATGGCGAGCTCGACCTTCGGGGGGGTGATACCCTCTGTTCTGCGCACACAAGTTTTGCGCGGCTGGAGCCGTCGATGATATCAACAGGATACGAATCCGAGCTTTATAACCTTATCAGGGATCTATTTTCCTCCGTGTGAAATTCATATCAGCTTAATGCAATACCCGTACGCGAAGATTCCCTCTGCGGAAAGAAGGCCAGTAAGCCAGTTAGTTATCCCGGAGAGAGATTTAAGCGAAGAGGTCAAAAGGGGCGTGGCTTGGCATCATGTACAGATCTGAGTAATACAAGACAACGGGTTGAAACCCCCCCTTGGGTTAGTCAGATGCGGGTTCGAGTTGCGGTGACTTTTTTTCGGGTCTCGAAGCGCTGCTGGTGTTTCTCGACTAGTGAATGCATCTCTTTTCCGTATGATACAATATTCGCTGGGAAGGCGTCTAGATGGTAAACGTCATGCGAAAATTGGTGGGCGGCGCCGGGTTATCGAGTTAGTTGGTTGCTTTGTCTAAGTTCGGTGGAAGATTGGGGTCTTGAGACAGGCTAGCCGGTGTGTTGATTTGAATCATACTCTTGAACACCTCTCATAAGTATATTTTGTATTTTATCAACTATGTTAGGTTTTTTCCCCAATATGTTATCTAACCTCCAGCATCCGCGGCAAACATAGCTCCCAACTCCATCACGTTACAGGTCTTTGATACTGCCTTGTCAGCTCTCGATACTTCACTAGCCACGTCTGTTACCTTTCCAAAGAATTATCTTGCCAGGTCGTCCATGACATTAAAGTCTTATTCCCAAACTTCCCCGCTACTACTATTTTGAGTTATGGGAGAGAAAAATGGCTAGCGAAGAATACTGAGGCGCCCCACCAGACAATACCAACTTGAGATCTTGCATGTTTCTATCCATGAACAGGATAGGCATATTGTCAAAGCCCAAAAAGAATAGCAAAGCGCGAAACGCTGCTCCATTTGATGAATTCACGCGCACACACAAATATATATGGCTAGCACAACACAAGTTCCTCGTTCCGATAGTATCCGTTCCAGCAAAGACAACTAAATAACAAGTACTCAAGGTTCATAGCTTGCTTCCGATCCAGCTCTTAATCAACTTTGCCTGCTGCCCGTCTTCCGTGTAGCCAAACTGCAGATCAATACTCGGCTGGTCGTGATATTCATCAGGAACAACTACAAACTCCACCTTGTCAGCCCCAGCACCGGCAATCAGCTTTGCCGCAAACTTTTTGATGCCGTCCACGAGCACCTCCTCTCCACCAGCCACCATCAAGGCCTTGTCGACCTTCAAACCCTCCCACCAGCTTTCCGGTGCTGTGATTGCTTGGTTGTAGTAGTCTGAGATTTGCGTGTGCGGCCACGCCTCACCTATCCAGGCGGAGCTCCATTGTTTGCCAGCACCGACTCCAATGCAATCCTTGTTGGCATTACGAGTGAAAGAGTCGTCACTGGTGTCGAAGCTCACCCACGGGCTGATCAACACGGCAGCTCGGAAATTTTCGTGGAGCTCAACTTTGGCAATGGGAACTACGGTTGATGGATGAGGATGTGAGATGTGGGAGAGTAGACCGATAACTAGGTTTGCGCCTGCTGAATCTCCAGTAAGAACGATGTTGCTGGGGGCGACCTTAAGATCTAGTAGAACGTGATTGAGAAGTGCTGCCGCCTGTTGGAGTTGTCTAGGATAGACAGCCGTAGGGGCAAGATCATAAGAGAGCATGAGCACAGCAACTGATTTCCCCTGGGAAGCAAGTAGAGAGACTACCTGGAACATGAATTCAAACATTGCTGGGCCAGCTGGTAAGCAATATCCACCTCCTATTGCCATGATTAGTGTGTACGGAACCGGTTTAGAAGAGGGACTTACCGTGGAAGTTTAGGATCAACTTGTCTGCTTTACTGTCTCCTAGCTGATTTCACGAAGTTAGTATGATGCACTTTGTCTGCTCTTGAAACATCATCATCGCCAAACAGCAAAACATAAATTAGTTCGTTACAAGGGCCGCTAAGCGTGCGTTCTGCTTACCCAGTGCGCCCTTGTCCCATCCTCCAAAACCACACTGTTAGGAGTGAAGCCACGCTTCTTACAGGCAGCCGCATACGCATCATCGGTTGGAAGGCTAAAGTAACTGCGATCGTTAGCCGCTGTCACGCCGAATACTGGACTTTCTGCACGTGAACGTACTGTTGCTGGCGGACGCTTGTTTTCGTAACGACGGTCCGTAGTGCTGCAAGTGCTGCATTTCTGAACAGACCACCGCTGGGCTTTGACTCCTTGGAGTATATGGGACTTGTAAAGATAGTACTAAAAATACTCGTGACTGTTAAGAGTCAGTTTCCCGTATTTGGGTGGATGATAAGGGCGCAGGCTTACAGGCAGCCAGGAAAGTGGGAATTGTAGACAATTTTTCGAAAAGCGATAGATCAGCGATAGTCGTCTGTTGAGACCTGTAGGACGAAGACTGGCTTAGGAGTTGGGACCCCATATCGAACACAATACGGTCGTTATGCTCTAAACTCTCGGTGTGACGGGCGACAACAAATCCGG